>ERZ807291.3554-NODE-3554-length-21833-cov-9.904537_pt1 | contig 21833 bp, 19 predicted proteins | sample MGYA00521257_ERZ807291 | MGnify/ENA primary metagenome ERZ807291 (study PRJEB31413, sample SAMN03169783) | marine metagenome | biome: Marine; feature: Water; material: Subsurface seawater | place: North Sea | collected 2011-04-28 | depth 1 m m ... | reverse complement strand
ATTTGGATATTTTTAAAACACCAAATGGGATGGCCTTGGGCCGGATCGTTTTTTCCAAGATATCCGGCTCGGTTACGGTGAAAGCGGACAATCCGAACCACAAGGATATAGAAATAGCAGACCCCGACAGCCTTACTATTTTAGGGCGTGTGATCAAGTTGCAGCGCGACATTCTTTGAGAATGTAATCTTATTCAAAAACAATTCCCTTACTCCTGCGGTTTTTAACTAAGTTATGTTTATTTAAAGTCATGTTCAAACTTAAGCCAGCCATATGGCTTATAGGACCAATACTCTTTGGGTCCGTAATTATTGAACAAAACCGTGTTATTTGGTTTATTGGTTATCTAGAATTAATGAGTTATGATTTCATGACTGCAGTGCATACCTCGAAGCCGCTTTTCAGCTAATCATTAATGACTTCGCTTTTAAGGTGGCGGGTCCACTGGTGGCACTATGATTAATCTTTGTCTTTAGGGGGTTGATTGCACTCCGGAACAACTGGAGGCTTGCTCTTATTTAAATGTTCAGTCTCATTGTATGGAAAGTATTTTTACTAAATTGTGGCTTGGCGATACCTAGGGTCAAGCCCCCTTGATTTCCGAGCGATTGCGAGACTCACCGCTGCAAAATGCGCGGTGAACAGGTCTGGTTTTTTGGGTCTTCGGAGATCCAGATGGTGAACCTTGAACCTTATTCGCAGTCTCATGGAAGGCCGCGTGTCGATGACAGGCCCGGTTTTATACGAATGATTTACGTCAATTGCGACAGCCTAATTTTCCTCAATGTGCCCTCAGAGTATACCCCCAAGAGGCTTTACAACCGCTATGAGTTATAAAGCGATGAAGGCTTTTGCGCTCAGATGCTTGCCGGCTTGTGGCCGGGCAGGGTAAGGCAAAACCGGTAATGGTCCACGCGGGCTTTCTCAAAGCCACTGCAAGACCTTCCGTTCGGATTTTACAAAAAGGGGCGTGGATGCCTGATCGACCGCACAATGGGCGGTATAAACACTCAACTGCATGCCATCTGCGACATCAAAGTTCGCCCTCTGACCCAGTTGGTCACTGCCCGGCAGGTTAGCGGCTATATCGGACTATGGGCTTTGTAGAGCGGCTTGCCAAAAGTCGATTGGCCGCTTTGGGATCGCGCTTATGACGCAGATTGGTTCACAGAACCGTTTAAAGACAAAGGGATACGCACCTGTATCCCAGAGGGAAAGCAACGCAAAAAGCCGGTCAAATAAGACAAGCGTCTATACAAATGCCGCACCCGGATCGCAATCGGCTTAAAAGGCCCAACCATTGGAGATGCGTTGCAGAAGGCTGCGTGCCAATGACCAAAGATTTTTCTCGGTACAATCGCACCATTTGTCAGCCACCGCTTGTGCGATATTTGCCTATCCACATCACAATATATGCCAATGATCTAAAATCACCCCTAGATGACGTCAAAGCCAAATTGAACATTAACACCAAAGTGCGGCTTCAACAAAAATACGCCGCACGCTAGCCACAAGGAAGCCGGCAGAACATGTGTCCGCTCCGCGTCGTTCAGTAAAGCTTACATTTTCAATAAGCCCGTGCCCTGAGCGCTTCTAAAGTGCAGCCATTCCTTAAATTTATTGCAGCAGCGCTTCTCGCAGCGCGCATCGTCGGGCTCATGGCATGGAATTTTGTTGACAGGGAGGACTGGCCTTGCGTGCGACAGATTTGGTGAAATTCATATGAGATATCCGCTGCGTTTTGCCCCTAGAAAGTAGCCAGAGCCTTATGTATCCTGCCCTTGGAAATGTGTTTGTAAACCAAAGGCATCAGTCTTTCGGTGGGTTTGGCCTTGAAAAGATACGGTGGTAGGATTGACGAGTAGAAACAAATGTCGCGAAAGCGATGAACCGTGGTAAAGGAGCGGATCAAACAACGCTCAAATCGTCGCCTGATCAAGGTTTCATTCATTTTGGGGCATGACGTGGGCCAACTTGGTTTTCTCAAAAATATGCAATATTTTATACTTGGCATGTCACCAGCTCAGTCTTGAAAAATCTTACAGATCGCTGAACAGCAACGCTCGAGGACGTGGCACAGGTGTGGTAGGATTCAGGCACGGCTTAAAAGGCTCTTGAGCCGACAGCAAGCGCCGAACCGTATTCTGAATATTTTTGCCAGCCAAGCCAAGCCAAGCCAAGCTATCACAACAAAACCTTTCTTGGCTGAGATAAAAAGCTCTAACGCATCCAATCAAAGGGTCCTTACCGTGTGCCGATATTGCTTTTGCTCATGGCGTATCTGCAAAGGCGGTTTAGTGGGATTAGATAGGTCCCTTTAGGGCGGCCGGGCGAGCCTCAGACTTCCATTTTTCACGATCTGGTAGCGTACATGGCGTCGTATGCATGTATTAGCGGTTATTTGTCACGCAATATTAAAACTATATATTGACATTCATTGTAATTTTGTTTCATAGAGAAATTTCAAAACAGTGGCTTTTAGGAAAACATCGCTATGAACGCTATTATCAACAGCTCTTTCTTGCGCTTGATACAACAAGACATGTCGACGCCTGCAAACTTGCAGAATGAACCAGATACTCATGGGGCATTGAAAGCCCGGGTCATTCCTTTCAGGGTTCCAACATCGTTCGATGTACGCACTACAGAAATGATTGATTACCATGAATTTGAATAGCGTGGGCAACTGCTTATGGAATACACCGTTCTAACGCTGTCTACTCTTGATCAAAGAATGTCGTCACTAACCCCTGCCCACTGTGATCCCGCAAGATCTTCGATCATCACAGTCTTTGTTTCACCTTGTCTGGTCGCCAGCCCAGATAGGTTATAGAGTTAGAACGCTTGATCCCACAAAAAGACTGATCGACTTTGCAGGGCTCTTCTTAGCTGCCAATGCACGCGGCAAGGCAACGCCGCTCGACAATGATGAAAATATCAGTGCCAGAGCCCGAGAGACATGGGTGTGTGTCTCAGAGTGCGCCGCCCAGTTTCTTGCCGCAATCTAGATTATAGTGGCCTAAGGTGTGGCAGAGGCATGATGCCGCGCTTCAGAACCTTGCGACCGCTCCTTTACTTGTATACTAGTGCATACCAATACATTGACCGCCTCGCCCAGCAATCGGCGCACCTGCGGTCTCTTCCAGTCAAACACCTAATTATCGAGGCCGCCATGAGTTTCTTCACAGCCTATTTAGATGAAATTAAAGACCGAAAAACACAAGGTCTGAGTCCAAAGCCGATTGAAGACAGCGAACTTGCGCTTGAGGTTATCGCCCAAATTAAAGATGTGAAAAACGAATATAACGAATATAGAGAACAGTCCCTCGAATACTTTATTTATAATACCCTGCCCGGCACAACCAACGCGGCGGGCGTTAAAGCTGAATTTTTGAAAGAGATCATTCTTGGCAACTGTGAGGTTGAAGAAATTTCTCCGACTTTTGCCTTTGAGCTCTTGTCTCATATGAAAGGTGGACCCTCTGTTGAGGTCCTTTTGGATCTTGCTTTAGGCGATGAGGTATCCATCGCAAAAGACGCGGCCGAAGTCCTGAAGACGCAAGTTTTTCTATATGAGGCCGACACAGACCGGTTGAAAACCGCGTATAATGCTGGAAATGAAATCGTCCGGGATATTTTAGAGAGCTACGCGATTGCGGAATTTTTCACCAAACTGCCCAACATCGAGTCCGAAATTAAAGTCGTGACCTATATTGCTGCAGAAGGCGATATTTCCACCGACTTGCTGTCGCCCGGAAACCAAGCGCATTCTCGGGCAGACAGGGAATTGCATGGTAAGTGCCTGATTTCAGCAAAAGCTCAGGGTGAAATTCGAGAGCTGCAAAAACAACACCCTGACAAGCGTGTGATGTTGATTGCAGAGAAGGGCACGATGGGTGTGGGTTCGTCTCGGATGTCTGGTGTTAATAATGTGGCTTTATGGACGGGTCAGCCGGTCAGCCCTTATATTCCCTTTGTCAATAACGCTCCAATCGTTGCCGGAACAAATGGAATATCGCCGATCTTCCTAACCACTGTGGGGGTTACCGGTGGCATTGGGATTGATCTGAAAAATTGGGTCAAGAAACTGGATGGCCAAGGCAATCCTATCTTGAATAACGATGAGAACCCTATTCTTGAGCAGGCTTATTCTGTCGAGACAGGGACTGTTCTCACCATCAACACTGATGACAAAAAGCTTTATGATGAGGCCACAGGCAGAGAACTTGTTGATGTTTCTTCGTCATTCACCCCCCAAAAGGTCGAGTTCATCAAAGCCGGTGGATCTTATGCAATTGTCTTTGGTAAAAAGTTGCAGAACTTCGCGGCGGAAACGCTGGGGATTGAATTAAAATCTGCCTTTGCACCTTCAAAAGAAATTTCCCATGCGGGGCAGGGGCTTACCGCAGTCGAAAAAATCTTCAATAAGAATGCAGTTGGGGTGACTTCTGGACAGGTTTTACACGCTGGATCAGATGTCAGGGTGCAGGTGAATATCGTTGGTTCTCAGGACACGACCGGGTTGATGACCTCACAAGAGCTGGAATCTATGGCGGCCACAGTCATTTCACCTACCGTCGATGGAGCCTATCAATCTGGCTGCCATACGGCGTCGGTTTGGGATTTAAAAGCACAAGCAAACACCCCTAAACTTATGAGTTTTATGCATAAGTTTGGACTGATAACAGCCAGAGATCCAAAGAGCGTGTACCATTCCATGACGGATGTGGTTCACAAGGTTTTGAATGACATTACTGTGGATGACTGGGCGATTATTATTGGTGGCGACTCGCACACGCGGATGTCAAAAGGCGTCGCGTTCGGAGCTGACTCTGGAACTGTGGCTCTGGCTTTGGCCACAGGCGAAGCGACGATGGTTATTCCTGAATCTGTAAAAGTGACCTTCAAAGGTAGTATGAAGGATCATATGGATTTTCGGGACGTCGTGCATGCCACGCAGGCGCAAATGTTAAAGCAATTTGGCGATAACGTTTTTCAAGGACGGGTTATTGAGGTTCACATCGGAACTTTGCTTGCCGATCAAGCCTTCACTTTCACAGACTGGAGCGCTGAAATGAAAGCCAAAGCGTCTATTTGCATTTCGCAAGATGACACTTTGATTGAGTCTCTCGAAATTTCCCAATCACGCATTCAGATCATGATCGACAAAGGCATGGACAATGACAGCCGAACGTTACAAGGCTTGATTGATATTGCAGCTGAGAGAATTGCAGAAATTAAAACGGGCGAGAAAGGCGCGCTGTCCCCGGATGAAAATGCTAAGTATTTTGCTGAAGTCGTTGTAGATTTGGATCAGATTGATGAGCCTATGATTGCAGATCCGGATGTTAATAATGCAGATGTGTCTAAACGTTATACACATGACACGATCAGGCCTATTTCCTTTTATCGTGCAGAGAAAAAAGTAGACTTGGGATTTGTCGGATCATGCATGGTCCATAAAGGCGATGTGAAGATCGTCGCGCAAATGCTTAGGAATTTGGAAAAGAAACTTGGGCATGTTGAGTTTAAGGCGCCTTTGGTTGTCGCTGCGCCAACCTATAACATCATTGATGAGTTGAAAGCCGAAGGTGATTGGGCTGTCTTGCAAAAATATTCTGGGTTTGAATTCGATGATAATGCACCAAAAGTCTCAGCCCGGGTAGATTATGAAAATATTTTGTATCTTGAGCGGCCTGGTTGCAACCTGTGCATGGGAAATCAGGAAAAAGCGGCCAAGGGTGACACTGTTCTGGCCACGTCTACGCGGCTTTTTCAAGGTCGGGTAGTAGAAGATACAGATGACAAAAAAGGCGAGTCGCTTCTCGCATCAACTCCGGTTGTGGTACTGTCGGCTATTCTTGGTAGAACGCCGACTATCGAAGAATACAAAGTCGCTGTGAAAGGTATTGACCTTACTAAATTCGCCCCGCCATTAGCCAAACTGGCCAATTCCAGATCAACGCATTTTTAGGGATGCTGGTCCGGATCGTCTTCTAAAAAGCCCACTGAAAGCATCAGCATTCAGTGGGTAATTTTGCCCTCCCGGAATAGCCCCCTCCAAGTGTTCCACCGACTGGGATACGTATATCCCTGTTAAAAGAGGGCCGACGAATGGGTGTCAAACGCGAGAAGCCGGAAGACATAGGGCTGAAGCTTCGCTGAGTTGAAGTTCTGCAAGGCCAAGGCAAGGCTTTAGCGGATGCTGTTGGTCATATTCCTGATTGCGTATTTTGCCGCAAATTCCGTTGACGCCATGGAAGCTCCTGTTACGCTATGCTTTCTTGTCAAAGAAGGCCAAATTATTTTTGAGCGCTTAATACTCTTTTATCGACATCCTTTTGCACATCTGAAATCAGCTCATGGTATTGATGTTTTTACACCAAATTAGTCAGCGTCGTTTTTCCATTACCCCAATCAGAAGTTGGTTGTGGTTCTGTTAAACTTTTACTACTTTCGCGTCCTTTTCTTTGCCTGCTGCTGTAATTGCTCGCAAAGACGCGGGACTAAACCGCGACAGGTCCGTTCTGAGAAAAGTTATCTTCGCCCATATTTTGAATTAATAAGCAGGGACAGGGTTTCAGCTTAACACTTTTAAAAATAACTTGAATGAAAAGTCTGTCATCGGCATGGTATAGAAATGGCGATCCACTCGGGGTAGCTTGCTGTCTTTGTCGGAACGGTAAGAATGCGAACCTTGGTTATAAAATTGATTGTAGGACCTTTATTCTGTTCGCTAATTTTGACAGCTGCATCTGCTGGTGAATGGGAGGTTTTCACCGGTACCTTAACTGAATATGAAAAATATGATGCGACACAGAATACGGTTGAGTTCAAAAATGGTATTGAAGTTAGCGGGCGGGATGAGCTTTTCGAAAAGCCAGTAATTAAAAATAAAATTAGTTTTGGAGGCACTTCCAAGCATGTAGACCCAGAAATTGTTGATTTGGCCAGTGAATTAATGTTGGAGGGCTATAGTGATTTTATTTTAAAGTCGTCAGTTTTTGGCGGAAAATCACTGCTGGCGATCAAAGGACGGCAGCAAACTAAGCTGGGCCTATCAAGCGATTATTCAGTGATACGCGCTGAGACCAGACTGGATAAAAATAATGATGGCAAATTTGAGCGTTCCGAGATTATATCTGAACATGCTCAAGAAAGCTTTAACAAAAGCATTGAAAAAGTGAAAGAACGGTATGATACAAAGCGTGAGAAACTGAAAGAAAAGCGATTACCAAATCAAAGCAACGGTGAGGAAATTGCCGGAAATAAGGGCCAAGATGGTTCGAATAGCAACGCCGAGCGTAACACCGGGACAGAAAATAAAAGAGGGCAGGGCGCTAAAGCTAAGCCAGATCGAAAGCGCACGCCTGAAACTGGGCCGGCAAATAAGCTTAGGCGAGACACGAAGCCTGATGATAAGCCTAAAACAAATTCAAAGTAACCAATCGAACGCGTAGGCACTATTTTTGGGGAAGCAAATGGGTAAAATAATAGCTTTGGTTACAATAGGGGCCTTGTTTATTGGCCTTGCTTTCTATGCGGTTGTGTTGAAACCCGAAAGTTCAGCAAAAGGCTCTGGCTTGGGTCTGCCGGGCCCCACTGCCAAAAGCACCGGATTGGGTTTGCCCGGTTATTCTAAGTGATTTAAATACCCGCGCCCCGGTTTCTTGTTGGGTCATTTGAAGTGAGATTTTGGATTTAGTAGTTGTTACGGCTTTGCCAACTTGCAGAGGGCCGTAGATGAATGACTATGAAAAATTTTCCCCGTCGCTAAGAGGTAAGCAAAACCAGTTTAGAGTATAGTCAATATTGCGCAATTAGCACTTTTCGGCTCTGCACCAAGGTGCTGGCCGTAGCTTAGACACTGTTTTATCCGATGGACATTCAGTTCAGATTGATCTGTCGACCCTATTTTAGACCATTCAAATTTGCGTCGGGGCGGTCTCTCGTGCAGCCGTTCACACGGCCTCGGCCCTGTTTTTTTCCGAACCAGTCTCAGTATAATGTGCCTTCAGATAATTGATCTGCTTGAAAATATAACATAGCTCCAGCCCTCATAACATTAGCATTGATCCTGATGCCGGTTATAGCCAAGCTTTTTTGAGATTGGTTCGCGTGGAAACCGATCGCGCATGACGTCGTAAGGCAAAGGCGACGTTCGCCGGACATTTTCTCGTTTGGGGTGGGATAATCAGGTTAAAGCGTTTACCTCAATAACCTGTATGGATTTGAAAATTATAATCTGTTGGTTGGGTGCGAGAGTTTTAAAAACAATCGACCAAAGTTTTCGCCATGTTGCGGATCAGCTGTGGGTACAGCGTCGGACCTGGCTCTAATGCGATCCCGAGTGGGTCAATAATGCTTGTTTTTGCATCTGTCCCCTCTAGCACTGTGGCGACTAGTCCCTTTTTAAATTGTGGTTCAGCGAGCACGCATTGTACCCCTTGATCCTTTATTCGGTCTTGAATTTTAGTAATACGCGCTGGGCTTGGATCCGTTGCGTCGCCAAGCGAGATTGCGCCCGAGGCCGGAAAATCAAAAACAGTTTCAAAATATTGATACGCATCATGGAAGACGATAAATCGAGTGCCTCTGATTGGCTCAAGCATGGCACTGACCTCTGTCATGAGGGTGTCAGTCTCGGTGAGTGCAATTGCGGCATTTGTAAAATAAGTGCCCGCATTTTCTGGATCAGCGGTTGAAAGCTGCGCCGCAATCAAGTTCAGCCAAATTTTTGCATTCTCTGGAGAAAGCCATGCGTGAGGGTCATAGCTCCCATGAGCGTGTTCATCGTGGCCGTGCTCTTCGGTTTCGTCATGGCCTTTGTCGCTGTGGTCGTCATGTTCGTCGTGGCCATGCTTTTCGTGTTTGTCATCGCTGTGGTCGTCATGATTGTGTTCTTCAAAGAGAGCGCTCTCCCTGAATTCAAGGAGCGCGGTTGCTTCTTTTTTAAGAAGAGACATTGTTAAAGCCTCGCTGGAGAGGGTCGCCACTGCGTCCTCCATCCACGGCGTAAGGGCTTCACCCATCCAAATTACTACATTTGCATCCTGCAGTGCTTTAGCCTCGGAAGGGCGCAGGCTATAGTGATGTGGTGATGCACCTGATCTAATGATAAGGTCTGGCGTGCCGACACCCTGCATGACGCGGGCAACCAATGAATGTACTGGTGCAATATCAACCGCCACATTTGGCACATCAGCCATTGCTGTGCTGATCGATAAAGCAGCAACTGCCAACACTGAACCTAGTTTTGTTGACATCGGCCACTCCCACGTTATAACATTACAAAACGACGTATAGTCAATATGTTATACCATTTCAATAGGAGAAAAGATTTGTCTGAGGAAAATCCAATTTCGGTTGCCTTTGAAAAACATAACCATGACGTATGCTTGACCAATGCAATGCAAACCGCGGAAGAGTATTGCCATAAGCAAAAGCTTCAGTTGACCCCGGCGCGGCGCAAAGTGTTGGAATTGCTTCTTCAGGAACACCGTGCGCTTGGGGCCTATGACATTCTTGATTTATTGCGTGAGGCGGGATTTAATTCTCAGCCACCGGTGGCTTATCGCGCGCTTGATTTTCTAGTAGAGAACGGATTTGTGCATAAAATAGAAAGACTAAATGCTTTTGTGGCTTGTGCACTTCCGGGCACTGTTCATTCACCGGCTTTTATGATTTGCCGCCGATGCGATATGGTGGCTGAAACGCAATCATCCTCATCCGGTTTTGACCTTTTGGCAAATGCAGACGCGTCGGGTTTTAAAATCGAACAGACGATTATTGAGGCCAAAGGTTTGTGTCAGACCTGTGCGGAAATAGAATAATTATGAGGTTAGTGTCCGTTGAAAACCTAAGCGTAAGCTACGGCGCCAATACAGTATTACGCGCGGTTGATCTTGAGATTGAATCGGGCGAGATTGTAACGGTTGTTGGCCCAAACGGATCGGGTAAAACCAGTCTTCTGAAGGCGATCATCGGAGCAACGCAGCCTGCCAATGGCTCGGTGAACCTCAAGCCAGGATTGAAAATTGGATACGTGCCTCAACGCCTGAATTTTGATCCAACGCTGCCGATCACGGTCGAGCGATTTATGCGGCTCACTGGAAACGTGGAAAGAAAATCGTGTATGCTCGCCTTAGAGACAGCTGGGGTGCCTCAGCTGCTAAAATGTCAGATGTCCGAGCTTTCTGGAGGTCAGTTTCAGCGTGTGCTCCTTGCAGGTGCTTTGATAAATGGCCCCGAAATCCTACTTTTGGACGAGGCGACACAAGGTCTTGACCAGCCAGGGTCTGCAGCGTTTTACCGCCAAATAGAGGCCGTGCGGCGTGAGACAGGCTGTGCTGTACTTATGATTAGCCATGACTTGCATGTGGTAATGAGCGCTGCTGATCGGGTCATATGTCTTAACGGTCATGTTTGTTGCGCGGGCACCCCTGAAGCTGTTGCCTCTGCTCCGGAATACAAAGAGCTGTTCGGGGCCGGTACAGGTGGCGCTTTGGCACTATACCGACATGATCACGATCATGTTCATGACCACACTGACAACTGTAATTTAAATTCCCCTGAGGCTGCAGAATAATGCTTGATGATTTCATGACGCGTGCTGCGCTCGCCGGTATTGGCGTCGCCGTGGCTGCAGCTCCGCTCGGCTGTTTCGTCGTGTGGCGTCGGATGGCTTATTTTGGCGAAGCGACCGCCCATGCCGCGATCCTTGGTGTGGCTTTGTCGTTGGCGTTGGATATTTCAATTTTTGGCGGGGCGCTGGTGGTGGCGCTTAGTATGGCTTGGCTCGCAACACAGCTTTCGGGGCGCGGCTACGCGATGGATACGATGCTTGGTGTTTTAGCACATTCGTCACTGGCGGTTGGATTGGTCGTTGTTTCGTTCCTTTCAGGTGTTCGCATTGATCTTATGGCGTATCTTTTTGGGGATATACTTGCTGTCTCACGCCTTGATATCGCAATCATCTGGGGCGGGGCCTTGCTGGTAGTGGCACTTGTTGCTTGGCGTTGGTCTCCGCTTTTGATCACAACATTAAATGAGGAATTAGCCTATGCCAGCGGTTTGAACCCAAACCGTGAGAAGCTTATCCTCACGGTGTCATTGGGGGTTACTGTCGCGGTGGCTATTAAGGTTGTGGGTGTCCTGCTTATCGCGGCCATGTTGGTCATACCTGCCGCCGCTGCGCGAAGCCTTGCCCGTACGCCCGAGGCTATGGTGATAATTGCTGGTATGATTGGGGCAATTTCTGCCGTAGCGGGCCTCAAGGCAGCGTATGTTTTTGATACGCCCGCTGGTCCATCAATCGTCTGTGCCGCCTCGATTTTCTTTGTGTCGCTCAGTGTCATAGCAGCATTCAGAAAAAGGTCTGCTTAGCCTGCTTGTCCATCCCGAGCGCAAGACATATTTTTACGCCCCGATCCTGCCTGTGACTTTTTTAATTTGGCTTAAACAAGAACCATTTTTGTGACTTTATTTGGATTTACCCAGAGCTATGACTGCATCTGGCGTTTTGGCGGTTTGAAGGTTGGCTGCATATCTGGTCGAATTGTTGTTGCGAGACAGCAGCCCAACCGAAAGAGATACACCCCCATAGATCCGACTTACATTGTTGATTTTGCGCGTCGAGATGAGATGACGGACGCGCTGACGTATTTGTTGAGAACAGCAGCGCCGCAGTTGATCGCGACAGCCGTTGAGGCCGAGCTTGCCAGTGACCTGCCACAATTCACCGACGTGCGTACCGGGACGGGTCATGCGGCTGTCGTGCGCAATGGACACCATCCGGCCCGACCATTCCAAACCGGCCTTGGTCTTGTGAATGTAGGCAGTTTTAAGGTTCGCTCCAAGGACGGGACACCGGTGACATTCCTGTCTGCCTTGGTGCCGCCCCATGTGCGCAGGTCCAAGTCGTTGGATGCCGCCTTGCCATGGCTCTGTCTCAAAGGGGTTTCCCGCGGCGAGATGGCCCCCGCCCTTAAAGCCCTTTTGGACCCTGATGCAACAGGGTTGTCGGCAAATACGATTTTTCGGCTAAAGTCGCGATTAGGCAAAGTTATACGGGAACTGGAGAGACGCTGATCTCGATGACGAGCCATTGCCTAAATCTGGGCTGATGGTGTCCACAGTGGGCTACGCGGCAAAGACGACAAACTCTGCGCCTATGTGATCGTTGGGCTCACAGCCCGTAGCAAGAGGCGAGTCCTGGCCATTGAAGATGGGGTGGGCAGGTCAACCCAAAGCTGGCGAGAAGTTCTGCTCCGCCTCACAATCCGGGGACTGAATGCCCCCGATTGGCGATTGGAGACGGTGCCATAGGGGTGTGGGTCGCCATGGATGAAGTCTATCCCGCGGCCCGACAGCAGCGGTGTCGGCAACACCAAACAATCAACGTCCTCAATTGCCTGCCCAAGCTGTTTCAGACAAAGGCTCATAACGCGATCCACAACATTTGGCAGGCCGAGACCAAAGATGATGCGGAAAAGGCCTCTGACTTGTTCACCAAAACCTATCAGTCCAAATATCCCAAAGTGGCGCTGTGCCTGCAAAAAGACCGCGAAGACCTCATGGCATTCCTCGACTTCCCCGCCCAGTATTGGCAAAGCATCCGCACCCGTAATCCTATCGAAAGCGCCTTTGTCATGATCCGCCACCGGACCAAGCGTTCAAACGACTGCATGTCAGGCGATGGCATGCTGCAATTGATGTTTAAACTGGGCCAATGCGCCGCGCAAAACTGGAGACGATTACGCGGATTTGACTACCTTGCCAAAGTCATCAAAGGCGTCAGCTTCAAAGACGGAATTGATGCCACCAAACCGGACCAGATCGCCGCATAACCGACAGACCTCAAACACCGGATTTGCCAATAACGCGCTCACCAATTGGCTTTTTCAAACCATTCTGTACGGGTCAATGACATCGTCCGTTTTGGGATATTCGCACTGGGTGTCGACCGTTTTATCAAGTAGAATTTTGCTTCTTTTATTTGTTTGCCTATGCACAAACTCTAATCCGCATTGAGCGGACTTGCTCAAAAAGTTTAAGCCTAGAGTGGCTTCGTCTGTATTCGAACTTTCACATAAACTCGAGAATTTATATGGAAGTCGGTTATATATATATACATACTAGCAAGGCGGAATTATATGGGCGGCGCTGATTGCTTTCTTATGTAAATAGAAACGCTTCTGGGTGAAAACTAAAATTGTTTGACGGTTTTGATTATGAGTTTTAATCTAAAGCCGTGTAAATGGAGTGTGCGCGCTCATGGGAGATTTTATAATCTTTGCGTTGGCTGTAAATTTTTTTTGGCTACCGGCTCTCGTTAATTTTCTTCTTGATAGCCTCGGAATCATAGGCGGCGATACCGAGCGTTTTGACAAAGTCATGGCGCGGCATGGCAAAAGTGGTGATACGTTGCGCGTCAAATTATTCGGTTGGCTTTTTGTACCGCTGGGTTGGATGGTTGCGGCCTACCTATTGACCGAAAGAACAGGATGTGAGGCGCTGGTCCATCTCGCCTCATGTTAAATTCACAGGATCGAATATAATATCAACTTGTGGACTGTCAGCATACGGTGGAGCTGACATTTAATTTGTCTTTTTGACCGGCTGTATATGTGGGCCCATTAGACGGCGTTATGTAACTTTGATTGTGAGGTTTCTATCTCGATAATATTTTGTGCAGGGTCATTTGTAAGGTAAAGCAAAGAAATATTTTTCTCATCGGTTGAAGCTATTTCAAAGGCGCGGCTCGTTGTTTTGGAGCTCTGCGCGCGCGCTAGAGGTTCGCAGAGAAAGGCAGCATGAGTGCGCAATTTTGCGGTAAAATTTCAATTTACCTAGCCTAATTCACGGGCTCTATTCATGTAAACTCAAGTTATATTTGATTTTCTCACAGAATTTGATACACTTTGGATACTAAAATATTAAGCTACTTTGGTTGCCGTGTCTTTTAATAAACTGGAAAGTGACATGGCGTCTGGCTTGTTGGCTAAAAAATAATTTTCCGGTTTGGGAGCGTGAGTCAGGTGGATACATTTCTAATCTTTGCGCTGGCCCTAAACTTTCTTTGGCTGCCCTCCATAATCTTGATGTTTTTGGATATGATTTTGGCCATGGGGTGCAGTGAGGACCGCTACCAATTGTTATTGATTGAGTACGCTAAACAGCTTGATCCGACCCGAAATAAACTATGCAAATGGATTTTTGTGCCTCTTGGTTGGGTCGCGGGCGCGTATTTCTTGACCGAAGGATTTGGGTGCATGGCCTTTGTCAATTATGCGGCCTGCTGAAGCTGGGGCATTTCTGACTAAGTTTGGAAGACTGCATCAGGCTGTTGGTTAGTGAGTGTTTGCAGGCTTTAAACAGGTTTGGCAGCACTCCAATATCAGGCTGAACGCTTTTCTCTGTATCTTGGAAAGGTAATTGATACTTAACATTAGTGCCAAAACGGAACCTCACCCAAGCTGTGAAAAGCCTTCGATCTGCGATAGGTTCAAAACCACGCTATTCCTGTATTTTTGATGACGACTTGAGAACCGTTTGCAACCTTTTTTGTGAAATATTTATAAGTTGGTTGGTATTATTAGGTACGGTAAAGATCCCCGCAATTATTAGAGATAATGATGCTCAAGCCGCTGCCAACGAGCAACCGCATAATGTGTGGGACAATGTTATATGTGTTTGGTGCTCTTTACTGGGATTACGGAGCCTTACTGTAAAAGGATTATTATTAGATATCTGCGCCAGTGTTCTGTCACGCTGGTCCTGTTACCAAGGTTTGTAATCCACAATTGCTTCGCCAAGGTCTGTCCGGGCCTTTGCGAGTTGGGCCTTGAGTTCGGCTGATTGCACCGTTAGGTCACGTAATTTCCAAAAGGCATGTTCAACATCGCTTCCAGCAAGCATGTCTGCAATGGTTTTGGTCAATGTCCCGTCACAACCAACAATTCTGGCTTCTTCTCCAAAGAGAGTTGAAATGATATGATTGCAGATTTTATCCTCCGACGAACAGTTGCAGCGCACAGTAAGGTTTCTATCAACGCGCTTCAGTTCTACGGAGGCGGGTTTCTGCCCTTCAACGATAATTAAAACGGTAAGACTTGTCTCGACCATGCGTATACTCCTGACCAAAGTAGCAATTCCTGTGGTCTAAGTTGATTTTATTTTAAAAAAGGTCAACATGATAAATTCAAAACTTTAATTTATGAAGGTTATGGTTATTCTAGGACGTAAATAAAAATTCTTGACGACCTTTCCGGACAAAGCAAGCGCATTCTTTGACTATGATTTAATCGCTTGGAGCCTCTCCTGGATCAAAGGCCCAGAGTATCCCGCAGACTGTACCAAGTCATCGCTAATTTGAGCAGGGGTGATTGCACCCATTTGCCGCCGGGAAACGGCACCGAGGGCATCCGCGTCATTGTGTCAAACCCCTCGGATTGTCCGGCGATGGCCAGCGCCAGCAATTTGCCCGATAGTGTGGCCGCACCGACCCCGTGTCCAGAATAGCCCGAGGCGGACAGAATATTGTTATCGAGGCGCGTCAGATAGGGCAGGCGATGCGCGGTGATGGCCAGTGTGCCGCCCCACGCATAGTCAATCTTGACGTCCCGCAGCAGCGGGAAGATTTTTTGCATCGGTCTGCGCACTTTGGCCGCGATATCGGTGGGAAAGCGATAGCTGTAATTCTCGCCTCCGCCGAATAACAATCGCCCGTCGTGTGACAGGCGAAAATAGTTCACCACAAACTTTGTATCCGCGACAGCCACGTCTTGCGTCAGCACTTTGGCCGTGTCTTTGCCCAGCGGCTCGGTCGCGGCGATAAAGTTATTGATGGGCATCACCCGCCCGGCAAGCTTGCGGTTGAGCTGTCCTAGATAACCGTTACAGGCCACAATAGCATGGGTGCAGCTGACCGCTCCGTCACGGCAGGTGATCACCGGCTTTGTCCCTTTGCAGATGTTTGTGACTTCGCTGCGTTCATAAATGCGCACGCCGGCGGCTTTGGCGGCGCGCCCCAGCCCCAGCGCATAGGCCAGCGGATGTAAATGCGCCGCACCGCGGTCCAGATAGCCACCGTGATAGGCCGGCGATGGGCAAAGAGCCTGTCCTTGCACCTTGTCCAGCGTGACAATCTGGTCATAGCCATAATGATCCGACAAATGCTCTGCCTCAAGGTGAAGCGCGGCCATCTCTTTTGCCGTCAGTGCCATATGGGCAACCCCGGGTTTCAGATGGCAATCTATGCGGTGCTGCGCGATCAGTGTTTTGACCAAATCTTTTGCATCTTCTGCCAAATGCCAGAGTTGGTTGGCGTCATGGGCGCCCATCATCCGTTCGAGTTTGCCTTGATCAACGTTTTGGCCGCTGCCCAATTGCCCGCCATTGCGCCCCGACGCGCCAAAGCCCACACGCTGCGCCTCAAGTATCACAACGTCATAGCCGCGCTCGGCCAGAGCAAGCGCCGCCGACAGACCAGTATATCCAGCCCCAATGATGCAGACATCAGCGCGAATGTCTGCGTCCAAGGGGGCAAAGGCGGCCAGCGGTGCGGTTGTTGCTGCGTACCAGCTGTCCGGGTACTGGCCAAGCGTGTCATTAGAATAAAGTAGATTCATACATTTAACAGCAGATGTTCACGTTCCCAAGGGCTGATAACTTGCAAAAATTCCTCGTATTCAGCGCGCTTTACAATCGAATAGACGCGGGCAAACTCTGGCCCCAAGACCTCTTGAAGCGCCAGCGCCGCATCGAGATTATCCAAAGCGCTGCCAACACCACGCGGGATATCGCTATCGCCAGCATAGGCATCGCCGGAAAATTTAGCTCTGGGTTTATCTTGATTGTTCAACCCCAGATACCCGCAAGCCAGAGAGGCGGCAATGCCCAGATAGGGATTGCAATCCATGCCAGCGACCCGGTTTTCGACCCGTCGCGATTGCGGGTCGGCCAACGGAATGCGAATGCCCGTGGTGCGGTTGTCATAGGCCCATTCAAGGTTGATTGGTGCGGCATGGTCTTTGACATAGCGCCGGTAGCTGTTGACATAGGGCGCGATCATCGCAATTGCGTCGGGCAAATGCGTTTGCAACCCGCCGATAAATTGGAAAAACGCCTCAGTTTCTCGCCCTGCGTCGTTTGAGAACAGATTTTTGCCGGTGGCCATATCCAGAATCGAGTGATGGATATGCATCGCACTACCGGGTTCTGTGGCGATGGGCTTGGCCATAAAGGTCGCATAGCAATCATGGCGCAGCGCGGCCTCGCGGATCAGGCGTTTGAAATAAAACACCTCATCGGCCAGTGTCACGGGATCACCGTGCATCAGGTTGATCTCAAGCTGACCGGCACCGCCCTCTTGGGTGATGCCGTCAATCTCAAACCCCTGTGCCTCGGAAAAATCATAGATGTCATCAATGACCGGCCCAAATTCATCGACGGCGGTCATTGAATAGGATTGCCGCGCTGCCGCTGGTCGGCCCGAACGGCCAATCATCGGCTTGATATTCTGGGTTGGATCTAAATTTCGGGCTACCAAAAAAAATTCCATCTCTGGCGCCACAACCGGTTTCCAACCGCGATCATGATACAGTTTAACGACCCGTTTAAGCACATTGCGTGGCGAATATGGAATTGCCACGCCGTTTCGGTCATAGGCGTCATGAATGACCTGCAGCGTCCAATCGGCGGTCCAGGGGGCCGCACTTGCAGTGGCCATATCCGGGCGCAGCACCATATCGCGTTCGATAAACCCTTCATCTCCGGCGGCCTCACCCCAATCGCCGGTGATGGTTTGATAAAAGATTGAATCCGGTAGGTGAAACGATGTTTGGCGGGCAAACTTACTGGCAGGCACCGCTTTTCCGCGTGCCACGCCGGGTAAATCCGAGATGATGCATTCCACCTCGTCCAGACGTCGGTTCTGAAGATAGGTCTGCGCAGCGGTAGGAAGCTTGTCGATCCAATTTGACATTACGGCCTCTTTAACTTGAAAAAGTCTGCTATTCTCTTGGCGATAACTTGATTTTGAATGGGGTTGTCAAGCGCCTGGTAGGCGGCCTCTATCAAGTCTGTGGGCACAACGCCCGGCGCTCGCGTGCGCGCCAAACCCTCGATAAACTCGGCTTCAAATTCGGGATGGGCCTGCAGTGTAAAGGCGCGGTTGCCATAGAGCAAAAATGCGTTTTCGCAAAAGTTATTCTGTCCTATTACCCGGGCGTCGGCTGGAATTTGGGTCACCTGGTCCTGATGCCAGGCATTCAGAGCAAGTGGTGCGCCTTCGAAGGTATAGTCGGTATGGCCTATATTCCAACCGCCGGAGAATTTGGTGACGGTTCCGCCCAAAGCCTGTGCGATGATCTGGTGACCGAAGCAAACGCCCACCATCGGAATATGCGTCTCATAGGCCTGCCGGACAAAGGTTTCCAAAGGCTTGATCCAAGGGTGGTTTTCGTAAACGCCATGGCGCGAGCCGGTGATCAACCAGCCATCAGCCTGTGACACCGACTGTGGAAACTGCTGGTTTTCAATATCCCACGTTTCAAAAGTGAACCCGTGACCATTCAAAAGCGTTGTGAACATTGCGGGATAATCGCCAAGGTCGGTCTTCAGACTGTCTGGCGCATGTCCGGTTGCCAAAATGCCGATTTTCATAAAACACCTGTTCAATCTTTTGGGTTAGCCTATGCCCTACAGTTCTGGACAACAAGCTTGTTTAGAGGGCCTTGAGGTAAATTGCGCGGCGCATTTGGCTGTCCAGATTCGTTAGGATGCGGCGTTCCTGGTGTTTGGTGCGGGTGAAATTATCGATCATCATCGCCGGGAATAAGCGCTTGATGTGGTTGCTGCGCTCAAAGTCGGTAATCGCCTGTTCGAGGGTCTGGGCGATTTGTGGTGCGGTGCGGTCATAGGCGTTGCCAATAGTGGCTGGCGGCGGCGGGATTTGGTCTTCAATTCCGTTCAACGCGGCCCCGAGGATCGCGGCCAGCATCAAATAGGGATTGGCATCGGCACCGGCGACACGATGTTCTATCCTGCGAGCGTTTGGCGGGCCTGCAGGTATTCGCAATGCCGTGGTGCGATTGTCATATGCCCAGCACAGAGAGGTCGGAGCATGGGCCCCGGGCACAAGACGCTCAAAACTGTTGTCAAAGGGTGCAAAAATCAAACTACTGTCGGCCATTGCCGAAAGGCAACCCGCCAGCGCATGCCGCAGCGTTTCTGATCCGGTCGCGCTACCATCGTCAAAGATATTCTTTCCTGTGGCATCCAGCACCGAAAAATGGCTATGCATTCCCGACCCGGCACTATCTGGATAGGGTTTGGCCATAAAACTGGCGATAAATCCGTGTCTTCGGGCAACGCCTTTCGCAGCAATTTTAAACAGCCAGGCGTTGTCGGCGGTGCGCAGTGCATCATCGCAGTGCAGAAGGTTGATTTCAAACTGGCCGATACCACTTTCCGAGATTGCGGCATCGGCGGGAATATCCATCGCGTCACAGGCGGCATACAGATCGGTTAGAAACCCGTCGAAATCATCCAATGCGCTGATGGACAGCGTATCGGCCACCGCATGGCGATATGTGGTCCCCGGCACGCAGGGTATCTGGGGTTCTGGTCCTGAGGCGTCAATCAGATAAAACTCCATTTCAATGGCAGACACCGGTGTCAGCTGCTGCTGTTTGTATCGCTCAAGCACCCGACGCAGGACATGACGGGGATCGCCATCAAAGGCGGTATTGTCGGTATTAAACATGCCCATGGGCAACATCGCCGTCGGTGTGTCAAGCCACGGCATGGGAACGAATCCGCGTTCTGTGGGCACCAGCAGGCCGTCGGCGTCGCCACTGTCGAATACCAGTGGGCTATCGTCGATATCTTGGCCTAGAAGATCCACATTCAGGGTGGAAAAGGGCAGCCTTGTGCCACCAGAAAAAACTTTATTTGAAAACCGCCGTGGCAGTCGTTTGCCGCGGGCTTGGCCGTTGAGATCGGCAATAGCCAAGCGCAAAGCCGTAATATTTGCGTGCCGGTCTAGCCAATCTTGCATCAGTCTCTCCATAAGTCTTACGCCACATCTTTGATTTGATCACAAATATAAAAGCGGATTGAGGCATTTTTATTATTTAAATGCAATTTAAAACCAACTGAAGTCAATATTTGATCAAATTAATGCTACTATCGGAACATGTTTAAGCGCAAGCGGATTTTCTGATAATCCTCCTTGGGGATATGCCGGTTCAGTCGCCGGTTGATCGCACTGAAAAATCCAATGATCAAAAGGGTCAGCAGGATGAAATATCCTCCGAGTATGGGGTAAGGTACGAATGGGTTGAAAGTTTTATCGGCAAAGTAACTGGCGTAATACAGCGCATCCCCACGTTGTTGCCACGCTGGAAACGCCGAGAGAAAGACCAGTGCCGTGGCGTGAAACAAAAAGATCGCTTCATTGGTATAGGCCGGCCAACCCAGACGCAACATTGTCGGCCAGACAATTTTGCGAAACCGTGTCCAGCCTGACAGCCCATAGGCATCGGCGGCCTCGATGTCGCCCTTCGGGATCGATAGAAGGGCGCCGTGAAAGATAGCTGCCGAATAGGCCGCTGTGTTACAAAACAGCACGATCAACGCCCCCAGCCAAGCGGCAGTGAACGGGTCGAAAAACCCATAGTGTTTCTTGAGGCTGAGAAAAAGAAAATAGGCAAAGAACAGCTGGATAAACAGCGGTGAGCCCCGGAAGATAAACACAAACCAATCCGCAGGAAGCCGGAGCCACCAACGGTCTGAAAATTGACCCAACGCCAGAGAAACGGCAAAGAAAAAGCCAAAAAACAGGGAGATCGCGCCAAAATAGACATTCCAGATCATGCCAGATCCGATCAGTGTCACCTGCTGGCACAGGGTGAAATCGGTTTTCGGCAAGCCGCGCAGTCCAATGCCTATGGCTCTGAGGCCATAGTCGGCAACGGTGTCCCAGCAACTCATAGGCCTGCAGCCTGTTGTTGTGCGCCACCCGTTGTGGATTGGCCATAGGTTAGTTTTTTCATCATTCGGTCCAGAACCACCTCGGAGACTTTGGTGAAGGCAAGGTAGAAGACCAAGAGCACCAGAAAATACCACATCCGCCAGTCCCCATGGGGATAGGCGCTGAAACGGGCCAGTTTACTGCCGCCGAGTTCGTTTGCCCAGTAAACGATGTCTTCAACACCCAGCAGAAACAACAGTGGTGTGGCCTTAATCAGAACGATCCACAGATTGGAAAGGCCGGGCAGGGCATAGACCCACATCTGGGGCACCAGAATACGCCAAAAACTTTGGCGGTTTGTCATTCCGTAAGCTTCCGCCGTCTCGATCTGGGCTCGTGGTACCGCATGCATTGCGCCAAACAGCACATTGCTGGCGAAAGCGCCAAACACGATCGCAAATGTAAACACCGCCAAGGCAAACCCATAGATTTTATGCACCCATTGCGGGGCGTCCCCCTGTGGCAGTTTTGCCGCCTGACAGACGACAAAATCGGCACCTTGGCGAATGGTATCGGTCCAGTCGGGGCAGAGCGTTTTATGGCGTGTCCATTCGAACGCCTGATCCAACGCAATGACGAAAAATAAAAAGAAAACAATGTCGGGGACACCGCGCACGATCGAAATATAGATTTTACCAAACCATCGCAACGGCGCAAACTGTGAACGCGCAGCGCTGGCACCAGCAAAGCCAAACATCAGCGCTGTCGGCGCAGTAATCGCCAGCAACAGCAGGACCGTCGCAAATGAGGCGTAAAAACCCATGTGTTTACCTGTGGTCAGATAACACAACAGCCA
>ERZ807291.3537-NODE-3537-length-21927-cov-11.370748_pt1 | contig 21927 bp, 20 predicted proteins | sample MGYA00521257_ERZ807291 | MGnify/ENA primary metagenome ERZ807291 (study PRJEB31413, sample SAMN03169783) | marine metagenome | biome: Marine; feature: Water; material: Subsurface seawater | place: North Sea | collected 2011-04-28 | depth 1 m m ... | reverse complement strand
TAATCAATTGTTCTCATAATACCCTCATATCCTTTAGGCATTTTATTTCCATAGGCCGATGTTGGAATAAGTGGGTATTTTTCTCTTGATGACATTAACATGTTTTCTGGAATAGACAAGAAAGGTGCATATCCACCAAAAGGATGAGTAAGGCCCCATAGAGAGATAACTGGCACATTGTAGTTTGCTGCAATATGTCCATTAGCAGAATCCATCGAGACCATTACATTAAGATTTGAAATTATCTCTAATTCCATTTCTAAAGAACCAAGGTTATAACACCCCAAAACATTTGGATAAGCATTTTCCCAAACCTTTAAAATATCCGTTTCATATTTCCCGTTCCCAAATAAAAACACATTGTGGTCTTGCTGTAAAAAAGCAACCACTTTTTGCATAAGATCTAAAGGATATATTTTACCAACAAACGAGGCAAAAGGTGCAATTCCAATATGTTTTTTTCTTGAATCTATTTCTGAAATAAAATTGCTTGAGCCTATGGAAAAGGTTTTTGGCAAAGGAAACTTGTGGTTAGTTAAATCAATATTAAAGCCCAACTTACAAAATACCTCAGCATATCTATATTGTGTTGGAACTAGGGGCTTTAAGACCTTGTTGTTCTTTCTAAATAGTTTTTTTTTATCAGACCTCAGCTTATTTATTCTTTTAACCTTATAAAATCTAGATCTAAACAAAAGGGTTAAAAAATGTGTTCTAATCACGGAATGCAAATCAGCAACGTGTGTTGGCTTTAAATTAACAAGTTCTTTAAAAAGGTTTAGCAATCCTTTAATTCCTTTGAACTGAGATTTAAAATTTACTTGAAAAAAATTAATATTTTCAAATTCATTAAAAAGGGGCTTGAATAATTTATTTGAAACAATTGTTATCTTAAGGTCTGGATAAGATTTATTCAAACACCTTAGTGCAGGTATCATCATTGCAACATCACCCATCGAAGAAAATCTTAAAACTAACAGGTGTTTCATTTGTTTTTACTTGGTCTTATAAAGCACAGGGTTCAGGTCTTCATCATTATACATTTTCATCTGTTTATAAACCTTAATGTATTTTTTCCCCTGTTCAATATCTTGGATCAGTTGGTCAATAGCTCCACATAAATCTTTTTTCTGATCTCTTAAAACATCTAACTTGTTCTGGCAATTAAACTTGTGTTTCTCTTCCGCGCTTTCCCTATTTACCTCTTCCTTCATATGAAATATTTTTAATGCCAAAATTGATAGCCTGTCAATTGCCCAAGCAATTGTTTCTGTGTTTATAGTGGCCGTTTCAAGAACCTTAACATTCTTATATTTTTGTAAAAAGTGTCCGTCAATAAATTCAACCAAATCAGTTCGTTTTTGATTAGAAGCGTCAATAATTCTCTTTATTTTCAGAGCTTCCTTTGGATCAATTTCTGGGTCTCTTATTATATCTTCTAAGTGCCATTGAACGGTGTCTATCCAATTTTTTTGGTAAAGGAGAAATTTAAAATCCTCTTTGTTGTATGGATTTTTTGCGTTCTGTTCTATAGAGTCGTAAACATGATAATCTAAAATGCTTTTTTCAAAAACTTCAAAAAACTGATTACTGGTCATAATAATAAATTTATGACAACAAATATACTGACTTAATGATTAAAAAAGTTTAAATTTTGTAGCATCTGAATTGAGTATTTATTATTTTTGACCCAAATTATAAATAGATGAAAGATTTTTTTGGCTTAATTGAATTTTTATTTGTTGATATTTTATTTGCTCCTCTTGATTTTTTAAGATCTCTTGAGCTTAAGAGCTGGTTACTTGCCAATGGTATCAACTTTGTTTTTATAATTATTATTTCAGGGCTATTAGTGTATTGGATGTTTGAGCTAGTTGGTTTTGATAAGTCTGGTGATGAAGATAAAGACCCCTCTGCTCATTCGTTTTTATAAATCAAACCCAATATCTTTTCTGTAATTTTTGTTCTTAAAATCAATTTTTGAGGCTACTTCATAGGATTTTGAAAGTGCCTTTTTGAAATCTTTTCCATTGGAGACAATTGACAATACTCTTCCTCCGTTTGTGACAATTTTCCTATTATTTCTTTTAGTTCCTGCGTGAAATATCTTGGTGGTTTCAGAATCTTTAGGAATTCCCGTTATTACATTCCCTTTTTCATACTTTTCGGGATATCCTCCCGCAACTAGAACAACGTTAGAATATGTTTCAGGATTTATCTCTAGATTAATATCCTTTAAAGATTGGGTGGCAGTTGCTATCATTAATTCCAAGAAATCAGTTTTTATTCTTGGAAGAACAACTTGGGTTTCTGGGTCCCCCATTCTAACATTATATTCAATAACATAAGGGTCGTTATTAACCATTATTAAGCCAATAAACAAAAACCCTTTATAAGGAAGTTTGGCTGATTTAAGCCCGTTAACTGAGGGTTTAATAATGCGCTCTTCTACTTTTTTTAAAAATTCTGAGGAAGCAAATGGAACTGGAGAAATAGCTCCCATACCTCCTGTATTAAGGCCTTTATCTCCCTCGCCAATTCTTTTATAGTCTTTAGCATAAGGTAGAATTTTATAGTCTTTTCCGTCTGTGAGAACAAAACATGAAAGCTCAATTCCGTCTAAAAACTCTTCAATTACAACTCTATGACCCGAGGAGCCAAATTTATTGTTTTTTAACATATTGGTTAGTTCCTGTTTTGCATCATTTAAATTATCAATGATTAAAACTCCTTTACCAGCTGCAGGGCCATCTGCTTTTAAAACAAAAGGTGGGGTAATGGCTTCTAAATACTTTAAACCAACGGATAAAGTTTCTGTATTGAAAGTTTTATATCTAGCAGTAGGGATGTTGTGTTGAAACATAAATTCTTTAGAAAAATCTTTACTTCCTTCAAGCAAAGCTCCCTTTTTTGACGGGCCTACTACTAACACATTTTTTAGGTCTTCATCAAGACCTATAAAATCAACAATCCCGTCAATTAACGGTAATTCAGGCCCAACAATAACAAGATTAATTTGGCAGCTTAGTATTTTTGATTTAAGGTCATAAAAATTTGAAATATCTAACTCTAGATTTTCTGCTAATTGAGATGTTCCTGCGTTTCCGGGTGCAACATATATTTTTTTAACTTGATTTGAATGAGCTAGTTTCCAACAAAAAGCATGTTCACGAGCTCCTGAGCCTATAATGAGAATATTCATCTCGTAAATTTAATGAAGAATTCAATATCTTGACTATAGTTTGAAAGATAATAATTCTAAAGCAACATTCTCTTCTGAATGTTAATGTAATTGCACAAAACGAACCATTAAACTTCTGTTTATCAGCATTTTATTGTTATAATACCAAAAAACGAACCTTTTTTTCTTTTTAAATTTAATTTTTTATCTTTGTTTTAAAATGAGTTGGTTCGTTGCGAATACTAAATCCCGTTGTGAATTAAAAGCTAGCGCTTTTTTTCAAAATATTGGCATAATGTCTTATGTGCCGGTGTTTGAAGAAAAAAGAGAATGGTCTGATCGAACAAAAAAAGTTAAAACACCTGCAATTTCAGGCTACGTTTTTTTTGAAATTGAAGAGCTAGATTATTCTATTATCAATTTAAATCCTTATCTAAGAAATGTTATTCGACGCTATGGGAAAGCGGTCGAGATTAGTGGCGATGAAATAGAAGCGATGAAGAGCTGCCTTAAGCTTTATACTGATGAGATCAACTTTAAGGCTGGAGATCTGGTTAAAGTTATTTCTGGAGTTTTTAAAAATAAGCGTGGACTAATTGATCGCGTTGACGGCTCATATATAACTCTTCTTGTGAATTCAATAAAGATTAAACTGTCCTTGAATAAAACTAAACTTGCTCCAGCTTAGTTATTAGGCTTTAGAAATGTGTAGTATTGTTTAGTGTGGGCGCTATGGCGAAGCCATTGGCTTATAGTTTAAACATATATTCAAAAAAAGATTCTTTTTTAAAGATTTTTTTGCTGGCAAAATAAATTATCTGCCTTTTGTCTGACGGATTCTTTTTTGAGCTTAGCAAAGGTGTTTTCGTTTCGGTTAGATTCTGATAAACTTTGTTTAGCCTTTCTACAAATTGCTGCCTTAAGAATGTAAGGTGTGATTTAGCAAATTTTTTGTCTTTACTTAAAATATTGTTTAGTTCAACTGAGGAAAACTCTCCGTTAGTCTCTAAAAGGCTGATGATTTTACTTTGTTCTGGTGTAATTAAGGTTTTCTTGCCTGAATAGTATAGCCACTGTCCGTCGTGAAGGGTCAGTTTTTTAATGTAATCTTTGTAGCCAAACAATTTAAATAAAAAGAAAACTATTAACGTTGCAAAAATTATTGCAAAAATTGATTTAAAAGAATCTTCTGGCTCAGCTTCTTTAAAAATAAGAACTGTCTTTAACGGATTTTTAATTGCTTTTTCAATAGACACAAATTCTAGTGCTTTGCCTAGTGGGGTTTTTTTAATAAAAGCTAAAGAGTCTTTGAGAGATATAACAGGACTGTTTGAAAGTTTTTTTGCAAAAATATTTTTTGTTTCGTACTCGGTAACAGTATTGTTTTCAAAGTCAAAAGCAACAATATTAGACCTGTATAAATACCCTTTTTGACTATTGATGTTGAAACCTTCAAAAGAAGACGACTTTAATGGGATTTCGGGATTAAGCTCTGAAGTCAACAGTTCAACCTTTTTTGTAGTAAAATCTATTTTAAAAGCATCATTTATAACTGCGTCTATCCTTTGATTTTCAATCAAAGTAGCCCTGCCTCCCAAAACAAAAAGATTGTTTTTTGTTTTATGAAATATTGCTTTCCATCTAGGGTTAATTTTAAAAGAGGGTTCAAACAAGCAAAGGTCCCATTGTTTTGTAGAGGAATCGAAATGTGTTGTATAGTCTTTGTATGTCCAAAACCCATAACCCCCGTGCATATGTAGCTGGTTATTGTGCTGAAAAACAGATGCTCCAATTTGATTTTTTTGTTCAACAGAGTTGTCAATTCTAAAAATTTTATCTTTTTCGACTTGCAAAACAGGGCCTCCTCCATTTAGAACCAAGAAGGTTTGAGTGTTTGTATTAATAGCTTTAAAAGATATGTTGTCAAACCTTTTGGTATAAAAAATAACACTACTGTCTCTATAGGACTGATTGTGATCCAGTATGTTTTTTCGCCATTCGAAGTTTTCAAAAACATAATCTATGTTGTTTTTTAGAATGTGAATTTTAGACTCATTGTCTTTAAAAAACACGAAATCTTCTCCAATTTCATTGGGTAGAATATACTCTTGAGAAAAAGTAAAAACAGACAAAAAAAATGCCGTAACTGTAGCGGCGCATTTAAACATCTAATAAAAGTAAAAATTATTTATGACCGACTTAATATATTATACAACTTTTTTTTCTTTGACGTTACTAGTGTCGTTGTATCTAAACGGATACCTTAACAGATTGTTTGTGGGAAACAAACTTACTGACCCAATTAACGAAAGATCTTCCCATAATTATCCAGCAACTCGATCTGGGGGGTTGTCTCTCTTTTTTACAGTCTGTGTGGCGGGTACGTTTGCCGTTGCTACCAAAGAGCTATCAATTCCTTTATATGTTTTGTTGAGTGTTTTTTTTATGACTCTTACTGGTTTTGCGGACGACTTAATTGAGGTTCGATATAGAGAAAAGTTGTTTTTACAGGTTTTTGCAGGGCTTCTTATGATTCAATCTGGATATTATATCGACTCCTTTCATGGTGTTTTTGGAGTGTTTGAGTTGCCGTATTGGCTTGGGGTTTTTGTTTCTCTTTTTGTTTTTGTTGTTGTAGTAAACGCATTAAACTTAATTGATGGGCTTGATGGGCTTGCTTCATTTTTATCTATAAAGTTTTTTTTAGTAGCAGGGGGGATTATTCTTATTGCAGACTCCAAAATGTTTCTTTTTTTTCCAATTATAATTGGAGCTCTAATAGGGTTTTTAGCATTTAATTTTAGAAGAGATAAGAAGGTGTTTTTAGGAGACACAGGATCGTTGTTTTTGGGGTCTATCATGTGTTTTTTTGTTTTTTACATTCTTGACACTGAAAACAACATAATAACTGACGCTTTTATTTCTAGGCCTTTTTTAACGGTTTTAATGTTACTTTATCCATTGGTTGACACATTAAGGGCATTTACCATAAGAGCCTACAGGAACCAGTCTCCTTTTATTGCTGATAGAATACACCTTCATCATAGATTGGCAGACAAAGGCTATGAACACTGGCAAGCATCAATATTAATTTTTACTTTATCTGCCTCAATTCTTTTATTAAACTGTGTTTTGTTTTTGTTTCTTGGTTTAATTGCAAGTATTGGTTTTACTTTATTAATTTTAACACTGTTTTACTTTTTGTTTTTTAAATGAAAAAGTTTCTGTTTTTATTTTCAAGTTTCTTTAGTCTTCTTGTGTTTTCTCAAACACAGCCAACACCCTATCCATTAGTTGATGACGAGATTAATCAAATGTTACAAGAGGGCCTCCCGCAAGGACAGCTTCTAATCAAAAAGGACTCTCTTTCGTTTTACTCTTTTACTAAAACAGGCGTCTATGAATTCTCTTTTGCTAACAACGAGCTAAGCAAGTCCTTTTCTTCTTATTCGAAAGAATTGCCTTCTGAATTAACCAGCGTTCCGTTAAATAGCTTGCGGCCAACTGTTTCAGAGGATGGGACAGTATATTTTTTATATCCTGGAGGCGGGCTGCTGTTTGTATATGAGAACAATCAAATTAAACGAATTGACAGAAGTTTTGCTCACAGAAATCAGTTTTCGGGACATTTTTTTTGCTACAAGAACACTCCTTATTTAATGGGTGGATACGGATATTGGAAGAGCAACAGCCTGCTAACCAAGTTTAATTTCCAAACTAAAGAATGGGATTATATTGAAACAAGGGGTCAAATTCCTGAACTAGGAGTTAACAAAGGGTCTTTTGTAGTTGACAACGACATTTTGTATGTTTTTGATTTTTATGAAAAAATTGATGATAAAGACCAAAAAAACGACAATCTTTATGAGCTTGACCTTAAGTCCTTAAAATGGGAAAAAAAAGGTTCTTTAAACAGTCTTTTTGATAATGACATTCAAAAAAAGATTGTTTCAATAACAGTTCCTTTCAATGGGACAAAATATTTACAAAAATCAGATGGTTCAAAAGAGATTTTGATTATTGAGCCTTCCAAAAATTCTGTTAAACTTTATGAAAACGAAAGCTTGTCGCTGATGGCTAGAAATGCTATTGTTGTTGGTCCAAAAATAATTTATAGCACAATGTCTGCAGACAGGTCCTATGAGTCGCTTGTAGTTAAAGACTTTGCTAATGGGCTAGAGTTAAAATCTGAAGCTATTCTTTCCAACGACTTCAACTTGTTTGTTTCGTATTTTTTAATAGTTGCTCTTTTTATTGTGTTTCTTTTAGGGATTACCTTTTTAAAATTTAAAAACGATGCTTTGTTTTTTGTTATAAACGGCAACAACTTAAGTGGTCTTAACAAGTCTATAGTTCTGTCAAATGATGAAAAATTTATGTTAGAACTACTCTCTAATTCTAAAAACAACTCTGTGAACAACGTGTTTTTCTTAAATTATTTTACAAACCCAGCGCTTAGCGAAGACGCCAACATTAAAAGAAAAAACAAGGCAATAAGCGATTTAAATCTTAAATTCAAAACGTGTTTTGAGCTTGATTTAATTTTAAAAACAAGTAATCCGTTAGACTCAAGACAAGTGGTTTATAAGCTAAATCCAAAGGTTCTTTTTTAGTGCGGCTTTATAGTTTTTTAAGTGGTCAACAATTTTTCTGTCGTTAGAAAGTCTTGGGAGTTTGTTTTGGCCCCCCAGCTTTCCAACACTCTCCATAAAGCCTTTAAACCCGTTTTTTTTAACGACTACTATTTCTAGAGGCTTTAAGACCTTTCCTTGAACCAAATCTTTATAATAGCTGTTTAGATTTTGTAGATTGTAATCAAGCTTTTGCTCAAGTCTTCTAATTTTTTCTTTAGAAATCCCCTGATTAAACTCTATCCACCACTGGTGATATGGCAGCCCTTTTTTTGGGTTAACCTTTGGGGCTACTGTAAACTCCTTCAAAGAAATTTCTTCACTAATCAATGCTTTATTCAAAGCTTTTTCAACCTCACTGCCAATAACGTGTTCTCCAAATGCAGAAATAAAATGTTTGTATCTTCCGGTAACTATAATTCTTGCCGGCTTAATTGACACAAACTCAAGGGTGTCTCCCGTATTGTACCCCCAAAGGCCTGCGTTAGTTGATACTATTAAAACATAATTTGTTTTAGTCTTAACTTCTTTTATTGTTAGGCGCTCTGGATCAGCCTTTTCCATTTCTTCAATTCTAATAAACTCGTAAAATATTCCTGAATTGAGCTGCAACAAAAGCCCTTCATTAGATTGAGAGTCTTGAAAGGCAAAAAACCCCTCTGATGCTGGATAATATTCGATACTGTCTATTTTTTTTCCTATTAGTCTTCTGAAAGATTCTTTATACGGGTTAAAATTAACACCTCCATAAACAAAAAGATTAAAGTTTGGAAAAACTTGTTGAATGGTTTTTTTTCCTGATAATTCGATTAGTTTTTCAAAATACATGATAACCCAAGGGGGAATTCCTCCGATTGCCGCCATGTCTTCTTTAAGTGTTTCTTTAGAAATCTCTAAAACTTTTTTTTCCCAATTCTCAATACAATTTGTTTCCCATGATGGCATTGTGTTCTTTCTAAGAAAAGAAGGAGTGTAATGAGCCACAATGCCTGAAAGACGTCCAGTCTTTATGCCGTTTTTATCGTCAAGCAAAGGGCTGCCTTGTAAAAAAATTATTTTTTTATTCAAAAACTTAGTATTGGAGGTTTCGTTAATATAGTGCATGGTCGCATCAACGGACCCTTTTACATGGTTTGGCATAGACTCTTTGGTTATAGGAATGTGCTTTTCGCCCGATGTGGTTCCAGAGGTTTTAGCAAAATATATAGGCCTTCCTGGCCATAAAACGTTTTTTTCTCCTTGAATTATTAACTCTATATAGTTTTTTAGGCCTTCGTAGTCTCTTATTGGAACATGCTTTGAGAAGTCTCTAAAATTATGAATTTTCTCAAATGAATGCTCTTGACCAAAGCGTGTTTTTCTGCTTTTTTGTATTAATTTTTTGAACACTCTTTCTTGGGTTTCAACAGGAGATGATGACCATTTTGCTGTTTTCCAAACTACATATTTGGCATATATTTTAACCAGCTGCTCTTTTAAACTACTCAAAACTAATGTATTCTAAAGGGTTCACTGGATTACCATCATTCCAAAGCTCAAAATGTAAGTGAGGGCCTGTGCTTAATTCTCCTGTGTTTCCCGACAGGGCAATAGCTTGGCCTGCTTTAACAAAATCTCCTTGGGCAGAAAGTCCTAATGAGTTATGTTTATATACACTTGTTAGGTTGAAAGAATGTTCTATTATCAAAACAAATCCGGTATCAATAGTCCATTCTGAAAAAACAACCCTTCCGTCAGAAATTGCCTTAACAGGGGTGTTTGTTTTTGCGGGAATATCAACGCCATAGTGTTTTTGACCTGAATCAAACTGTGAAGAGATTTTTCCTTGGATAGGGCTAAATAAAACATATTCTACTTTAGGGGCAGCGCTCTCAAGAGTATTAAACCTGTCTTCTTTTTCAACAAAGTTTCTCAATAGAGAATCTTCAACATTTGTTTTAAATTGGAGCTCTGAAATATCAATTCTTGCAATATTACTTTCTTTTAAAAGCTCTTCTTGAGAAATTTCTCCAACTATAACTGATCCAACAGAATTAATAAACGTTTGGTTTTTTTGAATAACTTTTTCTAAAGAGTCTAGTGTTTCAATGTTTTTTACGGCCCTTTGCCTTAGTGCTGTTGAATCATAACCTGGTATATACTCCTTGACTGGAGTAAAAACAATTAATGCAATTGTAGAAAAAATTAGTGCTATAGAGGCGAAAGCCATTAATAAAAAAATATTAAGCCTGTTGAGTTTGTATGAAATTCTTTCCTCGTATGTCTCTTCGTTTAAAACAACAAGCCTATATTTATTCAAAAGCCTTTGTTTAAACGGTTTTTTTACATTTTCTTTCACAACGCTAATATAGTGAAGAGTCCATAATATTATTTAAATCTATTATTAAAGGGTTTTTGCATTTTTCTTTTTACTTTAGTAAAAAAATTATAATGGTTTTATCTAATTTGTTTTTAGCAATCGGCCCTGGTCAAATTGCAATTATTGTAGTTCTTGCTCTATTGTTTTTTGGAGGAAAAAAAATACCTGAACTTATGAAAGGGCTAGGCACAGGAATAAAGGAGTTTAAAAAAGGAGTAAAAGAAGAGGACTCTATTGAGGAGTCGAAAAAAGAAGAATAGCTTTTACAATATCCTCAGTGATTTTATAATCGCTGCTATTTCTACCATATATTCTCTTTTTCTGTCCGAGGGGGAAAAAACAAAACCTTCTACAACAAGGATTCTGTTGTTTTTTAAATCTTCGATAAAGTAATTTAAAAAAGGTCCTGCCATATAGTCGTTAACAACTTCCCATGTGCCTTTAGTCTCATAAGCATTAAATGATCTAAGCTTTGTTTTATTAAAAAAAGGTTTGTAGGCTTTTTCTGTAACTATATAGGACCCTTCGTTTCTTCCAGGCACAAATTCTTTTCCTATTGAATCCCTAATACTGATAACCTTGTTTAAATCGGTTTCTCCAATACTCAAAGGCAGGGTGTAGGTTATAATGTTTACGCTTCCTTTTTTTGTCTCTCTTTGAAACCAAAGTTTGTTTTGATTCTCTTTTTTAAAAAGTCTATAAGCAGAAGGAAGCGTTAAATCAATGCCAAGAGACTTAAACTCATCTGTTTTTAAAACTGATTTCTTTATTCGTTTTTGCTTTTCTTTTATTTCATTATTAACGAAAGCTAATTTTGCTTTACTGGATATCTTTTTTAGTTGTTTAATTATCTCTTTATTGGTTTTCCCGTTAATGGTTAAAACTATTTGTGGAGATGCGTATTTGTTTTTAACAATAAAGGTTGAGTCAATATTATTTCTAGAAACCTGTATAATGTTTCTTCCTTCCCGAGTAAAACCTGAAAAGACTTTTGTTGGAATATGAATTAAAGAAAACATCGGCTCTTGCTGTGGAAGCCCTTCAAATTCAGAGGAGAAAACATTTCTTAATTCATCTCCTACGTGGCCTTTCCATAAATCTCCATCAATAACTACTGAGATCGTGTGAATGTTTCCGCTTGATTTTGGTTTATAGTTATTAGGAGCGTTTTCACAGCTCATAAAAACTAGCACCAAACATATATTAAAAACTTTTTTCATTTTACTAATTTAGTGCTCTTATTCCAGGGAGGGTTTTCCCTTCTAAACTTTCAAGCATTGCTCCTCCTCCTGTGGACACATAACTAACCTTTTCTTGAAAATTAAATTGCTTTACAGCGGCAACAGAATCTCCACCGCCAACTAGAGAGAATGCGCCTAATTTTGTGCTTTGAGAAACAAAATGTCCTAGCTCGATAGTTCCCTTAGAATAGTTTTCCATTTCAAATACACCAACTGGGCCATTCCACAGTATAGTTTTGCTAGAAATTATTGCTTCTTTGAAGCTTAAGAGCGTTTTTGGCCCAGCATCCATTCCTTGCCAGCCTTTTGGAATATTGTGAATTGAACACGTTTGTCTTTCTGCTTCGTTTGAAAACTTATTCGCACAAACAACGTCTTCAGGAAGATAGACCTCTACGTTTTTTTCTTTAGCTTTTTTTAATATTGATAATGCTAAAGACATTTTATCGTCTTCACAAATAGAATCGCCAATATGCCCTCCTTGGGCTTTTATAAATGTAAAAGCCATTCCGCCTCCAATAATAAGCTTATCAACTTTGTCAATTATATTGTCAATTATTGTGATTTTTGAAGACACTTTAGCTCCTCCTAAAATTGCCAAAACAGGCTGCTCGCCTGAACTCATTACTTTTTTTATCGATTCTACTTCTTTCATAAGTAAATCTCCTGCAAATTTATTATTAGGAAAAAAAGAAGCAATAACGCTTGTTGAAGCATGGGCCCTGTGCGCTGTTCCAAAAGCATCATTCACATAGCTATCTCCAAGCTTAGAAAGCTCTTCTGCAAAACCTAAGTCCCCGTTTTTTTCTTCAGAAAAATATCTTAAGTTTTCTAACAAAACAACTTCATTTGATTTGCTGTTCTTTACAATCTCTGTTGAATTTTCTCCAATAACCTGATTTGTAAATTTCACATTAACTCCAATAATTTTTTCCACCTCTTTAACAATGTGTGACAACGAAAGTTCTGGATCATGTCCTTTTGGTCTTCCAAGATGAGACATAAGAACAGGAGTACCTCCGTCACCTAAAATTTTCTCAATAGTTTTTTTTGCTGCTATTATTCTAGAGCTGTCCGTAACTAATTTGTTGTTGTTTAAAGGAACGTTAAAATCAACTCTTATTAATACTTTTTGGTCTTTAAAGTTGTTTTGGTAAATAGATTTCATTAATAAATATTGGGATTCAAAGATATGTATTTCTAGTTTATTTAAACTTTAATCTTTTATCTTTGATAGATGTTGTTTAATGATGTTATTGGCCAAAGCTCTTTAAAAGACGAACTTAAAAAAAGTCATGTACAAGGCAGGGTTGCCCATTCTCAGCTTTTTATCTCGCCCGAGGGAACTGGTGGACTTTCGCTAGCACTTGCTTTTGCAAGAATGATTATAGAAAATTCCTCTTTTTTTGAAGGCACAAGCTACAAGCTTAGTGAATTAAAACATCCTGATTTGCATTTTCTCTTCCCTACTGCCGCAAACAAAGACGTAAAATCTAAAGCTTCCTCAATTTTATTTTTAAACGAGTGGAGAGAGTTTGTTAACAGCGATCCTTACGGAAATCTCTTTGATTGGTACTTAAAACTTGGTGTTGAAAACAAACAAGGAAAAATTGGAACAGATGACGTTGAGGATCTGGTAAAAAAAATGTCTTTAAAATCGTACGAGGGCGGATGGAAGGTTGCTATCATATGGATGGCCGAAAAGCTCAATCAAGTTGCTACAAACAAGCTTTTAAAGTTAATTGAGGAGCCGCCAAAAAAAACTCTATTTATTTTTGTTTGTGAAAAAGAAGGTGCGCTGTTAGACACGTTAGTTTCAAGATGTCAAATCTCAAAATTAGGCCCCATAAAGCGATCTGAAATTGAGTCTTTTTTAATTAAAAAAGGAATAGAAAAATCTATCGCTAAGAGTAGTTCAATTAACGCTGAAGGAAATTTAAGGCGTGCTCTAAAAAATGCCTATAATAATGAAAACGAAAAAATCTTTGAAGAGTGGTTTTTAAAATGGCTAAGAACTGCTTTTATGGTTAGGCATAATAAAGAAGAGGTTCTTGAGCTTATAGCGTGGAGTAAGACTATTTCAAAAACAGGAAGAGAAGTTCAAAAAAGCTTTTTAGAATTTAGTCTTGGTGTGTTTAGAAGCGCTTTACTAAAAAACTATGGAATTAATTCTCTTGTAAATTTTGAACCAAAAACAGATCTCAATTTTGAATCCTTTTCTAAATATGTAACTGGCAATAACATTGAAGAAATTCACAGCGAGATAGAGGGGTCAATTGTTGCGATTCAGGCAAACGGAAACCCTAACATGATCTTTATGGACCTTTCGCTTAAACTAACAAGACTAATACAATAGCTTGTTTCTATAGGTTTTCTTTTTTTATAATTTATTTCTATAAAAACCTGATCAATAAAAAGACGTTTCTGGCTTATTGTTTTTCTTTCTTTGGTGTTTCTATGATTAAAAAGAAATTCGCCCTTAAAATTGCTTAAATTTGATTTTGAAACACAAAAACACTGGAAGAGGGGTTTTTTGTAAAAAGAGAAATGTAGTTTGAATACAGGCCTAAAATAAACCCTTTTAAAAACCAAAGCTTTGTGCCTTTAAATTTTTCAGACAACATACAAACGTAAAAAGCGTCAAAAAACATCATTTTTCTTTTGAGAAAAACAAACCCTTTTGATTCTAAAAAAGATATTAAGCCTGTTGGAGAAAAATGCCATATATGCCTTGGGGCGTCGTACCCTGCCCAGTACTCTTTATAATGATTTGCATCCCATGACTTATAATTCGGACAAGCAATTACCAAAAGCCCTTTTTGTTTTATAAGCGGCTTTAGTAAAGATATAGTTTCTGAGTAAGAATTTACGTGTTCTAAAGAGTGCCACATTGTAATCGCGTCAAAAAATCCGTTGTCAAATTTTGAAAGAGCCTTAGGGTCATTACAAACATTCGCAAGATCATTATTTAGAAGCGGCTCAAAACCATATGCTTCAATGTTTTTATTGTTTAAACCTTCTAAAAAAGAGCCATCACCACAGCCAAAGTCTAAAACCGTGTTTAACCCAGAAGAGAAGCGTCTTAAGACTCTTAATTTAAACTTAAAGTTGCCTTTTTTTACTAAAGAGTATATAAAAGAAAAAAACGAATTGTTTTTATTATGAGAAAAATATTCTGGGGAGTCGTAATATTTTGGCAAATTCTCAAACGATGGTTTTGGGCGGGTTTCTAAAATACCGTTATGTTTTGAAGAAACAACAACAAACTCCTCTTTTGACAAAAAATGATCAACGATTTTTATAGAGTTTTTCTTCATTTTTCTGTTCCACGTGGAACGTTTTATCTTCCCATGTAGACCATCAAAACACTTATGTCGTTAGGCGAAACGCCACTAATTCTTGAGGCCTGAGAAAGGGTTGAGGGTTTAATATTATTAAGTTTTTGGACAGCCTCAGAGGACAAGGACTGTACTTTAGAATATTCGAATGTAGTTGGTATTTTAAAGTTTTCTAAATTATTTAATTTTTTGGCGTTTGCTTTCTCTTTTTCAATGTATCCAGAGTATTTAACCTGTACCTCGGTTTGTTCGAAAACATCCTTATCAATTATATTGTTAGACAAGTACTCTTTAACTGAGGGTATTGTCAGCATGTCCTTCATAGAAATATTTGGCCTAGAAAAAATTTTATACAACTTCATAGACTGAGATATTTCTGAAGAGTTGTGTTTTAACAAAACCGGATTAATTTCTTCAGGCTTAACGCTAGTTTTTTTAAAGAACGAAACAAAAGAGCCCGTCGATCTTTTTTTGTTTTCAACATTTTTTAATCTATCTGTGTTTGCAAGCCCCAAGCCATGCGATCTTTCCGTAAGCCTAAGGTCTGCATTGTCTTGTCTTAAAAGGGTTCTATACTCTGCTCTGGAGGTAAACATTCTGTACGGCTCTTCTGTTCCTTTTGTAATTAAATCGTCTATTAAAACTCCGATATACGCCTCGTCTCTTTTAAGGACAAAAGGGGGTTTCTCGTTTATCAATAGGTGTGCGTTTATTCCAGCCATCAAACCTTGAGCAGCAGCCTCTTCGTATCCGGTTGTTCCATTGATTTGACCAGCAAAAAACAAGCCAGCTAAAGGTTTTGTTTCTAAAGAGTTTTTTAATTGAGTGGGCGGAAAATAATCGTACTCAATAGCATAGCCAGGCCTAAAAAACTTAACATTTTCAAATCCCGAAACAGATTTTAGAGCCTTGTATTGTACGTCTTCTGGAAGAGATGTTGAAAACCCATTAACATAAACCTCTACAGTGTTCCAGCCTTCGGGTTCAACAAAAATTTGATGTCGGTCTTTGTCTGAAAAGCGATTTATTTTGTCCTCGATAGATGGGCAATACCTTGGGCCAATGCTATTAATAGTGCCATTAAACATAGGAGACCTGTCGAAGCCTTCTTTAAGCAGGTCGTGTACTAGCGGGCTTGTATAGGTCATGTGACAGTCAAGTTGTTTTACAAGAGGCTGTGTTGTGTTGGAATAAGAAAACTTTGAAGGATTACGGTCTCCGGGTTGAGGGGTCATTAAGGAATAATCTAAGGTTCTTCCATCTACTCGGGGAGGAGTTCCTGTTTTCATTCTTCCAGAATCGAACCCAAAGTCTGTAAGGGCTTCCGTAATTCCAAAAGATGCTTTTTCTCCTGCACGCCCTCCTCCAAATTGTTTTTCTCCAATATGAATTAGGCCGTTTAAAAAAGTCCCATTTGTAAGTATAACTGTTTTGGATTTAATCTCTAAACCCAAAGACGTCTTAACACCTACAATTTTTGTCCCCGAGATTAATATTCCTGAAACCATTTCTTGGTAAAAATCAAGATTAGGAGTTTGTTCTAGCATATTTCTCCAAGATTCGGCAAAGCGCATTCGATCAGATTGAGCTCTCGGGCTCCACATTGCCGGTCCCTTAGATTTGTTTAGCATCTTAAACTGAACTGCGGACAAGTCTGTGACAATTCCACTGTAACCTCCGATAGCATCGATTTCCCTAACAATTTGACCTTTAGCAATTCCTCCCATGGCTGGGTTACATGACATTTGTGCAATATTTTGAAGATTCATTGTGACCAAAAGGGTTTTGCTGCCCATATTAGCCGCGGCGGCGGCGGCTTCGGAGCCTGCGTGGCCTGCACCAACAACTATAACATCGTATTCTTCTTTAAACATAGTTATTGTTCCACGTGGAACGATTTTAAGTTATCATCTTCTTTGTCTCTCATTTGTTGAGTTTCTGTCATCGAGGAATCATTGAAGCCCATAAAATGCAGAAGGCCGTGAACCATTACTCTTAAAAGCTCATCCTCAAAAGAGGTTTTAAATTTTTTTGAGTTTTCTAAGACTCTTTCAACAGAAACGGCAATATTTCCGTTTAATACTGTTCCTTTGGAGTCGTTAAAGGATATCACGTCTGTATAATAATCATGATCTAAATACTTAATATTCAGTGACTTAAGATCTTTGTCGTTAAAAAAAGCAAAGACAATTTCTCCAACAGAAAAACCCTCAGACTCAACTGCTTTGTTAAGCCATTTTGAAACCTTACTTTCGTTATCTAGCGAAAAAGAAGTGTTATAAACGTATTCTATACTCATTAAGACTTTTTGCAAATATAACGTGTTGTAATGTATTTTTAAACCGTTTACAATAAAGAAAAAATATCAACAACACAAAATTTAATTTGTAGTAATTACAGGCCAAAAAGAAATGATCTTAGAAAAAGAGTGAAAATTTTAAACAAGAGTGTATTTTTGTAAAAAAACAACTACAGATGACAAAAAAAGTTCGTGTTCGTTTTGCGCCAAGTCCAACAGGGCCGTTGCATATTGGTGGTCTGCGAACGGCTTTGTTTAATTATCTGTTTGCAAAACAAAACGACGGAGAGTTTATTGTTCGATTTGAGGACACTGATCGGAACAGGTATATTGAGGGAAGCGAAAAACACATTATCGAGTCCTTAGACTGGTGTAAGATTGTGGCAGACGAAAGCCCTTTTGTGGGCGGTGCATATGGGCCATACAGGCAAAGCGAAAGAAAAGGGCTTTATAAAAAAAGAATAAATGAGCTGATTGAAAAAAAACATGCTTATTATGCTTTTGATTCTAAAGATAAATTATCAACACTAAGGGCTGAGGCTGAAAAAAATGGAAAGGTTTTTAGTTATAGCTATTCAAACAGGTTAAGCTTAAAAAACTCTTTGTCTCTTTCAAAAAACGAAACTTTAGAATTGTTAAATAGCGGCGCTGAGTATGTGGTTAGGTTTAAAACTCCTGAGGAAAAAGAGATTGTTTGTGAAGATGTTTTAAGAGGAGTTGTGCGCGTAACAACAAAAACAATAGATGACAAGATACTTTATAAAAGTGACGGAATGCCAACTTATCATTTTGCTAACGTAGTAGATGATTATGAAATGGCCATTTCACATGTGATTAGGGGAGAAGAGTGGTTGCCCTCTTTGCCTTTACATTGGTTGCTTTATGATGCCTTTGGTTGGAAAAACAAACCTAAGTTTGTACACCTTCCGTTAATTCTTAAACCATTAGGAAAGGGTAAGCTTTCAAAAAGAGACGGAGACAGGTTTGGGTTTCCTGTCTTTGCGATTCAGTGGAAAAGCGAAGAAACCATAAAAGGCTATAAAGAACATGGGTTTTTGCCTGAGGCTGTAATAAATTTTCTGAGTCTTCTTGGTTGGAACCCTGGAAACGAAAAAGAACTATTTGACATAAAAGAACTAATCGAAGCTTTTTCTCTTGAGGGTTTAAACAAGTCTGGTGCAAGGTTTGATCCTGAAAAAAACAAATGGTTTAACCATGCCCATATTCAAAAAGCAAACGACAATCTTATTGTTGAAAAAATTGAAATGGAATTTTCTGAGCTATTAATGTTGTTTGATAAACAAAAAATAAGAGCAATTGCTCGGCTTATTAAGCCAAGACTTAATAGTTTAAATGAAGTTTGCTCTTGTTCCTCTTTTTTCTTTAAAGATCCTGTTAATTATAACGAAAAGCACCTTAATAAATTAAAAAAAACAAATTTTAAAGAAATTCTTTCTGGCTTGATTGAGCTGGTGAGTTCGGAAGAAAACCTAAACAATATTAAGCCTGATTTAGAGGTGTTAGTGAAAAAAAACGAATGGAATTTTGGTAAGGTTATGGGCTTGTTTAGGCTTTCGCTTGTCGGAGATCTGTCTGGGCCTGATCTTTTTCAAATCGTTTCTCTTTTAGGAAAAGAGACTTGTAATACTAGAATGAGAGCTTTAAACAGCGTTTTAGAAAAACAACAATAAACACAAAAACGTTCTAGGCAGAAGTTTTCTTTTGGTTCTAAAATTTCGTACCTTATCAACTAATTTTAAACTTAATATATATATGATTTTTTACATTCCTTTAATTGTCCTTTTGTCTCTTGTTATACTTTTTGGAACTTTTTTTATTGTCAAACAACAATCTGCCGCGATTATAGAAAGGTTTGGAAAATACACTAGCACTAGACACTCTGGTCTTCAACTTAAAATACCTGTAATTGACCGTGTTGCCGGTCGATTAAGCTTGAGAATTCAACAGCTTGATGTTGTCGTTGAGACCAAAACAAAGGACGATGTTTTTGTAAAACTCAAAGTGTCTGTTCAATATATGGTTATTAAAGAGAAGGTTTATGATGCTTTTTATAAGTTAGATTATCCGCAAGACCAAATTACTTCTTATGTTTTTGATGTTGTAAGGGCAGAAGTTCCTAAAATGATTCTTGATGATGTTTTTGAAAGAAAAGACGACATCGCTATTGCTGTAAAAAGCGAACTCAACGACGCAATGAAAAATTACGGATTTGATATAATCAAAACGCTTGTTACTGACATAGATCCAGACGCTCAGGTTAAGGAGTCTATGAACAGAATCAACGCGTCTGAAAGAGAAAAAGTTGCTGCTCAATTTGAAGGTGATGCTCAAAGAATTTTAATTGTTGAAAGAGCAAAGGCTGAGGCAGAAAGCAAAAGGCTACAAGGACAGGGAATTGCAGACCAAAGAAGAGAAATTGCCAGAGGTCTTGAAGACTCTGTTAAAGTTCTTAATGGGGTAGATATAAACTCTCAAGAAGCTTCAGCGTTAATTGTCGTTACCCAGCACTATGACACACTTCAGTCTGTGGGAGCCGAAAGTAATAGCAACCTTATTTTACTTCCAAACTCTCCACAGGCGGGTTCAGAAATGCTTAACAACATGGTTGCCTCTTTTACTGCAAGCAATCAAATTGGGGAAGAAATGAAAAAAGCAGCTCTTAGAAAAGAAAAAGGCAAAAAGTAATCAAGTTACTTTTTCCAACCGTCTCTAAGCCCAACTGTTTTATTAAAAACAATAATGGGTGAATTGTTGTTTTCAACAACATAATAGCCTTTTCTTTGAAACTGAAAACGTTCTCCTTTTTTTGCTTTTAATAAAGATGGCTCTGCCTGTGCAAAACATGTCTTTGAAGAGTTTGGATTAACCATTTTTAATAGTTCTTCTTCGTTTTGAGCTGTTGCAGGGCTCGGGTGTTCGAAAAGCCTGTCGTATTCGTTTATTTTTACTTTGATAGCTGATTTTTTTGAGACCCAATGTAAAGTGCCTTTAACTTTTCTTTGGCTTTCTTCAGTTCCAGATCCGCTTTTACTTTTTGGATCATATGTGCACAAAACCTCTTTGATGTTTTCTTGTTCGTCATAAACAACCTCGTTGGCTTTTATAATATATGCGCTTTTAAGTCTTACTTCTTTATCAATTGTAAGTCTAAAGAATTTCCTGTTGGCTTCCGGTTTAAAGTCCTCTTCTTCAATATAAATCTCCTTTCCAAAGGGTATTTCTCTTTCTCCAGCGCTTGGATTTTCTGGATTGTTTTCTGACAAAACAATTTCATCGTTTTCATTAGGATAATTAGTAATTATAAGCTTTATGGGATTAACAACCACCATTACCCTGTTTGAAGTTTTATTAAGCTCTTCTCGTGCACAAAACTCCAGAAGGCTTGCTTCTATTATGTTTTCTCTTTTAGCTACACCGGCCAGTTTAACAAACTCTCTTAGCGCAGAGGGTGGGTACCCTCTTCTTCTAAGGCCCGAAATAGTTGGCATTCTTGGGTCGTCCCAGCCAGAAACTATGCCTTTTTCAACCAAAAACATTAATTTTCTTTTAGAGGTAATCGTGTGGCTTAAGTTTAGGCGAGCAAACTCTCTTTGTTTTGGTCTTGTTTTGTTTGTTTCAACAAGCTGGTCCAAAAACCAATCGTATAACTCTCTATGTGGTTTAAATTCAAGAGTACATAGCGAGTGAGTAATCTGCTCGATGTAATCGGACTGACCGTGAGCCCAGTCGTACATTGGATAAACCTTCCACTGTGACTTTGTTCTGGGGTGTGATTTTTTTAAAACTCTATAGATAACCGGGTCGCGCATCAGCATATTGTGAGAGGACATGTCAATTTTAGCTCTTAAAACATGTTCTCCTTCGTTAAAATCACCGTTTGTCATTTTTAAAAAAAGCTCTGCATTTTCTTTTATTGGTCTAGTTCTGTACGGACTATCGGTTCCTGCGGCGGTTGGTGTGCCTTTTTGATTGGCAATTTCTTTTGAGGTTTGGGAATCAACATAAGCAAGGCCTTTTTCTATAAGCATTTTTGCCCACTCATGTAGTTGGCCGAAATAGTCCGATGCATATCTTTCTTCAGACCAATTATAACCAAGCCAATTGACATCCTGTTTAATTGCGTCAATGTATTCTTGTTCTTCTTTTTCTGGGTTTGTGTCATCAAACCTTAATACAACTGGAGATGAATACTTTTGAGCAAGACTAAAGTTTACCCAAATAGCCTTGACGTGTCCAATATGTAAAAATCCATTCGGTTCAGGCGGAAATCTAAATTTTAGAGCAGACCTGCTCAAGCCTAACAAAAGGTCTTCGTCTATAATGTTTTCTATAAAATGTTTTGTTTCTTTCACTTGTAACAAATGACAAAGTTAATTAATTCTTAAGTCTTTTTCTTTCTTTAAACTATCTTTGTTTTATGGGAAAAATTACACTTAAAAACATCCGTTGCTATTCCTTTCACGGGTGTCTTAAAGAAGAGTCTATAATCGGTAGTGACTACCTGGTAAACCTAGAAATAACTGCCGACTTAAAAGAAAGCGAAGGCTCTGATAGGCTTGAGGACACTGTTGATTATGTGCTGCTAAATAATATTGTAAAAGAAGAAATGGCGGTTGCTTCAAAACTCTTAGAAAATGTTGCCCAGAGAATTTTGTCTTCAATTTTCAAGAAAGAGCTTAGGGTAAAAAAAGGTGTTGTAGAGATCACAAAAATAAATCCTCCAATTAACGGGGACGTTGTTGGTGTCTCTGTAAAATTAACTAAAAAAAAAGAAGCAAAATTTTAAAAAAGTGTATTTTTGCCCATCATTGGCACTGTGGCCGAGTGGCTAGGCAGAGCTCTGCAAAAGCTTGTACA
>ERZ807291.3535-NODE-3535-length-21944-cov-11.368176_pt1 | contig 21944 bp, 25 predicted proteins | sample MGYA00521257_ERZ807291 | MGnify/ENA primary metagenome ERZ807291 (study PRJEB31413, sample SAMN03169783) | marine metagenome | biome: Marine; feature: Water; material: Subsurface seawater | place: North Sea | collected 2011-04-28 | depth 1 m m ... | reverse complement strand
CCAGAGATTAGCGAAGATCTTCATAATGCAGGTTGGAGGTCTATGTTGTCAAAAACGCACAACGCGTATTATTTTTACAATAAAAATTCACCAAACACGAAGCCTGTATGGAAACTTCCTACCAAAGGAGGAAGAGCTATGAGAAGAAGCAGGAAACGCGCAGGCCACACTAAAACCCGCAAGTCAAGAAGACGCGCAAAAAATACTACTCGCAGAAAGCGAACCTCAACTAAAAAGAGGCGTTCTAGAAAAAAATAACTCTGCGGAAGTCTTGACCTTGAATTTGTGTTTGTTGAAATCAAACAAGCAAACACAAATTATCTTCGGGGCGGAGATTTGATGTGATCCACGCTCATTATAGTAGATAATAATTCTTTATCTATAGTTACCTTATTTTCACTGACAATAGTATCAAAAACTTCGTGGTTTTTTCTGTTAACCGACATTGACCCAGAGATGATGTCATTAAATTCTTCTTTATCCGATGGTGAATTAAGTAACTCCATAAATTTTGTCATAATTATGTGGCGACTACTATAATTCGATAGATTATGATCGCAATGAGCATTATGTTGTGAATTACGAGACGTGAGAGTAGAAAACGCCATGATCTTATCGGGAAATAACTTATGTGCAATAAATTGTGCATACATCATACACCCTCCAGAACCTTGAAAATAAACAGGAAACATCAATTCAGCAAAATCATCTTGAAAAATATGAACACATAAATCGTGACAATATACTGGAAATGCTTCTTTTTCCATTCGAGGATAAGCTGTAAGCTTTTTGCCCAATTCTGGCGTAATAACATTGCAGTCAAACAACGTATTCCATGTTGTAGCAGAGATGGGGTTGTATTTTTCCAATAAATATTTTAGCTCTTTTGCTATTGGTTCCCCGGAAAAAGATTTGATTATAATATCGTCGTCGATAAAAACATAATATTTATATTTTCCAGCAACCTTTTTATACAAGAGGTTTCGACCTTCACTCCACGTAATATTTTTGCTGAAGAAGGTTGCGGTTTTATCATTTTTATCATCTTTCCAATTTAGTCGATAAAAGTCGGAAAAACTCGTTGTGAACTCTTTTTTGTGAGCCCTAGCAAGTTCAGTGTTGGCATGAGATCCCTGTTCCAAAACAACAAATAATTTTTTATGGATATTAGTAAATTTATGCCAATGCGCTAATCCATAATACATATAGTTTTCGACGTAATAAATATCGTTTTTATTTAGTAAAGCAGGAATATAAGAAAACGCACTGATCGATGTAAATAAGATATTACATGTAACAAAATCATGGAAACTTTTTTTCATACAACAGCGATTTAGAAACACGTCTTCTCTGTTTTTAAGAATAAGAGAATTCACCCTTTCTAGTTGTTCTGGGGAACCATGTGTATATAAGAGAACGCAAATCTTTTGCAATGGAAACTTCTCTCTTATGTCATCAATAAAATGTAAAATTGTTTCGTCGTATATAATTCTATTTGCAGGGTTAAAATTGTAAGGTGTATTCTCGTTAACATCGCCTTTTCTGAGATGAATAGCTACAATTTTATCGTACTGATTACTTTGTTTTTTTTCTAGATATAACTCGCTATTCTGGTGTTCTTGACTATTATCGTATAAATGTCTTAGTAATGTTAAATTCTTATAAGAAAAATATTTATCTGAATAGTAACTTGTGTGCCAGTGAAATTGCTCAAAGTTATAATTTTTGGAAAACGAACACGACAAAAGATCCCTTTCAATTGTATTAGTAATCTGTTGTCCATAGGCTATCTCAAAACGCAAGTCTTTTATATCTATTTCATTATCATCAAAATTGGAAGGAACCTTAAAAAACTCATCTAAGTCCTGAAACTTACTATGGTGACATTTGATTATTGGCGTGTGCATATATTTAAAATTGTGTTCTTGACAGAATATCCATGCACTCAATTTAGATAATAATTGTGCACCATACCCATCTGTTTTTAAATTTGAAATAATAATTCCAGAAGGAGAAATTATTTCGTTGTCAGATTGACAAATACGTTCTATATTAGCTGACATAGCCTATATAAATAAAAAAATGATTGATAAAAAACGAAATATCTTTCAATAAAAATCAACACATACATTAGAATGTCCGGGTTGCGTATATTTAGCGTTGAAGGAAACATCGGCTCTGGTAAATCAACCCTGCTCAAATATTTGACAGAGCAATTGACCATTGAAGGTGAAAAAATAATATTTCTTCAAGAACCTGTAGATGCATGGAGTAAGATTAGTGATGAAAAAGGTGCAACTATGCTAGAAAAATTTTATAAAAATCAGAAACGATACGGGTTTTCCTTTCAAATGATGGCATATATCTCTAGACTGGCGCTACTCAAACAACATGTAGAAGAACATCCGAACGCAATTATTATCACAGAACGCAGTCTCTATACAGATCGATACGTGTTTGCTAAAATGCTATTCGACAGCAATAATATCGAACTGGCAGAATATAAAATCTATCTAACATGGTTTGATACATTCGCGAAAGATTTTCCTATCCATAAAATTATATATGTCAAGACTGATCCTCCTACATGTCAATATCGAATTGTTCTGCGTTCGCGAACTGGAGAAAACCAAATAGCCCTAGCTTATTTGAACAAGTGTAATAAATATCACGACGACATGATAGAAAACAATTATCAACGTGACCAGGTTCTCGTTCTCGATGGAAACGAAGACTTTTTCAAAAAGAAAACATCGTGGCTAGCAAGCATAAAAAAATTTATGCTAACACAATAAAATATGATTATATGTCTAGCGTATATGGCATGGCATGAATACTTGTTCGTCCTTATGTATTCACACCATGGCGTCGAACAAACCAATTGTAAAATGTAAGGTAAGCAATTCCTATTTCAAATATCACGTCGTAACCTAGAACCAATACGCTGGTGATATAACTACTTGCAACAGCATTGGTCCCTGTACAATCATTTTTCTCTACACATACCCTCCTATGATTTTGCAGGTGCGATGCAAGTGTCCACATAGACGAAACGTACACCATGACAAATAACATATTTAACTCTCTCTGTGTGTCATACGGATGTTGATACAGCATACACAAGTTGTATATGGTTGCACTCCCCATTATCAATAGTGATGATGGTGTGTTCACTTGACGTTTCGAAGCAATGAGCGCGTTTTTTGCGCTTTTGCGCTTGACCAGAACAGATGTTGCTATATACCCTGCAAAAAGATGAAGTGCTGTCAGGTAACGCAGATCTCCCAATCTGTCTCCGAAATACAGACCGAAAGTTGTCACTACCCCTCCTTCCTGTATTCCCTGTAACATAATTCCAATATATGTATGCGTTTTCACATTTTTGCCACACACATTCACGTACATGGGCTTGATCACTCGTGTTTTTGTAATATTTAGAAATAATTCAATGACAATCCACGTACAACTTGAACCCATCATAATGGTGAAGCAGTCAAGTGATTGTCTTGTGAGATAGTCGTCTGTACATAGTGCAAGCGAAAAGAGGGAATAATATATTTTTTTGTTGGCGTTTCTAGCAAAATCTCCAGTTCGAATAATGTAATATTTTTTATCTAGCATGAGACTTTCTTATACATGAAACATATTTTTTAAAGACATGTATACTATAAACCTCCAATGGATACAGAAAAAAAAGATACGTTGATTAAGGCACATTACAAACCATTGATGTTTTTTAATACGACCTTACGTAATGTTGGATTATATACGTCGATTGCTTTTGCTGGGTTAGCATTTGCATCAAGACAGCACGACAGAAAAAACAGGACCGCGTTTCTATTTGGTCTGCTCTTGGTTCTTTTGTTTTTGCTTGTAGCAGCATTGCTTAATTATCACTTGTATTTTGCTATGATTGATACTATGAAAAAGACCCATGAACCAGTTTCAGCTGTCAATCCTCTTGTCTATGTTTCCATCTTACTCGTTCCCGTACACGCGATTATGATATCTTTTACATTGTTAAAACTGGTAAACGTGGTTCGTTGATGATCTAGTCAGTTCTATAACGGGATCATCAAATATAACTTTAAAATTCTAGCAAATTCGCATGAAATGTAGATGTCGCTTTGAATTTCAATATGTCTAACTCGCGCGTGGTCGTTGGAAATTCTGTTTCTCCGTACACATCTTGCAAAAGCAACCATTCGAACATTCCGCCTGGATAGATGTGAATATTGACAAACCCCATTTTTGTAAGTTGTTGGTGTTTAGCAAAAATAGTAATGTCGTTTGCATTTCTTCCGTACACGATAATTCTCACACGATAGTTTTTTCTCTCTATGCATCTATCTATTAATGTTTCTTCTTGTGAAGCAGGAGTTGTGCTCTTAATTAAACATGATTGGTCATGTGAAGATAGAGTGTTGATAACAATGATCCCGTTGGTTCGGTGGATAATTTGTTGCATATCCTCAAAATTAATTCTATTTATAGTTTGTACATTTCCCATAAGTGATTACAAAGGATATATTTAAATATGATACAATGTTTTTGAATTTTACGCAGTTGGAGATTCATACAAACAATATTTAGCGAAGTTGCAATACTTAAATGTTAAATATCTTGTATTCGTTTAAAAAAAAATCTCCGGATAGTATATAAAATGGCACATGTTCAGCGAACAGGCAAAAAGCACACGGGTAGTAAAAAACGTACAATGAGGAAAAGAGGAAAAAAGATGGGTGGTAAGAGTAGAAAGATGGGTGGTAAGAAATCTCGCAAAGGAAGAAAGGGACGTAAGTCTCGCAAGTCCCGCAAACACTAATTTGTTGTAACGCGAATATAAGACGCAGTAAATAAATACGGAATGGAATGGTTCTGTATTTATTTACTTAAAAGATACACAGATGTCGATCTGTTCTTTTTTGATACTCTTGCTTGCTGAAATAGAAAGTTCCTCTCTTTTTTTCCGAGTTTTTGTGTTTTCGATTGTCGTTACCTTTTTTCTACTGGTGCTGTTTCGATTGTTCATGTCTTTTTCAATCGTGGCATAATTCTCTTCAATGTAATCAATGACTTTATTCTCGAGTGCCCACTTGAAGAAATTTAGCTGTCCTATCGTGGTTTCGATAAAGGTATTATTATTGTATGGAATTTCTATACGTTGCCATCTGCAAAAAGGGTCAAACCTCTTTTTGCTGTAGGCTTTCAGTTTCAACTTATAATCAATATATACCTTGAAGCGCTTGCCCTCTATATCATAACTTGTCCAGAACTTTTTCGAGTAGTTCGTAGCAAACCAATCTACTATTCGCAGGGAGATGGGTGATTCGCCTGTAATCATGGATAACATCTTTTCAAATAATCCGGTACTTTCGTAGAAATCTAGCAAATTCTTTAGCAATAATTCATTCTGCGTAGTAAAAGTAGGATTATGCGACATAAATACACTCTACTCTTTTATTTAAATTATTTAGTAATTAAATATTATTTATAATAAATTTGGCTTGGCTTTGTCTGTTTCAATACTACATATCGGTTTAAGGAACCGATCTTGTATTGCCACCTGATCTACATAACTGGTTGCTCCTGAAAAAAAGGGATTTTGTCCTATCTGTGACATCATTTCCCGTTCTCCTATCCGAATGCAGGTATTTTCGCGCTGTCCATTGTCATGATTATTGTTATGTGAAGACCACCCTGAATTCATGTGATGGTTATTTGTTTTAGTAGGTGTTATGGGAACACATTGTGCTGTCGTTTCGATAGAGGCATTGTCTTCTGAACAGGTATTTGATATTCGCGTTGTGTTTCCTACACCAGCCTTTTTCCTTGAAGAACGATCTGGAATTGTTCCGTTTGTCCATTGGTATTTAAGCATAGTATGAGAAGACAAAATATTATCATGGATTTTCCAATTTATCTTGAGAATATATATATATACGAAAAATGAAAGCAATAAAATCAATTGTCCCGAGATTGCGTAAAGTAAAGGTGTTTATGTTTTTTCTAGGAATCCTTTTCCCGGTCCTTCTAATAGTGGTAGTTGCACTACACCTAGGCTTTATCGGTGGTGCTAATGAGTTTGCAGATCCATGTAAGGAGTTATCTAAAGAAGATTCTTGTGGTAAAAAAAAGGGATGTATGTGGGAGCCCACCTCGGAAAGATGTAAGCTCGATAGTCAATGCACAAAGGTTAATTCCCAACAAGAGTGTTCGGAGGGATGTGCGTGGGACGCGTCTATCAAAAGATACAATAGTAACTTATACGGACTTTGTGTTCCGCTTTTCGAAGACTAATTATCATCTATACCTTCACGTTTGATGACAAGCTGTTTCGTGTTTAAAAACTTGTCTGAGTCTCTTGTTTTTTTTTGTAGATTGCATCGCAAGCAGGAAACTACAATGTTATCGACGTTGTGTCCGATATCATTGTTAATTCGATCCACAGACCATTGCGTCATTTCTCTCGATTTTTCGTACAGAACCAGCATTTCGTCTTTGCAGTAAAAACAAGAAATATCTGCCTCCAGAAGCATGTTTACGACATACTCCGACGTAACGAATAAACCCTGTTCGTATCTATGTTTAATGACGTCCTGTTGTTTGTATGAGGACAATTTTGTCTTGATTTCGCTTATAAGGATCTCGTTATTTTCGCGCAACTTTTCTACTTGAAAGTCATGGGAAAACCACGCCTTGTCCAAATTCTTGTCTTCAGTTGTTTTTTTCATTTTGTCGGTCGGTTGTGTCTTAGTAATTTTTTTTACCATGTATCGATTGTGTTTCCCTGTGATATGTACCCCTCGAATGGTGTCTTGGGGTGAGGACATTCTATATGTATATATATCAATTAATGTATTAAAAAGAACATTTAAACATAATGGTTGAAGTAGTCTATATGAGTAGTAAAGAAACGAGAGGGGACGAATGTGTGGAATTGAAGAATATAAAATACAAGACTATGTTGATGAATGGAAGCAATGTGCAAGAAACGAAATCTGAACACGACATGAGCAACCTTGAAAAGTTTCTCGAGGCAGAAAAGACCTCCAATATGGCGGAGCCGTGGACAAAGCTTGATAAGACGATCAAAACACAAAAGATGCGTCACTTTGTAGATAGTTATGCGGAACAGCACCATCTCAAAGAAGACGACAAGAAAACACTTCTTACCTATCTAAAGGATTGTTTGTCAAAGAAGAAATTGGCTCGTGTAAAAGATGTGGTTTATGATAAAGAGACAGGTAAAATCAAAGACATTCCATTGCTTGTATTCAACAAACAATCGCGTCAGTTCACATTAAAGCGAGGCGAGAAGCGCGTTTCGACACTGAAAAGCCTTAATCCGTCGAACAAATGTGCTTTAAAATCGTCAATCAAAAAAGATGACGACGAACCGGTGGAAAACGAAGGCGATTAACATAAAAATGATTTGGAAACAATATAAACGAATTGTGGTATAATATTAACATTAGATAAGGACAATGGAACTAGAAAAGTTAGAAGATTTATTAGATAGTATTCTACCCGATGAGGAGAATAGTATCATAAGTTCAGATGAATTCGCATTATCAGTATTCGACATGGTGGCTGAATATATTGAATCTGACACCTTGGCAATTATGGAAGAAGATTACCATGAATCGCTTGTGAACGAAGTTTTCCAGCTCATTCTGGTGCAATTCGAAGACGGAATTAAATTTTACGACTACGATTTTTGTAGAGATAAAATCGAAGACATTATTCAGGAGTATTACGATAAAAAAATACCAGCTAGATCATGCGAGTATGCAGTAAGGGAACATTTGTCCATACATGGTATAAAATCTCGCTACGATATACGTGTGATTTCCAAAAAGATTGATATCCTTCGAAACAAGCCCCAACCAGAACAAAGAACTGGTGAGTGGTATGAATTCCGCCATAACCTGATAACTGCCAGCAATGCGTACAAAGCGTTTATGGGAAGAAGCAGTTTTAATCAGCTCATGTATGAAAAATGCCAACCTCTCAAGATACCAGTTATCAAGGAAGGAGACACGCCACCACCCGTAAATGTGGATACAACTCTACATTGGGGACAAAAGTTTGAAAATGTATCGGTTATGATTTATGAGAATAGATACTGCACCAAGATAGAAGATTTTGGCTGTATTCAGCATGACACGTACAAGTTTATTGGAGCCTCGCCTGATGGAATAAACGTAGATACGACGAACGGAAACTTTTACGGGAGGATGTTGGAAATCAAGAATATTGTAAATAGAGATATTACTGGCATCCCCAAGCTGGAGTATTGGGTTCAGATGCAATTACAAATGGAAACGTGTGACTTGGAAGAGTGTGATTTCTTGGAGACGCGGTTCAAAGAGTTTGACAACGAAGAACAATATAACAAGTCGTTTGATATGGTGGACGATACCACTGAGAAACAAAGTGAAGAATTGTCGGACGATGAGGATGACGAGAAGGATGATGTAGCTTACAAAGGCGTCATTATGTACTTCTCGCGAAGAGGAAAACCAGTTTACAAATATTCAAAACTGAACATTACGCCCGAGGAGTTGAAAATATGGGAAGTGGAAATGATTTCTGAATTGACTGATGAGGACACAATCTGGGTGAAGAACAATTACTGGTGGCTGGCGGAATATAGCTGTGTGTTGGTTATGCGAAACCACGAATGGTTTCATAGTGCGGTGCCGTTTTTACAATCAGCATGGGATACGATTGAAACCGAACGAGAAACGGGCTATAGTCACCGAGCACCTGCCAAACGCGTACCTAAACAGCCGACCTCTGACAATATGATGCAAACGTCTGGATGTATGATCACGCTAAACAAAGAAACAGGATCAGTGGGTGTGTCTGGCGATGACACCATGCTATGTTCAGATATATCTGAAAAAAACAATAGTGATTCAGATGACCATCAATTGTCGAGACTACACACACTACATCTGCGCACTGAATCAATCGATGAAACACGCGATAGGATGCACAATGCGTAAGAATAAACTAGTATTCGATATTCCCTTTGTTGTAAAACGGCATGCCATTGGGTGTATCGGACATGTAGTAGTTCACACGAATACCTGGAACGTTCTCGTTCACAGGAGGCATGGGGTCTACCACGTTGGACGTGGCTGGGCGATTTTTATACAATGCCCCGCACATGTCCGCAGGCATACACGTGCCTTCATCGGGATTGGGTGGGTGACGAATATTGTTAGTTTCTTGTGCATAACTTCCCACCTCAAATTCGGGATAGTTTCGCCATATCATGCCAGCAGTACACGAAGAAACACCCTTGTTGTTTGTATAAGGGAAATCAGTGCTAGGTAATATTCGTCCTTCTTGGGGATTAGGATATTTACCTAAAGCATAATTAAAATTAGAGAAGGTCTCTCTGGAATCGAAGTAAGCTTTATAGACTGCTCCAGAAAGGATGATAAATAAAAACAAAAAGAAGAAAACATTAGAGGTAGTTTGTTTTTTCATGGGGCTATATATAATGTGAATAAAAAATACAATTGTCAGATTGTACTTTTTACTTTATATGGATAATTTTACACGGATGCAGATGAGGCATCTTGATCAAGGATCTTTTTTACAATTATACATGTTGACGCAACATCTACGTCACGCAATATTTTGCAGTAACAACGCAAACAAACAATAACATCAACCAAAGAGTTGTGCAGGTTGCTTGGCACGCAATGAAATAGTTCCACATGGAGTTCTTGAAGGGTAGGCCACTTAACATATGTCTTGCCTTTAGGGCTAACGGCAACAATATTGCACCTTTCAACATTGGCTTGCATAGTACAATAGCACGGGGTGGTGGAAAGCTTGCTTAGGAATGCTAGATAATCATCCTTGAAGTGATGTGCTCTCTCCACGTTACACATCAAGCGATAGCACTCTGCTCTCACCATGTTCAAATCAAATTCTATATTGTGTCCCACAACTTGATCGACACTCTCTAGATGTCTAATAAATTTTCGCAACACCACTTCAATATCTACGCCTTGGTGCGCAGACATTTCGTTGGTAATCCCGTGAATTTTTTCGCTGTCCCCATTCAATACAATGTGTTTGGGTACTTTGACAATTGTATCTTCTAAAGTCTCCACAGAATCAGTGTAAGTATTGTATACCACATAACTGAACTGCGCTGTGTGAGGCCACATATTAACATTTTGCTCTGTGACATTGTTGTGGAAACGTTTGGGAGGTAATCCACTTGTCTCTGTATCAAATACAAGAACCCGCATTGATAACTATTATTCGTATTTTTATATCTAAAGACAACCCTAGTAAAAGCACTTCATTTTTTTGTAGAACGTGTTTATGCTAAAGAGTATTTTATGTTTTTATGTAATGTTAATAATTTGTGCAGTTTTGCATGGTGCGAAACTTCGCCTATGCCATTGGCTCACTCCATTTTCTTGGATGGCTGTCATATGTTTTTTTGCACCATAACCTTTGTTGCTTCGAATGCTATATAGTTCATCGAGCCAAGGATGTTCGTCACACATTGCTTCAATATACGCGTCTCTATGTGTCTTTGCCAGAATGGATGCAGCGGCTATACATGAATACACGTTATCTCCACCCTTTACACATGTATGTGGAATGGATGTAATTAAACCCTTTGATTTGTCGAACCCAATAAAGTTGTTAAAGTAGTTTCCATCTACCATGAGATGATAGTCAATATTTTCTAGTTCTTTTTTTTCAGCCATATCGCGACACTCTCGAATAGCAGAGTGCATTGCCTTTTGTGTGGCCTGCAAGATGTTTATGTTGTCGATGACTTTTTCTGTTTCAAACGCCACAGCCCATGCGACAGCGTGTTCTTTTATGTAGTTTGCTACGTTTTCTAATTTCTTTGCAGAGGTGAATTTCTTGCTGTCTTTTATTTGCGAGAAATCAAATGTCTCATCATCTTTAGGTAGAATGACCGCTCCTGCATACACTCTCCCGAAAAGTGGTCCTCTGCCTGCCTCATCCACGCCTATTTCCAGAACGTCTGTGTTTTCGATATAAAAGTGAGATAGCATAGTTGTATTCTCTAATGGAAAGGGTTTATATTAAATCATTTATTTTTTTCACCATATACATTATAATGAAATTCAAATTATTTGGCTTCCAGGTGAATACATTATATATCATATTGTTGTTGCTAGCTTTTTTAGCCATAGTTTACTTTGGTTTAGGTCTATCCGGAAAAGAAGGGTTCTCAAGGTCGGTGAAGATTGTGACATCGTTGTTAGGAGACGACTACAACACCTTGCCAACAGATGATCAGATAAACAAGGCGATCGGAGAGACGTATGACACTCGATTTACAGATCCGTTGCGAAACGCAGTGTATGCTCTTTACAAAATGACCATAGGGCTTCCACTCATTATGGACAAAATGAACATTCCGTCAGAAGATAAGAAAAAAGTGGACGACGCCATGCAAAAAGAATCTGTGAAGGGTTTCGACATACTGGGCGATTGTGGTAGTGCGATCGAGGAGCTGGAGGATTCGCTATCTGATACAATCGACAAGTTGGTAAATGTAAAGGGACCTCTGTGTGGTCAGAAATTGTTCGGACAGGTTGGGCTAGCACGCTTTGAGGCCGCCTATACCAAGATGAAGCTATGCAAAGAGAAGGTGACAGGTCTTCTGAACAAGGAACATTTAATTACCGACAGCAGTGGATACAAGGAGTTCTACGAGTTTGTGGTTCAGTATTTCAGCGATGTCTCGGTTTATTTAGACAAGTTTGTCAGTGATCTCAAGGAGAAGGGCGAGTGTCCTCAGCCTGATTCATCCGAGAGCACTACGAAGAGTATCAACAAAGACGGCAGTATATGCACCACCAGTTGTGGTGGTAGTGGCTCTAGCGATCCTGCTGGCGGGATCCCTATAGGACCGATGGATACGGGGGCTACTGGGTGCAAAAAGAGCTCTGCCACTGGGTATGCAGCTCTTTCATCCCAACAGGACAACTACAATCACTATGCAAAAACCTCTGTCCCCGCGCTGTTTTATGGAGCCAACGGAACAATCGCCAAGGTGGAAAATACAAACGGACGTTTCTCCATTATTACCACAGACAGAATGGGTGCGAATGCTGTCTATAACGACAATGTCCCATTGAGTCAGACCCCAAAACCCGAGCCTGAGAGAAACGTATATTACGGACCTGAGAAGACGCGAGCGGTATTCTATACAGACAACGATGGGAACAAAGCCATTCGCGTGATATTCGGTGATGGAACACTAAATACATATAGCGAAGTGAATACGGAAGCCTTTACCAATCGTTCGGATGGTCAGAGTGCAACTACACAACCCGGTTCGTCACCTGCACCCACGTCCGATCCCGCTTCCAGCCAACCAAAGGCGCAAAATAGCTTTCCCGCCGGTCAAAGTCTTATGGTAGAGGAGATTGACACACCGAGCGATTACAGCCAAGTGTACTCTCTTTCCCTTACCGCTGACAATACACAATCCAGCCTTCCAAAAGGAGTGCCTAGCTACATGATACCCCCTGGTCAAGAGGACCTGTATATCCTAAAATCGGAAATAGTTCCCCCTGTGTGTCCTGCATGTCCTGCTCCTATACTAAACTGCAACGAACAAAGTGGTGGTGGTGGTGACAAATGTCCTCCTTGTGCCCCATGTGCCCGCTGTCCAGAGCCAGATTTCACATGTAAGAAGGTCCCCAACTATGGACAGGGTAATACTGGGTCAAGCTACAATAGTCCTGTTGATGATATGGGTTCTGGAAATGGTGCCGGAGCTGGCACCAGCACAGCCGGTGGATCGATAGTCACTCCCGATGGTGCAACCCCTAGCCTTCCTTATCCTGCTCTAGACAACTACACTACCTTTGGAACTTGAATTTGATTGTAAGTAAATTAGAATATATTATAATGCCTACTCGTAAAAGTAGTGATTATACTCATTTCTATTCAAATCAGAATATATTATAATGCCTACACGTACAAGTATTTACGAATGCACATGCGAGTAAAAAATGAATTATACAAAAAACAATATGTTACTCAGGGCGCACTTTTAGACACTTCTTGTCCATTTGAAAGCTCTTTGTCTTTTCGTTCACAGGAACAATCTTGATGACACATTTACTTTTTTTTCCGTACAACGGCTCTGTGCAACCCTTTTCCTTCTTCTTTGTTTTGTTGTGTGGTACCTTAAATATCTTGGGCTTATCTTCCACACACCGAGCACGGAAGTGTTCGTATCTCTCTCTTACATCGCAGTATGAAAGCCCCGATTTCTTGTTGAGCATTTTATTCACTAACTCGTGCAAATTGTAGATATAGCGTGAGAACGTATCTCTACTCTGCATGCATTCCATTGTGAACGGCAGTTGTTTAAAATTCGTTACCAAATTAATGCGACAATGTTTGCAAGGCAGAGTGTGTCTGAGTGATTTTACGAAGTTCATGTAATGTTTTTTTTCAATGTGTGTGGGGGTGACAGGGTAGTTAAAGCTCATAGTATGGAGATAATGCCACATACTGGGACCCCACACACTGGTCATCATTCCGTCTCCGCTGGTATAGTGCTTCCTTGTAAATACGCGTCTATTGGATTTGCGCGTTCCCTTTACACCCCTTGTTTTGGGTCTGTGACTAGCTATTTTTCTAGATTTATTTTTCATTCTTACTGAAATAACAGGAGAAAATATCTTACTCTAATAATATATTACTCAAGGAGAGCAATATATTACTTAATGAATGTCAGGATATATTTAATTAAGAAGAAGAAGAAGTCATTTTAGCCACTGCACTATTTATTGCTGCAGCTACCTCAGGGTTGTTCTTCTTAGCCATTCCCTCTACAACATCTACCGCATTGGTAACCTTGTCGGCTTCCATGGCCAGTAAAAATCCAGCCGCGAAAAGAGCAAAGGGAAGGAGAACGAGGATCCACGAAAGTCCGGTAAGTCCCTTTCTGCAAAGGAAGTTGAGGATCCAGGCGAAAAGCACCACAAACACGGCGTTGGCGAGGAGAGTGAGAACGCTGAAATTCTTCAAAAAGCCAGAAAGAAGGCTGATGGCGGCGAGAACAAGATAAAGTTGGGCAGGCGTGCAATATTTGCTAAACTCAAATTGCTTCATTATAATATAACGCAAGAATAAATTGAAAGGAAAATGGTCGCTACTTGTTTTTGGGGACAGGACCGGATCCTTGTCTTTGCGACGCGTGTTGCATGAATGTGTACACGTTAGTCGTTTGTTGCTTAAGTCTGGCGAGGTGTCTGTAGAACATCGTGTCGTTGGTGAAATCGTATTTTCGGATTTCGACTAGTTTTCCATTGGCATCTCTAAATAACATATTAAGAATACACAATGTAACTTTATATTCGTTGTGTTTATTCTTATTTATTCTGTCATTTATATATAATGCCGAATGCGCAAGGATTGAGTCGTCCCGTGGTGTCTGTGGGTGGTGGATCAATAGCCGACAGACTGCGGTCCTTTATGACACCTAAAATTATCATGATCATTGTTTCTGTGTTAATTATGGTAGGTGTAGCCACGTATTACTATATTTATTATATTTCTCCTAGGATAGAGACAAAATTCCGCGACCAGAGCACGTCCAAAGATGATGTACAAAACATGAGAACTGACGAGAATGGAGACGCAGAAATTATTTTATTCCATGTGGATTGGTGTCCTCACTGCAAGACTGCTAAACCAGAATGGGATAAAGTGATGAACGAATTCGACGGAAAAGACGTGAATGGCTACACACTTCAGTTCACCGAGGTGAATTGCACCGACGAGAACGCCGAGGTCCAAGAGATGGTGGAGAAATACAACATTGAGGGGTACCCCACCATCAAACTGATCAAAGGGGATCAAGTGATTGATTTTGAAGCCAAGCCTACTAAAGATACGTTGTCCCAGTTCATTAAGACTGTGCTAAACTAATCGTCCCTCATGCTACGACATCACGAAACGTTCTATTTGAAGTATAATTTCCACGAAGAGTTATACTTAAAATACAATTAGTCCCACAGTGATGAACGCCTGTATCATCACAACAAACTTAGAAATATTTGTCACAGGATAAATGTCTCCGAACCCTAATAAAGTCGCTGTAGTGAACGAAAAGTAAGTCCGATCGAAGAGACGCTGTGAGAATGGCTGGTCTATTTTGTCGGGCACCAGTTCCTCTTCCGCCACGTCCTTCGCCACTTCCCGCTTCGCTTCCCCGATCGATCTCTCCAGGTTCTGAGGAATGTTTTTATTATAATAATCTTCAGTATCACGGAAATATCCTACAAAGGGTTCATTGCCCACATTTGTTTTGATTCTTTTTTTGATAAGTTCGTCTTTGATTGTTTCCTTGACTTCATTTACCCCACTAAAATTTTTGTCGTCAAGAAATGTGTAGATTACCGAAAATAGTAATACGGACAAGAGAAGCGTTGTTAGTTTAGGATGTGCAAAGATGTTTTTTACATCTATAGCCGCCTTTTTTATGAATTGCATATAATATATGTGAAGTTTATTATTTATTTGTGCGTGTCAAAAAGTGACCACTCCTCACAAGACGTGAGTTCCTACGTTACTTTTTTCGCTAAAAAATCTTCGCCGTACTTCTTGCCTTCGTCCAATAATTCCTGGCGAGCCTCTTTTGAGGAGATAGTATGTTGAATATACTCAAACGTCAGCTTACTGCCCTTACATATAATCTCATTCTCCAGTTCGGGGAGCGCGTCGGCGTTGTTTATACGCTTTACCATGTTTCCGAATATGGCGTTCATGTACTCGAGAATGGAGGATTCTTGCGATATACAATCTTCGTCGTTTGTCTGATCTGTTTTTATCTCCGATGACCCAGCATAGACTCCTAGTATTTCTTCCGTTGAATGACCACGTTTGACACACTGAGCAATGGGATAGTTTGCACCAAGACCTCCATCCAAGTAGCATTTGTCACCCACACACCTTGGTGCAATAATCACCGGGAGCGCACACGACATATGCAACGCGTCAATGAGCTCTAAATCTGGAAAAGACAAATGGGATAGCTCGACGTTTTCAAACTGGTTTAACTCGGTGGTGTAAAAGAATAGCTCAACATTGGTTTTTTCATAAAACTCCTTCATGGTAATGGTGAGTGGTATATCTTTAGCGCCAAACAGCGGCACAAATGTCTTGGTGACAAACTCCTTTCCAAAAATACCCTTTTTGCCATATGCATTGAAAAGAGAGGTGGGTGTGATGGGAAAAGCTTCATGCCAAGGTCTTTCCACAAAATAGGAATTAATCGTGTCCCAATCAAATCCCAAACAAAGGGTAACGGCGCAAATGGCACCAGCACTTGTTCCATACATGCTATGAGTATCTTTGAGTTTCCATGCATCTGCCTTCTCGAGCATTTGAATAGCACCTAGCGTTTTGAAAAGAGAGGGTCCTCCACCAGACAGAACCAGATGTCGAATTGTCATAATTACAATTTAGTACCAACATTTTTTTCTCAATTGAACACAAATAGAATGACTAACATTTTTACGCTTGATAATTTCGACGACTTCTCAGAACGTGTCAATATGGACGAATTGTACGAAAAAAAACAACAGACCGATCTAGAGCAACTGAACATATATAACAAAATGCTTAATCGCGTTCACGTGAAAATTAAGACGACAAGTCGCCAAAACAACAGCGACCAGTCATGTTGGTTTGTGGTTCCCGAAATGATAATAGGAGTTCCGCGCTATGACCAAGGAGCATGTATAGCGTATCTCTTGGACAAATTACAGACGAACGGGTTTTCTGTTCGATACATACACCCCAATGTAATGTTTATTTGCTGGAAATTCTATGTTCCCAGTTACGTGAGAGAACAGCTAAAGAAGAAGCGGGGAATACAAGTAGATGAGTTCGGCAAGAAGATCGAAGATAAAGAGAAAGATGACAAATTCAGTCCCTTCAAGTCATTCGCAAACACGACTGGACAGGCTCCCACGAGACCCACACAGACACACCAACCTGTTGGTAAAAAGGAATACAACTCCACCAAGTCTTACAAGCCGTCTGGAAAGTTGATTTATAATGAAGACATTTTGGATATCATGGATTTGGACATTAAATAGACTACTTCTTTTCTGGTATATATATATATGACGCGTGCAAAGACAAGATCTTCCACAAGGAAGAACACAAAGTCCAGAAAGAGCAGACGAACACGAGTAAAAAGAAGACATCAGAAACGGAGTTCTAAGTCGAGAAAGGGGAAGAATGCAAGCACTGGAAGGAAAAGCTACCGAAAGAGACAATCTTCCAGTAAAATGCCCAAACTGGCCCAGGCTCTTCGCGACGCCATTCAACGAGCTGGATCAGACGTTGTTTAGGAGAGAAAGCTCAATGAAATAATATGTGTCGAAGACGTATATTATTTGTTTAGACCTATTTACACGCACGAAATCCTTATGTGTTCAATAGTGTGTCTCTCTTCTGCTCCAATTCCTCGACTTGGTTGATCGTGGTCTCCTTTATTTGATTATTTACAATGGTCTCGTACAGCTTGACAGCTTTTGTGTAGTCCTTTTCGCAGGTTAAGTAGTAGTTCAGAATGGTCTGGCGGGTTCTATCAATGATGTCGCTGAGTAGCTTTTCATTCAGTTTGGGGTGAATTCGTACAACACGTTTGCCTTCTTTTTCATCAACATCGAACGTGAAGAGTTGGTTGATGATATCCAAGAGCTGTCCTTGTACGCTATGTGACTTTCGCACCATATCTTGCAGGGTAAGTGCGTACTTCTGGAAAAGCTCGTCTTTCAGGCTCCCTGTAACCTTGGTCCGCATTGACTTTTTATTACTACAGACATTGTTTTTATTATAAGCTGACAATTTGATATCACTGAATGTGTGTAATGGCGTATCAGGTAAACTATCGCTTCCAGTAAATGCCTTGTAGAACTTTTCCACATCGGACTTGTACTTTGCCTTTGTGGTGTCCCTCATTTCGGAGAAGGTACCTGTGGCATAGTCGAATTTGTCGTAGTAAAGGGATTGAAGTTCCGGAATACCTGGCTCGTCCATTAGGTTAGCGCTGTCTCCGCAAATGTCGGGTGATATAGTGATCTCGCCATCTTCGGGAATGTGTGTAAAGTCCTGTCCGTGACGTAGCTGGTTGATGCGGTTGTAACACAACCCATTTCGCAAAATTTTTCTGTCCTTTGCGTTTTTAGGAATAGTGTCTTTCTGCGATAAAGGCGTTTTGATTACGTTTCCAGCCTCGTCCTTGTAGCTGTAGATCGGGTTAATGGTAGTCACAATGGCGGCATATACGTGTGCAATCTTTACATAAAATTTAGCAATCCCTTGACATATTCTTTTCTTCCTAACCTTGGAAGATTTGTCACTCGTATCCAGTCTGTCTTTTGTTGTATACACAAACGTTTCTTTTTTTTCTTCGTCCACTATGTCCTTACCCTTTAATCTCTGAGACAAGTAAGATAGCTCCATCTCGTTGAAATTCTTATCAATGATGTCTCGTGTCAAGACAACCAGATCCTGGCAATATTGTTCCTCGTGAAGTTTGGTTAAAGTCTTGAAGTCGGACGTCAAAATGTAGTTGGACGCTATGTAGTCCAAGACATTTTCTAGTGTCTTGTACTCTCTTAACGATTTATTGGATGATGAAGTATTTCCCATATACTACCCCAAGAATAAATATATTCAACGTTGCGTTATATTGAATATAAATAAAAAATGAATATTATCATACTTGGAATGATTTCCAAAAACATGACAGATGGAAGCAAGAAAGTAAAAAACTATCGACACAACACACAAAAGCTGTGGAACGAATTTGATGCGGAGATAAACGGGACAACTGCACCACTTGAATGTATATATCGCGCATGTGGTGACAGAGAAAGTTGTGAGCGGTGCAAATATAGCCTTGCTTTTTCGGATGAAGGATTTCTTACCTGCACCAACAAGCATTGTGGAATTATCTACAAGGATCTAGTGGATCATAGCGCTGAGTGGAGGTTTTATGGTGCGGACGACAGCCACTCAAACGATCCCACGCGTTGCGGGATGCCAATTAACCCGTTACTACGCGAATCTTCTTTCGGGTGTAAAGTGGTATGTCAAGGGTCATCAAGTTACGAAATGCGAAAGATTAGACGATATACAGAATGGCAATCTATGCCGTACAAGGAAAAATCACAATACGACGAGTTCCAAATTATCACGACCATGGCTCAAAATGCAGGTATGCCTAAAATGATTATCGACGATGCCATGCGTTACCACAAGAAAATATCTGAATACAATATCACTTTTCGTGGAGACAACCGAGACGGGCTGTTGGCGTCTTCCATCTACATTGCTTGTAGGGTGAACAACTTTCCACGCACACCCAAAGAAATAGCCAATGTATTTCACTTGGACGTCGCGAGTGCCACGAAAGGATGCAAGAATGCACAAAATATCATCAACGATATTGAACGTGACATGAATGTGTCGGAAAAAACAAGTCTGGGACGCACCAAACCAGAGGCGTTTATTGAGCGATACTGCAGTAAATTGAGCATGAACAACGAGCTCACACGCTTGGCAACCTTCATCTCCATGAAAGTAGAGAAAAACAACCTCATGCCCGAAAACACACCGCAGTCCATCGCAGCGGGTGTGGTATACTTTATCTCGCAAATATGCAAATTGAACATAACCAAAAAGGATGTGAAGAATATTAGCGAGACGAGCGAAGTAACTATCAACAAGTGCTTCAAGAAGCTGGAGAAGATGAAAGCGGAGTTGTTTCCTAGCGCGATCTTAAAAAAATACGCTTAATCGCACCCAGAAAAATGTATGATATGTCTATGATCCCCAAAATATTGTATCAAACCTGGGACAACAGGACGTTTCCAAATGATGTGAATGCACGATTTGCCGAAATGCAGAAGAACTACGTGGGCTATGAATACCGCTTTTTTCTGGACGAGGATATGGATAATTTTGTGCGCGAGAATTATCCAGGCGAGATCTGGGAATGCTATAACAAACTCGACATTGTGGTGGCTCGCGCGGATTTTTGGCGGTATTTGGTCCTCTACAAGTGGGGGGGTGTCTACCTCGATATGGACTCAAACCTGCATCTCCCTCTAGATGATTTTATCCACGAAGGGGACGATGCGATCATCGCTGCCGAGGGGAACCCCGACATGTTCGTGCAGTGGGCGCTGATCTTTAAGGCGAAACACCCGATTTTGAAGGTAGCGATTGACATGGTGGTGAATAATATCAAAAACAATTCATACCCGAACGATATCCACAAGATGACAGGACCAGCATTGTTCACGTCGGCGGTTCAGGCTGTGCATGGCAGTTTATATGGAAAAAAGCTTGACCACAATGCTATTCAGTTTGGAGACGATGTAACCTACTCCAAAGGTCACGTGAAATACCGCGTTTTTGGTATAGACTATAATGGGTACTTTAGTTGCAAGATCCCTGAGTGTTTTTCGTTGTTCAAAGGGCGCAAAAAATGGCACGCGATACAGAAGGAGCGCGAATTGCTCAAGATAGATGAAGAGTAGAGACTGGTGCGAACGTTACACCATATCGGCGACACATTGTTCTTCGTTCTCGTCAGTTTCTTCTTCGCTATCTCCAACCTTTTCGAGGTCGCACTTGCATTGGAACCCGTAGATGGTCTCGTCCAAGCACCATCCGTTTTTCTCGAGGGTCTCATCATAGAAACAGCCTTCATCGATATCGGTTTCTGCATCCTCGTCGCATTCATGGATCATGGAATCGGGGCCATGGTCGGTCTTGTTGCACATGTGGACGGATCTGCTAATCTCCTCAAGTTCCTCGGTTGTGTATTGGTGTTTGTTCGGGATTTCCACCCTCTTGCAGAACCCGTCGTTGTTGCAGATGAATTCGCAGTTCCAGTCGGTCAGCACTACCTCATCAAGCGCCAACACCTCGTCCTTTTCCGCGTCGGTGAGGTAGAGCGAGAACTCGCCGTAGTGGAAGAAGGTGGTGATCTCGATCGCGGCGTTATTGCCGTTTTTCAAGGTGGTGGACCACTGCTCGGTCTCGTAACTGGACTTTCCGTATGCTGGCGTGGCGACGTACTCAATTTGTTGCTCCGGTCCTGTATCGGAATCGGTGTCGCAGCCGGACATGGCTGACATGAATATACTCATGTGTTACATAAAAGCAACATATGACTTTAGATGGTTTCGGCATATTAATTACGTGTCTTGCGACGTCTGGTGTCTTTTTTGAAGCGTTTTTTGCGCGTACCGCATCGCAATGTGCGGGCACTCATCAGTATTCCCCAAATGCTCCTTTGCGCATCTGCACGTGAGCGGGAGGTCGTCTAGTGGCTCTTCAAAGTATCGCAGGAACGCATCGGGACCACCCACGTTGTCGATGTTGATGTGGTTGGCGAGCTGTCCATCGTCCCTGATCGGGTCCCGGACAAGCAGGGCAAAGTCTACCACACAGATACTAACCCCTTCTACGTGCAGAACCTGGTTGGTGTAGGTCCTGCCGTTCACCTGCATCGCCACCTCCTCGATATGCGCGTCGGAACTCGCGAGGCGGTTCATGATGGCCACCTGGTCGCTGTAGTTGCCGTAGGAGCGGTTCTTCATGTCGCTGAAAACAGAATTGAGAAACCTGATCACGTTGTCTCCAGGATTGGCCACGTAGAAGCCGGTACAGACCCCAAACCCCAGTATGCGACTGCATTGGTACGGGTAGGCGTCTTGTCCCGATATCTCGGTGGAGAAGACGAGGTCGTACGGCAGTTCAAAAAGAGGAGCTAAGTCTCTTTCCACGACTACATCCAGGTCTATGTGTGCCACCCGGTTCCCGGCGCGAAGCAATGAGATGACCGCGTGCAGTCTCTCCACGTCCCACCA
>ERZ807291.3533-NODE-3533-length-21947-cov-5.335693_pt1 | contig 21947 bp, 29 predicted proteins | sample MGYA00521257_ERZ807291 | MGnify/ENA primary metagenome ERZ807291 (study PRJEB31413, sample SAMN03169783) | marine metagenome | biome: Marine; feature: Water; material: Subsurface seawater | place: North Sea | collected 2011-04-28 | depth 1 m m ... | reverse complement strand
CGTTAACTGTGAGGTGCAGACTGAAGGCCTGCACCCGCTCAGGCTGTAGGCCTCATCATCGGGGCCAGAGCATTCTGCCACCACCGCGGTACCACTGTAGTCGGCCGCGCATGTTGCGGACACGGTAAAGTCTTGCTTGAACAGCGTGGTTTCCGTCACATCGTAGCCGGTCGTGTCTGGTGAGGTGCAGACTGTCGCGCACCACACTGCGCTTGTGCCAGCGGGACAGAGCGGCTCCGTGCACTGCGCCTGAGTGGCTTGGACCTGTAATTCAGTGTGACCAAGAAAAGGGTTACTAATAATGGTGCCCTGCGTCACATCGACGCCGCAGACTTGGGCCAAGGCGGTCCCGACAAATGCATTTGTATCGATACTCGTCACGGAGTCTGGTATTGTGATGCTGGTGAGAGCCGCGCAGTTCTTAAAATGCAGTTCTGCAATACTCGTCTGCCCGTCCGGAATTGTTATATGACCGCCGACTACATCGGCACAGACCGGAGGAGGAGTCGCGCACCAAATTGCGCTTGTGCCAGCGGGACAGGCCGGCTCCGTGCACTGCGCCGTCTGCGCGAGTTGGATCCATTTTAAATAACTGTACTCGCCGGCCCCAGCCCCCCAATAGTAATCAGAGTAATTAGAGAAGGGGGCATCATTGATTGCATCGACGCCGCAAACTTGGACTATTGGATTAGGTTTAAAAACATATCTACCGATACTCGTGATTGAATCTGTTAGCGTGATGCTTGTGAGAGTACTGATTTGTTGGAATGCATACTGGTCAAGAGTCGTCACAGAGTCTGGTATCGTGACGCTAGTGAGAGCTGTCTGATAAAATGCACGATCCCCAATACTCGTCACTCCGTTGCCTATCGTAACGCTACTAAGAGCAGTGCATTGATAGAACATCAATTTAGTAAGAATCGTTAGTCCGTTGCCTATCGTAACGCTAGTAAGAGTTGGGATTATCTTAAATGCACTGTTCCCAATAGTCGTCACAGAGTCTGGTATCGTGAGATGGCCAGCGAGCCCTGAATGTGCAAAGGCATTCTCACCAATACTCGTCACTCCGTTGCCTATCGTAACGCTAGTGAGAGCCGTGCAGGAATAAAATGCCTCCTGCGCAACATTTGCCGTAATCTCAACATGACCATTGGCATCTGGTGTGATGGCACAGGCCGCCAGCGCCGCCGGTGCCTGAGAAAAAAGAAAGAGTAAGATAGAAGAAAGTAAAAATCGCATATCTTCTTGAATACTATGCCTTGCTCGACACCTATATACAAGAAAAAAATTATCCCACAGTACTTCCCACGATACCGTTTATAACTTAGTAGGCATATATAGGCTGAACCGGCGCAAAGACACACACACGCGCGCAGGAAAAATGTCTCTCTTGGAACACCCCTACACCATTCACTATATTTCGCACTTTCTCGACCCCTTCCTCCTGTACTGCTTCACTTATAATGCCCTCTTTGCAATTGGCGTCGCCGTGGTGTGGGAGTTCTTGGAGTATGCCATCTACCAACTTAACGGGAACTATTCGATACTGTTCCTGCAATCTGGCGTCACGGCAATGGAAAGCATCGAGGATATTCTTATCTTTGACATCGGCGGCGCCGTCGTCGCGGTGTTCCTCGCTTACGGCGTGCTGAAGCTGGTGCAAGCCCTCCCAGAGAAGCGGTTTTCCGTGCAATGGAAGGCGTGGCCCCTGCTTCTTCTGTTTTTCTTGAAAGCGTTCTTGCTGTCGCCGATCGGCTCGATTGGCTGGGACTGCACGGACTTTCTTCAGGACTGGTGCATGGACGACGGCAGGATGTTGCTTCCCTGGGGAATGTTCGTGATCGCCCCCGTGAACACGGGCTTTATCCTCTGGTTCTACAACGACGACCAAGGCCCTGCCAAGTGGTACATCTTGATCACAGCCTGGCTCCTGTTTGCTACCGCGTTTCAGACGCTTGTGCCCGGCGCCTTCCTCGCCCTCGTACTCTTTGCCGTGGCCGCCCTCGGCCTGTGGGCGTACTCGGCAGTTCGCCCGGGTCGGTACGAGAGGCTTGGTGCTCTGCCTGAATAAGGAACCGTGACTTTTCCAGTTCGTTCAAGACAGAGAGGAGGGACTGGGCGGCAGGAAAACGTGGGCTCATTGTAACGACTTGTGGCGACTTGTGGCGGGTGCGCGGTGCAGAATAAAGCCGATTGTATATATATACGGCACCTTTGCGGGAAAACACGCCATGGACGATCCTATTGAGCTAGCAACAACGGAAGTGTTCCTGAACGAAACGACAATAGTCACGGAGACGACATGGGTCGGGTTATCCTGTGAACTGTTTAAATTGAAGCTCATGCTCTTCTTCCAGTTTCTCCTGCTCGTCTACGTGGTGTTCAAGTTGGAGAAACGATTGGAGAAGGTGGAGAAGAGAGTGGAATGCCCTACATTGTCCACGGAGGAGAAAGTATATCGGAAGCTTTGAAGTTATCATACGACTGTAATGGTGTTGATTTATGTTGACATCGATGAGACCATTTGCTCTTTTACCGATGGGGAGTATGACAAAGCAAAGCCCATTGAAGAAAATATAAAGAAGATAAACGAACTGCACGAACAAGGGCACACCATTGTCTACTGGACGGCTAGAGGGACAAAGACGGGAAAAATGTGGTACCATCTAACCACGGAACAATTAAAACAATGGGGCTGTCGTTACGATGAGCTTCGTCTAGGAAAACCTGCCTACGACGTATTGATATGCGATAAAACAATTAACTTGAGCAATAAAAAATTATTGTAAATATTTAAGTTTTCTTCTTTGGGGTTGTTCAATCTCCAGAATTTCACTTTCCTTGTATGCCAACGCTGTGTGCACGGCGCTTAGGTCCCTGCAAAGCTTTTGCATACCAGACGGTCCAAGGCTAGCAGCATGGTCGGTTCCCTTCCACGTGCGGTCCTTTGTAAAATGTCGCTCCACCCACACAGCACCCAGCGTGTAGGCTGCTATGTCTGCTGCTATGCCTTTGTGATGCCCCGAGAAAGCTATGTGCTTTACACGGTCCCCATACAGATTTTTCAGGTTTCTGATTTCAAGCAAACAAATGTCTTCGAATGGGACAGGGTAGCCGGAAGTGCACGAATACAGCACAACCCTTTCCTTGGCGTTGCCATTGCCCTCTTCCCAAAACGACACAATTTTTTCAATCTCTGCTTTTGTCGTCATCCCTGTAGAAATGTGGACATCTCCAGCGTAGTTGTCCCTTAAGATTTTCATCATCTCCCAGTGCATATTCGAAGGGGAGCCCACCTTTATGAACTGCGGGTTGATCGATACAATTTCTTGCGCCGAAGTAACATCCCAAACACTGGTAGAGTAGATTATCCCAATCTTTTCGCAGTGCTCCTTCAGTGCAATGTGTTGCTCCAGCGTGAACTCTAAGTTTTCCCTGTGTTCACCGTAAGTGTTTCCGTAGGAATTTTGAGGAACCGGATGGGGAGCATTGTATTGAGCCTTCGAAAGCAACTCTTTTGGGTTTCGTTTCTGGAACTTTGCACAGTCGCACCCGCACTGTTTTGCCAGATCGATCAATTCGATTGCTATGCCGAATTCACCCTTATGGTTGCACCCGATTTCAGCGATTACACTTGGTTTTACGTAGGTTTGACTTGACATTTTTACCTTGTTTTTTGTTTAGGTATATGCCGCGATAATAATATAGTACACCGTAAAATACAGCATGAATGTGTACGCAATTGTTCCAGCAAGGGGTGGCTCCAAAGGCATTCCCAGAAAAAACGTTAAATTGTTTAAAGGGAAACCACTCATTGCCCATACTATAGAACAAGCAAAGGCAAGTGGTGCATTCGGCAAAATTATTGTTTCCACGGACGACAAGGAGATAGCACAAGTCGCAGAACAGTACGGGGCCACTGTACTCATGCGGCCAAGTGAACTTGCCGGAGATCTTTCGAGGGACTACGAATTTATGAAACACGCAGCCGAGCACTACGCGGAGTGCGATGTTTGGTGTCAATTACGACCAACGTTTCCACTTCGCACGGCTGAGAACATACAAGAGGCACTAGAGAAATTTGACCCCAGCTACTCTTCGTTGCGATCGGTCGTAGAAATGGACCATTCCGTTTACAAAACATACTTCGAAACCAATGGGGTCTTAAGGCCTGTCGTGCAACACCCAAACATTCAAGAGTCCTTTAACGCACCAAGGCAGGTGCTACCAAAATCGTACCAACACAACGGGTGCATTGACATTACAAAGAAAAAAACCATCTTCGAGGAGCAATCCATTACCGGCAGCAGAATACAGGCATTCATCATGACGGCGAACGGTGATATCGATACCATGGAACAGTGGAAAACCGCCGAGAACCCTTGACTTTACTCTGCGTAGGCTAGCAGCGTATCAGTCATCTTCATCGACTTCAAAAGGTCATCGTAAGCCTTTAAATCCAATTCTGGCCATTTTTGATGACCACCACATTTATTGTAACGAAGCCAGTACATATGGTTACTCAATGAATATCGCTGAATGTACTTAATATTAATATTGGTAAATCCACTTTTTTCCAATAACCAACGAAGTGTTGCTTCTGTGTGTAGTATTAAATGCTGACTCCAGAACGTAAATTCTTTAAAACTCTCCAACTCCATAAAACGGAGCAAAAAATCATTTGCGTGAGGTACTTCAATTATACATTTTCCACCCGCGGCCAAATGTGATTTCATGTTCTGTAATACACCCAACGGATCCTCCAAATGTTCCACCACATGAAACGATGTAATCAAATCATATTTTTTGATATTCTCTATGTCGTTACAGGAAGAGTACGTCTTTACAGGCATCAGACGTTGACAGTGAGGCATAGGCTCAACACTCTCTGCTTTGATATTCGAGTCTATGCCTTCAAAAATACCCCCCGCACCGCTTCCGACATCCAACCACGTATTTGGGTTTATTTGTTTTATATAATCCTGACGCCTCGTATCGTCCCTTTTGCATTTTTTTAAGGCTTCATCTCTTTCGTTCGTTGACCAATACTTCAAACCGTCAATCTTTTCGTATTCTGTCTTGTGGGTTTGCTGCAAAGCTAAAGCTCCGGTATTGACACACTTGTAAACCGGTATTTCCTTGTCTCGACAGCGAGGATAATAGGCCTCAAAACGATGCTGTCCGGGGTTTAACTTATTTAAAATATCCATCTTAATACACAACAAACTCTTACTAATCAGTACGATACCCATTTATAGTGGTGTGTGTAACACAGTCTTCCGCAGTACCGTTTTGGAAGGGACAAGCTGTTTCTCGATAATATTAACAGTGTGCAACTTTACCAAAAAATCGTGTTCCATTTTGAAATTGTGGGCCTTGTAATGATCCCAATTTGCCTCAAATTTGTCCTTCCAACTCTCCTTTGCCTTATCCCCGACATCGTAATAATGGTACGACGCACCGGAGGCCGCGGGGTCGGAAATACCATAGATATGAATCTTTCCACACGAATGGTAGGCTCGCATAATGGCTTCAAAGCCCATTGTCGGTTCGTATTTTCGTTTTCTCTTCGTTTTGTGCTCGCTTAACAGAGACCGGTTAAACATCCCCATACACTTGTTACGAAACTGAGAAGACCACGGTATTCTATTTCTTAAGGCATGTGGACTTATTATCTTTGCAGCAGTGTTGCCGTCGATAGAATCCAATAATTTTTGTTTCTGATTCAAAGTTGGTCGATCAAAAAAGACACCAAAGGCTGGATAATTGATTATCCTTATGTCCGTTCGCTTCCCGACGTCCGTTTCGTACCCAATTACCGGTGATAAATTCACCCGAATAACTTTGTCATGGGAATCAATTTCATCGCCCAAACCGGAAGCTTTCAAAATACCAGAGCCACCCACAACCGCGCAGGTGTCGATTTTGTTCAAACCAAAAGAAGCCAACGATTCGCAAGCCTTGTCGTACAATACGGGGGCACAGGTATAAGGCTCCTCCTTTGTCAGCAGATGTATCAGTTTGGTTTGACCAATTGCATACCGTTTCTTCACCAGCTTCTCGTTTTCTTTGAACCTCGATTCCCAGTAATGCTCTTGCCCCCATTCGTCCGTAAACCCATCGCAGCCAGTGTAGCCAACAATGCTTAAAGTATCACACATCATCAGCGCATTGAACAAATTCTGGGTACCAGTTGAACAATGGTGTGGAGAAAACCGTTTCAATTTCCGTGGATTCCAATGACTGGGAGAAGCCAAAAAAATTTCATACGCAGAGAAATCGTTCGTCAAAGCAACGTACATCAGCAAATTACACATCTCTACCATAATCGGGTCGGAAATAAAATGCTCCCCAACGGTTGTTTTTACCCTCTCCTTCCACGTACTTAGAGCCTTGTCATATGGTTTCTGGGGATCAATTGTTTTGATACTAATTTCAAAATCGGAGGGCAACGCTTTCACAGACATAGAGGGGTTGTAGGAACGAACTGTAGTTTTCCGTCCAACGTACTCTTCAAAACCCTTTACTTTTGCCACATTACTGCGAAATACTGCGTCGTGCTTATCAATGTATCCCCCAAGCTTAAACCTTCTCACATGATCATGACTTCCAACAACAGCACACGTATGAAAACGCTTAAACGATCCTGTCTGGTTTAAAAACTGTGGTGTTAGCTGTCTGATGATATCACCAAGAAGAATAGTCGGTGCTACAGTCGGTGCTACAGTCGGTGCTACAGTCGGTGCTACAGTCGGTGCTACAGTCGTTGGGGCGGCTGTTGGGGCCGCGGTCGGGACCGCGGTCTGGACCGCCGTTGGTGCTGCGGTTGGAGCCACCGTTGGTGCTGCATTTGTTGGAAGAGAATGGGGTGCAGCCGTTTTCTCGAGCGCTCTTGGGCTTTTTACGTATCTCGCGGAGATATTAGACGAAGGCAACAACGTCCAGTGCAGGGCACATATTGATATAAAAATAAATATTACAATGTAAATTTTCATGATGACTCTGTTATACTGCAAGGAAGAGTATATGCTAAAGTAAAAAAATCATCTTTTTGCTTAACCCTCACAGATCCCCCAGCTCCCCGTTCAAAAAGAGCGCCAAAAGAGAAATGGCGGGGATTACGAGCAGGTACGGGTACGAGAGACAAATTTCGAAGCAGCAGAACAATACAAAGAGTACAAAGAGAAAGGCTTCCATCTTGTGCGTTTAAATTAAAACACTTATATAAGTCTTTAGGCCGTGGAAACAAACAATATGCTTCGAGACACCACCGTATATTTTGTCGGAAAGATCCTGAATGAGAAAGAGGACGACGATGACAACGCCGAGACGTTTCGATTTTCGAAGACCGAGCGCGCGAGCCTGGCAAAACAGCTTCGCAACATCCCCGTACAGTTAGAGCACGAAGACACCCTTAAGGTAGGGCAGATCACAAACGCCTTCCGGGACAACAACGATCAATTCTGGGTCTTCGGCAAGGTGAATGCGAAAGACTTTAAAGGCACCTTTGCAAAGCATTCGTTGCAGAAAAAAGGGACTGCGGGGGCCTACTACACCGGCCTGTCCATGCAGCACGTACATCGGGAATACAGAGACGGAAGGAAAGAAAAACAGCCCATTGAGGTTAGTCTGTGCACCGACCCGAGGAGAAGAAACTGCAAGATTGTGTGGACCTCCAACGAATCAAATAAAAAACCTTATATAGGTACTGTTCACGCAGCATCAAGCATCAGCAAAGAAACAAATTTGAACACCATGTCCGAGCAAGCACAAAACACCCCAGCCCCTCAGGCCGCCCCGGTCGCCGCCCCGGTCGCCGCCGCACCAGCAGCCACCCCAGCAGCCACCCCAGCAGCCACCCCAGCAGCCACCGAACCTGCCGGCCCGTCTGGCATTGAACTCAACCAGCAAGTATACGAGCAGATGGCGGAGCTGTATGAGAAGGAGCAAAAGCAACAGCAAGAACTTGCCGCACTGAAGGAGCAACTGCAAAAGCACCAAACGGAAGCAAACCAAGCCAAGCAAGTACAATTGCAAGACCAAGCCAAAAAGTCCAAGGCCTTGCTGTCCTCCATGCTTGAACACTTCAACGAGTTGATTGGCCAAGAGAGCACACAGGAACTTGAACCACAGCTCATGCCGCTCATGCAGTCCAACCCCTTAGAAATGAACAATTTCTTAGAAGTGGTAGCAAAGGCCTCGAAACAATATAAAAACCAGTCCATGGAGCTACAGACCACGAAGAACAGCCTCGCGGAGAAGGAGATGGAGCTCAAGTTCCAGACCCTTATCAAACACCACGGCCTGCCCGCCCAGACCGTCGAGGTCGCCAGCAGCCGAAAACGCACCGCCGCCCCAGCCGCCCCAGCCGCGCCGACCCACGTGCAAGCCGCTGCCAAGAGCGTCAAGCAAAACCCATACTTGGGCGTCCGCCAAGCTGCCCAGCCAGGCCGAAGACGGCAAAGGAGCGCCATGAACAAAGACCTACTAGGTGCCTTCATGAAAACTAGAGGATCGGGGGCTAGACAGAACATGGCGTCGCTGCACAACTCGTTGAAAGAGACGATGCAACAGCGCGGACAGTTTGGTAGAATGTATTAGGAACAGGTTTACTTATCTATACACTTTATTCATTAAAACAACAACAACTTTGACCCTTTGCTTTCTATCCCTTCCATTCTTTCCCCTAAAACCGGCACCACCCTCCGCCATATCTCTCTTATTTTCACCATGGTCTGCACCACAGTTTTTACGTAGTCGTCGTCCAGTTCTACTCTACTTGTTCCAAATATGTCCCTACGAACCACTCTCTGGGGACGTCGTGAGGCGTTTGTCGTGGTGCCGGTCGCGTAGAACAAATCATTGCCAAAATCAAGCGTATATTCTATTGCCTTGTTAAACAGCGTCTGTGGTGACCACCTGCCCACCACATATACTTCAATCTGTTCAGCGACAAAATACAAGCTTGATGCAAGCGCATACCAATCTATGGTCCGTAGCCGCAAATCCCTTAGAGGACTGTCGTTCAGAACCTTAACCTTACTCATCGCTTCTACGATCTCCCTACTGTAATGTATTGAAGTATTGCCGTTGTACGTTTCCCCTAGGAACACGACATCTTCAACGTCCGTCAGGTAGGGTCGCCCGTTGCAAACTAACATATTTTCCGGTTTTATATCGATCAAATACATGCCGTGATCGTGCAGGGCCTGTATTGGATAAACAAGAGGCAAAACCCACGGGGTAAATTCTTTGATCAAATCAACTTCGTAATCAAATTTATGTTTGGCTTTTTTGGCGAAATCAAAGAGATCTTCGCCGCAGAGGTTTAACAAAGAAAACAGTGCGCTGACTTTGTCATTCAAGTAAACTTCGTAAATATCTTCAGCAAAAACTACATTTCTTTTTTCATCCGGCAACGTTTGTAACGCATCCTTGAGTTTCTCCAAAACATATCTTCGCCGTGTTACAAACTCTCTAGGTCCAGCCTCTAAGGTTACCGCAAACCGTTCGTTTACACTAAACACTCTTTTGCTGCCGCCTGTGGCAAATTGCTTCCAATTCTTCGAGTTCTTAACCCACTTAGGAAGGTCCTCTCGATTTTCCTTTAATTTCTTATTCAAGATGCCTGTAGCAAAAACAGCGTTCATTTGCTTAACAGAAAACGATGGGAAATGTTGTGGGATTTCGGATGACCCTGACTCGTACATATTGCTGCTTACTGTACAATTTTCTCTCTTTATATATCGCAATCCAAAAAAATCATCGACGTACTCGGGCGGGCAATCCCTTTTTTTTCGCCAGTATACACATCAACACACCAACAATAGCCGCTAGAGCCATGGCACTGGAGCGGGGTATATCGCTCGGGGTTGCTCGAATCGCATTGTGGGGTGTATGCTCCAATCAAGCCCGTGCTTGAAGTGCGAGCATTGGAGCAGGAAGATAGGGATACGTATGGCAACAGTGAGAGAACTACAAATAAATAGGACCGCATGACTTTTTGTTGAATTTACAGATTTGTATATATCGCTTTTTGCTAAACATATGCTCGATTTTTTATGAGTACGGTAAATAACATATATATACTGGGACAGCACCACTAGCACACAAAAATGAAATATTCCACAGGGGAAATTGTGAAAAATTACGATGTGGCTAAAGCCAGACATCAGCGATGCGTCGTACTAGACGCAGCGCATGGGCATATTGCGGTGTTAGAAAAAGCCGATTACAACCACGTGTTGATTGACCAAGTATCAGCGGGAGACGGCTTCACGTTGCTCCATCGATGCGTTGACATGGAGACTAGCCTTCAGCAGCTTTATAAATTACCCTTTTCGTCGTACTCCATATTGGCTCAAGAGGATGGAACCGAATGCTTCTTCAAATGTCTGCACATGGAAAACGAATATGAAGACCGCGACCGCAAACTGTTTGAGGTCAACGCCAGTCTCTACTTCCAACCGGGTACGCCGCGAACTATACCTGCGAATGACTTGCGCAAGTATACTCAAGTAAGACAATCGACCAGAGAAGAGGGCATGGAAATGATGCGAGAGGTACCTCATCGTTTAAAATTATAATAAAGGATTACATTAGATATTAAAGAAACCGTCCTACAACACAGCCAGCACCATCAGCACCCTAAGAACGCCGACTGCCGCCATAGCTGCAAGAGTATAGCTAAGACAGCACAGAGAAAAAGAAGGTTGCTATCGCCAACGATCGCCTCCTGCTCCGCCGCGCCGCCCGTGTCGTTTGCGCCGCTCGTGTCGTTTGCGCCGCTCGTGTCGTTTGCGCCGCCCGTGTCGTTTGCGTCCTGTTTCATTCTATTTTATTAATACCGTCGTCGTGGTTCATGAAATAACAGCCCTCTACGTTCCCACCTAGGCCTTTTATATATATCTTTGGCAATACCGTAGTTCCCCCCCCTAACTTCTTGTACCCCTCGTCGCTAAAGCCGGGGTATTCCACCGCTGGGACCTTCGGCTTGAAATTCACGTGCGAGAGCAGGACACCACCATTGTCCGCATCCACAAAGCACACGCTTCGCCAGGACATTCCTTTGCTAGAGTAAACGCGACCCAGCGCTTTCCAAAGCTTAAGAGAGTCGGGGCACGACTGCCGGACAAAGGCCACCACCGTATCGCTAGGCGACAGCTTCAGTGAAGTTGCATCACGTTGTAGTTTATATTTTTTCAGTGTTTTCAAAGAGGGCAGGGAAGTCATTGTTATGTGTCAAGTATATATGAACCAATCGTATATAGTCAACAGACAAAATGGACGAACGGGGAAAACTGCTGCTCCTTAACGCCTACAAAAAGACGCCGCCAAAAAAAAGCGTCATTCAAGCATTTATTTATAGGATTTTTCATTCGAAGGATGATGAATTCATCGAAGAAGTCAGCAGGGCATGTAGAGGATCTTCTTATCGGCTGCTAAAGTACGTGGAGCGGCGGCCTCAGATGCCAACTTTCGTGGACCAAGCAATAACCAATATTATCTTATTAATTCTATGCGATGATTCAGGCGGTGCAGCAAAAAAGCACGCCGTGAAAAAGAAATTTCACATTTTTTCTGCGATTGGCAGGGAAGCGCTGAAGAAAAAAGATTTTAACACAGCATGGCTTATCGATAGCGCCCTGAAATCGGCTGTGCTGAATCGCGTTGAATTTCGAAGGTCCAAGAGTTACCGGAAGTTCTTGGAGGATGTCGAAAGTGAAATTGGACGCCAAGATAATCTTTACAAGCTGCACATTATTAAAGCCATCGACGCGTACGAGAACGACGTAGATCCATGGATACCGTGCGCTGCGATCCTTGATATGAACGCAAGCAAAGCAAGGACGTATGAAAAAGAACTAAAGAAGAAGAAGGGCTCAAGGAAATCGTGGTATTTGGCAGCGGAGAGAGCAAACAGCATGGTCAAGGAGATCATTGATTTCTCAAAAATTACTCTTGGGCAGCAAACCCAGCTTCCGCTCATTAAATTATATACCCGAGCGCCCAAACGAAGCAGCCATAGGGAGCTGTTCGAGTTGTCTTCATGTGTTCAGCAAGTCTCTTGAAATATGCCAAAAGTCACGACTCTGCTGTGTCCTCGTAAATACTGTAATAGGGAGGTAGTAGGAGGTAAATGGAAAACATGCCAATATCACCGCGATATGGTCAAGAAAAGCCGAATAAAACGCAAAGAGAAGGCCGCTAAGCGGACTGCCAAGGAGGGGCATCGGATATGCACCGCTTGTTACAAAGAACAGCCAAATAGTCAGTTCCGCTCCTGCTACAGCCGTCGAAAGACTTTAGTCAAAGAGTGTGCGACCTGCCGCGCGACGAACAGCAAATCCAAGCGAAGCGAGACGACGAAGGTGGGCAAATGCAGGAAGGTATGGGTCGAGTGGAGGGACTCGCATAGCTGTCGAGTGTGCGGCTATCGCGGGGTGTGCATCCAAGCCGACCATCCGTTGGGAGAGAAGGTATATAACTGTTCCGATTCCATCTGGTGGTCTTGCAATGGCGGGCCGGAAGCGCAGGCCAACGAGCTCTCCAAGTGTCGCCCGCTTTGTACTTTCGATCATCGCTTGCATTCACAGCTAGTGCGGGGGGTCTCTAAGGACCCATGGATTGCCAAGAAAAGAGCATACGTCAACGCATACAAGCTAAAGATTGGCAAGTGCGAGCTCTGTGAACGCAAAGTTCAGGGAGAGAAGGAGTGCTGCGCATTTGATCTGGATCATCTTGATCAAAGCGAGAAACGGGATGATATATCACAGATGGTGCATCGGTACCCCCTCAAGAAGTTTTTCAAATACATCGATGAGGAAATGAAAAGGGGTGTAGTGAGGTTGGTGTGCTGCATGTGTCACCACTTGCACACAACGGACCAGAGGGATAAGAGTCGTGCTGAGCATATGATACAAAAAATGATACAAAAATAAATCTTTATCTGCTCAGCGACCATACGGCGTCCACTATGGCTTTTCTATCCTTTGTTTTTTCTATTAAATCTTTCAGCGCCTCTTCGCATTTAGCAACTTCCGCGAGGCCGTGTTTGTACAACTTAAACGTGATATCTTTGTGTTGTCTATAAAACTTTTCATAAGCCGTTCCTTCAAACCAGTACGGTATCCCGTACGAGAGAAATAGCTCTTCTCCTTTTTTAATTTTTTTGGTCGTAACAATTGCAATGCCGTAAAGGCCAACGTGGTAGGACGTGCAGTTTACTTTTGTATAAATCGCTTCAGCGTATTGTTTTAACTCGCTTCTTGACAATTTGTGCATTACACCGCCATCGTTCAACAGATGCCCAACGCCACCGTCGCGCATTTCTGGGTGGCCGGCGATGGTGATTCTGTACGAACGATTGACGTTCACATCGTCGTTCGGGGACAAGTTCATTTCGTAAGTTTTTGCAAGGTGAAGAGCCTCGTCTGCGTCCTTGACAACATCGATGCCTCTGCCATACATTATCGAATTCGACGGGTGTTTGCCAAACACAATATCCACGGGATAAGTCGTTGCAACGGTCCATGGAGCAATATCCTCGCCAGCGAACACACCATCACCATGAACAGGGGATGGTCGAACTTCTAATTTAGGTTTGTTCTCGACCATTTCATAAAATAGTTGTGCGTGCATCAGCGCTTTCTTAGATTGTTCGTACACTTCCTTTCTCAGCTCGTCTGTCCATTTAAATTTTGGCTTTTTGGCATTTTTAAAGCAGCACTTTTTATACTTTTTTTTGGAACCACACGGGCACGGACCATTTGGTTTATTCTTAACACTTGACATTACAAGAGCATAAAAAGGATGAGCAAGTCGTTCTATCTAGTCTTGGAGAATAAAGAATTTTACCAGGCGCCAACCTTGACTCTAGGCCTATTCCAAACCAAGCAGGAAGCGGTGCAGGTAATAACAGAGAGAGGGGGACTGAAGGAAAATAGCCTGGCCTGTGGCCAAACCTGGCGAACGGCTGACAAGAGCACACGGTACAGAGTTGTTGAACTACCGATAGGCATACATCCAGAGGGGGTTGTTTTTCGGTGATGCAACTCATATAAGAAGGCCGAGCGCGGGCTGGCACAAAAATTGTCTAAACGTCCAACGTTTTGATACCAAACATGCGCTGCCCTCGGCCACGGTCAAAGTTTTAAAACAAGTCAGCCAACGTTTTGATACCAAACATGCGCTGCCCTCGGCCACGGTCAAAGTTTTAAAACAGGGCATAGCAGGCGTCAAAGATATCAAAGCAATTTTTATGTAAAATCCCCTAGGACGTTTTCGAAAAAAAATCACTGTTCACTTTTTGTGGCCGAGCACGGGCTGACACACATTTTGACATTTAAACGGCCGAGCGCGGCATACGTTTGGTATCAAAACGTCTGGATTTAGGCAGTTCGGCACTTGAAAAATTTTATTTTAAAAAAAAATATATTTTTTATTTCATTTTTCCGTAAGGCACACACCATGCCGTTACGGAAAAACGGTTCAGGCAGAGATGTTTTGGATTTTTTTTACAGTTTAAGTTTTATTACTTTATTTGACTCTGATTCTTCCGCATCATTTGGGCCAAACACAGTTGGAAAACGTGTTTTAAACTCTTTAAGTCCTCCTTCCTTAAAAATTTTGGCAATGCTAACATCCGACTTATCGTAGCCATCGATTGACCGAATACTGTACGACACGTTACCCGCGTTTTTGTATTTTGTATACTCTAGGTCAATTGCAATTCTTCTATCTGTAGAAGAGTCAAGGAATCCACCAATTGTACGTGTGTATAAAAAATACTTTCCCAACTGGAACTGCTTCTCGTCGCCCTCGGTTACACTCCATTCTGAGGCAGTGTCTATTATTGTACTAATATAAATTTCTTCTCCTGTAGTAAAAAACATTTTATTTGGTACTAAAACAATATCGAGGTAAGTTCCCACTGTCCACGTATCAAGAAACGTGTCAGTCATTATATTGTGCTGATTGTGATTGTATCGGTAGACAATTTATATACACAAAAACTGGTATTTTTTGCCTATGGCCGAGCGCGGGCTGCGGTTGCCCGTTGTTCCGCTGTTATTTGGTTAGAAGTATTACCACAAATGGCTCAGTGTATAAGTAATATAAATAACACCCTCAAAATAGTATTAGATGAACTCCGTTCCAGACGAGCTATTACAATTGATAGGGAGGTACATACTAACGAAGGATGTAGTCAGACTACAGCTAGTTCTGAAGCGGAGAATAGAAACTCCCAGTCTACTCAGACTCAGGTTCCGCCATGAACCGTATAAACACCGATCTTTGTCTTGTACATACAATAAAGGCTGTTTTAAAGTTGAATGGGTCACCCATAAACATATGATGACTGTGTATGACAGAACGAGCAATAGCAATAGAGAAGCTGTAAGAAAACTAGGTGAATTATTATTATTTAATTTTTATTAATTTCTAAATACCAGTGCCGCACACACGCCTACAGGGAATAGCATTACGAGACAAAAAAAAAATGTCGTTATTCCGGAAACAGGGCCCACGACGGCATACGTATGGTATCAAAAAATTAGGGTATGGAGGTCATTCTCATTCTGACTTTTTAAAAAACTTCTACACACTTTCACACTTTTGCTCGGCGTCGGCCACGAACGCTTCCTTTTCCGCGTCTCGTCCCCGTGCCGCAACAGGGCCATGCGGAACACTTGACCAATAGCCTTGGACCAGCTCAAATGCTCTCTCCACACATGACGGTATGTCTTCGGAGACGCGTACCGAACAAACAGCTTCGCCTGCTCCACCCTCGTAATAGACGATAAAATATAGGGGATGGACTGCTCAGAAAGAAGTTTTAAGAGGTGTAATGTTTTCCCCCGCACCGGGTCCCGTAATATATTATTAAAAAAACGGTTAGTTTGAGAAAAAGCAGTATCCTCCAAAAAATCTCCTATACATTTTATTAATGACGCATTTAAATAATTCATTGTAAACACTTAGCACAAACGTCTCAGAGTTCAGATTCGACAGAAACTCTATATAGAAAGACACTAACCCTAATCATGACCCGAATCCCTATGGCTTTACGCACAAAACAAAAACTTCTGACTGACATTGAGGAAGTGGTAAAAAAACTTAGATACACTTTTAAGAGAAAACCCATACTCATAGGCGGTGGGGCCTTGGAATACTATGGGCTTCGAAAAACAGGCCACGATTGGGATTTTATGATATCCATGGAAGATTACAAAGCCCTCAAAACAAAAGAAGAATACATGAAATATTTTAATACATTCGGGGGCAAGGACCTAGACGCAGACGGGCTGTCTGTTGATGTTGACAGCACCTTCTCTGCTGTTATGGGTCTTGACCTTGATCTTGCTATCACAATGTTTCAGTACAGGTACGACTTTTTTGACAGCGAGAGGTTGGAGACACTAGGCAACTTTAAAGTCATGTCGCTGGAACACTTGCTATTGCTAAAAGCATTAGCAGCTTCCAACAGCGAAGGGTGGGATGAGGGCAATGAAGATTACATGATAAGAAAACAGCGAACAGATGTCGATTTAATACTAAAAGGCATCGTAGAGAGAAAGTACAAAAAGGGAGCTTGGGACAATGCTATTAGCTTTAACAAACCAATGACGTCTTTAAAATTATAAAAAACTACTACTTTTTTAACACTACTCTTTTAATACTTTACTCTTTTACTGTACTCCACGAATAACATCCTCCATTAACCTTTTTCACTCTCAAGTATTTTTAAAAAATGAGTTCTACCCAAGCAGATCTTGACAACCATGCTAACCAATGCAACCCGAACAACGACGCATACCAAGGGGACGACGCAGGCGACGACGCAGGCAACGACGGAGGGTATTCACAGGCAGATCTTGACAACCATGCTAACCAATGCAACCCGAACAACGACGCATACCACAGCTCTCGGTCATGACACAAGAATAGTACAATTCGACTTGTAGTCTAAAAACACTATATATTGTTGCTACGACATACAACACAACAGACATGGCCGAAGCAGCAAAACGAAGAAGAGGCAGCAGGAAGACAAACAAGCCGATTGACCTAGAAAAAAACGCCGATCGACCTCAGTGGGCAGGAAAGCAAGAGGCGAAGGAAAAAGAGGACCGGTTAAGATTGGCAAAACAAATTCCCTTCTGGCGAGAAGGTGAACGACCAAAGGTAGGAGACTACCTATTGGCATATTTTGGGTTCGAGAAGAGAGGAAATTCGGGGTTTTTTATAGCGAGAATTGCGAAGATAAACACAGAGAATTTTGACACACAATACTTTGTATATTTTTTTCTTTCGAAAGCAACCGTCAAAAGAACGTTTCATTTGCTGCAACCAATCTATACTTGGATGAAGAGCGAAGGAAAGGGCAGGAATTGTCGTCCGCTAAAAGACGAGAACGGGAATTTCTATGACTTGGAAAAAAGCTGTGTCGTCCGATTTCTAAACAAAGCCTCGGCAACCAAACCTCGCAGCTACACAAAAAGATACAAAGGGAAAGAACCTAAGAAACGGAAACGCAAAGTACAAGAACAGAAAGCCCCGCCCCTTCTAGCGCCTCCAAAAAGAACCGCCATGGCTGCTGCTGGGCCATCCTCGGCAACACAGAAAAGAGAAAAGCCGGGAACAAAAGGTAAATGGATGAGAGACTTCTTTAAACAAGAAACGGAGAATGACAGTAAACAAGAAATGGAGGATGACAGCGAGACAGATGATGAACCTGAACCCAACGAAAAAGATCTCGAGGAAAAATCCGTTAGGGAATTTCAAAAACTACTACTCTTTTAATACTTTACCACGAATAACACCCTCGATTGACTTCTCTCCAAGCACGTACAACAAAGAATATCGGTTGCTCAACGCAATGCAGTCGTCCAAGCTCAGGCGACGCAGTTCCCTCGGCCCCATGCAAATACGGCTCTTACCACTGTGAGGACCTCCTGCCAACGCAACGCCCCACTCGTCGCAGCCAGACTCGTTGTGGCACCCTACGTAATTCAACACGTCCGTGATATTGGAACTCTCTATGTCGAACCACTCGCAGTCGGTCGCCGTGATCGCTTTCCATTTCTCGTCGCTGTCGTCGTAGTGAATTATTACATCGGCATAGTCCAGGCACAGCTTTATCTTTAAATCATCTGAAAAGTAATCGTTGATCCACTCCTCTTCAAGATCGTCTGCGCGCGGGTACACCTTTTCGACCGTCATCTCCAAAGCATTCAAGATATCACTATTTTTCGTACGTCCGCGCAGTTGCTGCTTGGCCTTTCGTAATGCTGCCGCGGCGTTAGCCGACTCTATCTCAATACGCTTCGAAACCTTTGCTAGGCGCTCTTTTTCTTTTACTACCGCATTGTGGTTCGCGTAGCTCTCTACATAGTTTTTTAAAGCTTTTGAGCATTTAGGCATGACGTATTTTAAAAAGACTTGACAGCAAGTGTAACAATAGAGACAATGCCTATCTTTCGCCGAGGAAACTGCACCATCAACCTTCTAGAGGGGCATAGCTTCGAGTGCATTGCCTCTCCGCACTGTGCCGAGTGGTACCTCTGCCCCGGAATGGAAAAGGGAAAACACTACAAGATCACCTGCAAGAACGGCAACCTCGAGGCAGAACTATGCAGAACAACAGACAAAGCCGCCATTGTGAGCGTACTTGACGATGGCATGAAAGCGTCTGGAGCTTCCGTTCCGCACTAGCTCGATGGCACCGCTAGAACAATCAGTGGGACGAAAACTATAGGGGCCTTTGCGTCCCAAAAAGTTGTGCTGCTCGTCGTAGAGTGGGCAACCAGTCCAAAGCTGCATGTCGTAGACGGTCCGGTTGATGCAGTCGGGGCCTAGGATGGGAGCTGAGGGCGCGGGAGGGTACATTTTGCTGTTCTTTTTAATTAGGGTGCTAGGAGTAGAGTGGGTGGTAGGGTACATAAAAGGACTTGGCTATTACGATGACAAATATTTTAATAGTGCTTTGTTCATCTCTTTCTTATACTCTTCTGGGCTCCGTTCACACCCCATGTCACGAATCCATTCAAACTTATTCTCTCTGGCAAGCCTCTGAAGCGTCTCTTTGCTCGCAGGAACACGCTCAAACAGGCGCATCAAAGCGTCTACACTTGTTGGTAAATACCCCTGAACCAAACCTTTCGTTGTGATGGCGTAAACCATCTTACAAATCTTCTCGTCATTCATTGAAAACACTTAGTATTTCAACAGAGCAAAACGCGGAGGTGGAGTTCGCCCTAGCGCTCTCTCAATGCCCATTTGGGGGGACTCGTTCATCAACGCAATCGCGTGAGCAATCCCCCATTTTGTAAGATTTTTCATTCCACCATAATGTCGTAATAAATACGCGATCGCCCATGCCAAGTGGCACTCTTTGGAATATTTTAACTTGCCATTGTCCTTTTCGTCTGGCCGTCTAAACGTCTGCCTCTTATACCAATCAAAGTCCATGACCCTCGCCTCTGACTTCAGACGATTGTAACAATGTTGCACCAATGGCCAATCTAGGCTATAAGGTAAAAAAGTGTCACTTATAGTTATACCATTTACAATGTGTGCTATACAGAGAATACGAAACATCTTATCGCTAACACCACCGTAATAACTTGAAATTTGTTGCAATAAATTATCATAACTGTACTCTGCCGGGAGAGTTAGGTCAGGATTTTTTTTCTCTATCAAGAAAGCTACCACCTCCTCTCTTGGTGCCTTATCGTTTGCGTAAAAGACGGCGTAACCAAGAATAGACATATCTATCTCGTTCCTCCACAAATACAATTTTGTTATGTTGACGTTTTCAGTTTCTAATAGTTCACCAAGTTTTTTCAAGTCGCCACTGTCGATAGCATCGATCACATCTTGAACTTCGCTCATACGTGGCGTCGGTGAGTTGGGATTAGACATTTAGAGAGTGTACTGTTGTGCTCGGCACTATTATATACGGCGATATCAGCAAAATAACTCTCTTTTTAACTCCCTACGGCACAGTGGACAGGATAGTCTGCCAACCTATTTATGTTGTTTGTTTTGAATAATTTTCTACAAGTCTCTGTAGGATCGCTCTCTTCTCGTCCCACTGGGAATTTGTATGCGTCCTGTGACAGCTGCTACAAAGAAGCCTACATCTCTCCAGCATCTCTCTGTCCACCTTTTCATAGAATCTCTTCAGTGAATAGGAAGCAACCATTCTGTATATGCCAGCTTCGTATGCGTCATCGGGATTCAGGTGATCGAATTCGAAGCAGGACACGGTCTCTTTCGTCACCTTCTTCTTGCAAAGGGCGCAGCAGGAAATCTTTAGTTTGGCCTCATTGACATAGCGTTGTTTCTCGAGCGTTGATGCCTTTGTTATCGCAGAGAATTGCGTTTTTGTGTGCAGCCTATGGCACTCGGGGTGCAGTGGCCTACATTTCAATAACTCCTCCCTCAATTTCTCTGGGCCCCCATGGCAGGCCCACCATGAAAAGTCCGAGCATCTACGAATTTTCGTGCTCCTGTCGATGTGATCCGCTTCCAAAGGTCCACCTGCGATGCCACAAATTGCACAGATCTTGCCGACCTTCCACTCTTCATAAACAAGCTTGCACTGGCCCACTACAGACCCCTGTCCCCTATGGCACTTGCTCTGGGCAAGGCGACAAGTGGCACATCTGGCGGTCAGCTTTTTCCTGCGGTTTTGCGTGGACTGGAAATGCTCTATGGGCCACTGCTTCGAACAATGCTTACAGTACCGGTGGCCATCTTCTGGAATGGCTTTGCTGGCCATTTCCCTACGTTTTTTCACACTTTTCCTCGAACTTTCTCGACACCTGTCACATTGCTTGTACTTGCCTGCTGCTTCCCTCTTGCATCTAGTGCATTTTGTCATGTGTTCATAAAAAGACTTGTCGCTCAGACCAGCTCAATTTCTTCGCTCAATTTCTTCGCTCGTGTCGCTTAAGTAGTAGCAACCCCATTGATTTAACTATGTACTTAAAATTTTAGCCTAACCCTACCTTATCAAAATAACTCTCTTTTTACGTTTTTGCGACACAGCGGACAGGACAGTTTCCCGACTTCAGCCTCCCATATCCGAATACACGCGGCGTGGAAGCTCCCATGCCCACACGCCAGACGATAGCCTGGCGTACACTCGCTGAATGAATCATAACAGATCAGGCACTCCGCCGAAGAACTAGTAGACGCAGGCAGCAGCGCATTCAATCCCACCAGTAGTTTGTAATCAGCCATAACTGGTGGCCGAGCAGGGACCCCGCACGGCAAAACCGTCTTCTTACGCATTCCGATAACTCCTACTTTTAACGACTCAGCACCGTGACTCACAAGCGCTCTCGCAATGTCTTCCTGACCTTTCTCCATCGCCGTGTGCAGAGGAGTCTCGCCAGAATAAAACAACGAAGCCCCCCGACGAATGTTAGGGTTCGCCCCATACGCCAGCAACAGCCGCACCACGGCAGCGTGGCCCAGGCGCGAAGCAGCAAGCAAGGCAGTCTCTCCACAGAATACATAGTCTTTGTTGATGCCCGAATGGCTGCCGAGAAGTCGGTGGAGACGCCCTAGGCGATTCTCCTTAGCATTAAAATAAACTGATGCTGTGTGAATCATTAGAAGAGGTGTAAAGTAAATTGCATCAGTAGTATATACGCTATCGCCATACATACAAGACAGCACAGAATAGAATGCCGCTTGAATGCGACATATGCTTTAAGACCAAAATATTATTTTACTGTTGTTACACATGCACCGGGCAGTGGTGCCACACCTGCCATAACACGATGGATCGCAGGGCAATGCAACAAAGCAAACTTCAAGAATGTCCATTTTGCAGAGCATGCTTCTTCAGATACATCAAAATGTGCAGGCCCACACGACGAATATACTTTTTAGACAGAAGACCTGCCACTGCTTAGAGAAGAGCGTCCTTG
>ERZ807291.3531-NODE-3531-length-21949-cov-11.539097_pt1 | contig 21949 bp, 24 predicted proteins | sample MGYA00521257_ERZ807291 | MGnify/ENA primary metagenome ERZ807291 (study PRJEB31413, sample SAMN03169783) | marine metagenome | biome: Marine; feature: Water; material: Subsurface seawater | place: North Sea | collected 2011-04-28 | depth 1 m m ... | reverse complement strand
ATTTCTTTATTCTTCGTACAAAGAAATATCGAGAACCCCTACCACATGTCATGTATTTTTCTAACCAATCTATGATGTTGCTCAAAAACATTGATATTTGTTTTGTATTTTTCTTGATAAGTTCGAATACTGCTCTTTTGCATCGGAATGCGTGTATGCCAATCCTGCATACTATTTGGATAGGATTGTTGTGTATATTCATCAAAATTGCCGAATATAGGTCTTCCTGTGCGAAACATAATATTCATTTGATTTTGTCGATATTTTTCTTGGCGTGCGCGAGTTTTTGCTACTTCATTCTTCATATATATATATATATATATACAGATGATTTTTTGCGTAATCATACAACCCTAGTATGATCAATCGCTTATAGCAGCCCTCCCTTGGTCAAGAAGCCAGTCTTGCTCGGGCCTGTCTTTGGTTTCGTTACGTTCAATAATTGCGTTAAGAATATGGGGAACCATGTCACTACTGGCCATTTCATACCGAAGACTGGAGGTATCTTTGGGAAAACACGTTCCTCCAAATCCTCGCTTTCCGTCATGACCTGGAACAGATGCGTGACCTGATCCAATTCTCTTATCTTTGGTGGCCAAATCCATAACCACACTATAGTTTACATTTTTTTTCTCACAAAATTCAGACACTTCGTTACAAAAGGAGACTTTCGTTGCAAGAAAACAATTACGGAACATCTTAATCATTTCTGCTTCGCTGTTCGTTACAAAATGCAACTTACTCGACTTAATGCGGTCGTTCTTGTGTGCCAATTGAAACAAACGCGACAACTTTTCTTTTACCACACCCGCTTCTGGAGTTGCAAGCATACCAAATATCCAATCTGGATTATGAATAAAATCATCGATAAAATTTTTTTCAGTGAGAAATTCGGGCATAAATGACACAGACAGCTGGTCGCATGTTCCCACTGGAACGGTGGAACGAAGCACGACATGTCCAGTGTACTGAATGCTCTCAAGATCCTTTAATACTGACCGAATAATGTTAAGATGACAGGACCCATCTTTTGACATAGGTGTGGGAACACTCACAAAAATTATCTCGCATTTGGCCATATCGGACAAATTGGTACCTTTGGGCACACATGCATCTGGGTTGATATCATATGCTAAAACTTCAATATCTTCACATTTTAGTTGAAATGTTGCTTTTCCAACAAATCCGTTACCTATGATGCCAATAATCATGTATGTCATACTGGTACATATTTTATATTCTTTTAAAACGAATATAAAATGTTATGACACTACCATATAGTGAATGAAAGTTGCGTTATGCTTTATTGTTTCATACGAAAATCAACTCAACAAACTAACTATTTGGAAAAAATGGATAGAAGAAAACAATGATATCATAAATGTGTATTTTCACTATGATTGTTCTAAACCAATCACTGACGAATGGATACAATCTCATGCTTTACCAAAAAACGATATTGTGAAAACATCCTATTATCATGTGGTTCCAGCTTACTTACAAGTTATGAAATATGCACTAACCGACGACCATGAAAACAAGTGGTTTATTATGCTTACGGATTCGTGTGCCCCCATCGTATCTCCACAAAAATTTCGCCAAACGTTCTTTCAGGAAAACAACTTCAGTGTTTTTAGCTGGAGAGAAGCATGGTGGAATGTATTTCTACAGGGCCGAGCCAATCTACGTCTTTTGCCTGAGAATTATAGACTGGGTAACGACCCATGGTTTATTTTGACAAAAACAGATGTAGAAAAATGTCTAATTTTTTCCCAGGTACAAAATAACCTGTTTACGTTAGTATGCAATGGAGGGTTGGCAAACGAAAGTATATTCGCAATTATTCTGAAACACGCAGGAACACTTCCAAATGTAAAAAATGAAATATCTCACATTTGCGACTGGACAAAAATGAGCTCACCGACCAGCCCATATGTCTTTAAAAATGGAAACACAGATGAAATTACTTTTATCAATACAGCAATCAATAAACATAATTTTGCGTTTTTCGTGAGAAAAATTGATAAGTCGTTTCCTGACGAAACATTAATCGCCATTATGTCTCAGAACACGATAGCGAATACTCAAGAGCAAAATAAATTGCTTACTTTTTTAACTAATTTTTTTATCATATTTTTTTGTGGATTGATCTGGTTTCAAATGCTTGAGTGGTTCAACACTTAGATTTAACGTCTTTTTTTCATCGTCCTTTTTTTCCTGCGTTTTTTGCCTCCTGAAAAGGCTTGGGCGTACATCTGAGCCTCCTTGGAAGCCCTCTTTTTAGTTTTTGGTACAGAAGCGGATGCAGATGAAATACCATAAGCTTTAGCATAATCTTCTTGACTATAATCTCCTCCTGAGAAAGCACTAGCATACATTTCTGCTTCTTTCGATCCTCTCTTCTTTGTTTTGGTTGCATTTTTCGGTGCGCTTGTCATGCCATATGCTTTTGCATAGTCATCTTGACTATAATCCCCACCTTTCCTATACCTTCTGGATTTCCTGGATTTCCTGGATTTCCTGGATTTTCTCTTATTTTTTCTGGTACGTTTTTTTCCACCCGCTTTCTTTATGCGAGCTTTTTGAAATTCGGAGAAGGTAGGAAGTTTGTTTCTTTCAGGTGTTCTTTCTTCTCCATGCGCATTTGCAAATGAAAATTCACCTGAATTGCTAACTGCGTAATTGTTATCTGATTTTTGACGCGGTGGCGTGCGGGGGGGTAGAGAAAAAGTAGACATTTTCTAATAATATACTATATGCGCACATAATATATTTTTACGCAATTACACTAAATAGTATCATTAACACTTCCATCTGTTTCCGCAATCAATGCACGTGACAAATGTCGTCATAGGCTCATCTGCAGAACGTGTCTGCATCTGATAATATGTGCATTTTTTCGACTTGCATTTCCTGCATGTGAACGTATCTGTTGCGGCCTCTATGGTTGTTTCGTATTTGTTTTTGTCCCGCTGAATTTTCTGTTGGATAAGTTTCTCCCATTTTTCAGGACACAACTCTTGATGTGTCATATTTGCTACAAGTTGTGGCTTTATGGCTTTGGATTGAATTTGATGGACAATGTCGTCATTCAGGTTTAGATAAATGCTGCGCACCCTGTCAATGTAAATATGTGAAAATTGAGGGTTCTCCCATTTTTTGACTATTTTTCGATTACTCGCCTCTTTGATGGCGTAATTGTAAATTCCCTTTTCTAAATTACTGCTTATTTTTTCATTGTCGAGTTTTTCATTCAATTTATTAACAATGTTTTGACGGAAAGTTTCAGGCTCACTTACGACGCGCATTATAATATAATGTAAAACAATTATTCTAAATTATATTATTCATTTTTATTTTTTATGCATCAAACATTTCGTCTTCACTTGAAGACTCATATTCTTCCTCCTCCAACTCTGTCTCAAAATCTTCCAGCACCATTTCTTCAAATAATTTGTCTTCGGAGGTCAACCCACTTGATTCATCTTCATTAAAGTTTGACGAACAAGACAACTCGGTTAATCCCTCTTCTTTTTCTCCACTTTCTTCGCTATCGCTTACTACAAAATCGTCCTTCAAGTATCCGCTTTTTGTTTTGAATTTCTTAGGTATGTTCTCAAGTTCATCAATCTCGTTATCATCCTCCTCCTGTGTAGAAGCCAGGTCTTCAAATCCTCCGAACAATTTTTCATATATTTTGTCCCACAACTCTGTTGTGAGGTCACATGGAACTGATTCGTTTTTTTTAAAACAAATAAGCAGACAAGACCCAAAAAAAAGTGTGTTGTCCAATGGTGGGGGGAAATCGTATTTATTTTCATAATTGGCACGACCTGTCGTTTTGCCATAGAGTAAGATATTATATGATTGTTTATCTATTTTGATGGACCACTCACCCTCCTTATTAAAACCATCGCTTTTCTTAAACCCGCATTTCTTGAACAGCTCTTTTTCTATGTAATTTTTTACATTTGTTTCTTTTATCGACCCGTTTTTGTCAATTACCAATACATCTGTCATAATAATATGCTAACTATAATGGGTTTAAATAGTTTCTTTGCTTATTATTAATGAAAATTTATCTTGATAACCCATGCATTAAAGACATCAATTTAGAACAAATAAAAAACAAATACGAATGGAAAAAACAAACAACATACCAGTTTTACTCGCCCACGGGAATGTTTGTACAAAGAAATAACAAACTTTTCAAAATAAACGTGGAAGACAAACCCGTCAAACATGTAGAAGTAGATGGGTTATCATTTATTATTGACCCATCTCGCTATATGCATACTGAACATACATGTCTTTCTTTAGAACACGACATGTTTCTTGTTCATTCATATGTTTTCTATTTAAAAAATTTACATTGTGTTGTAGAGGGAAAAATGACAACTCACAATTTTAACGTTTCGGACATGTTTTTTGTTCCAAAACCACAGAAGGAAGAAAGTTACCAAATGGATACCGATACAATTTACTCGATTAATGAGTTTCTATCGCTTGTAATGTAATATTTATTTACTATATGTTATTGTGGATTGTAAAAATATCAATTATATCAATCATATTTATTTTAATTGTACACAATATTCTCAATTTCTTGAAAGAGACGTTAACTATTCCCAAAGTTAAGGATTTAGTAAACGCACCTAACGAAAAATATCAAGACATATATAATATTATTAATAAACAATCCCCCGTTCCAATCAGTTCTAACGTGTTTGACACAAACGAAATAAATGGAACCACAAATATTAGTTCTATTCCTTCTACTATATCTAGTGAGAACATAATTCCGAAAATAAATATAAATGATACAAACGACATGAAAAATGAACTTAAAAATTTCATGAAGAAACAAATGAATTCCACAAAACAAGATCCTGAGGTTTCGCAACCACAATTTATGGCTCTTTGACCCACATTAGACTAACGCGTCGATATATATATATACCGAATGACCTTAAAGACGTGTCTATATATCAAGTATATGGCTAGCTTAGACACAGAAACTATTATGGAGAAGTTTCCAGATGTTAAACTTTCTTATGAAGAATTTGTCCATAAGAAAGTTTATAATGCTGATATTATTATGGCAATTCCTCAGGGAAAAAAGTGCTTTACATGGTTCACAACGTCTGGAAAACAATATGTTTGCTATCTCATTGAACTTGGGAGACAAAACAAAGTCGAGCGAGTTCATTTGCTTCCAGTATGTTTTAACAAGGACCTGAGTTTTGGTAGCATATTCTACGGCACAATGTATCTATACAAGAGAAGACAATTTGTCGTGTTTGAAAATGTTTTCTCTTACAAGGGACAGCGTGTTGCCCATGAGAACTTTCACAAAAAATTGGATATATTTCGAGATGCTTTAGAAAACAAAATCAAGAATATGCCAGACAATAAGATATTCACTACGTTTGGGCTTCCCGCGTTCCATACAAACCACGACGATCTTGTCAAAATGATCACTCCGAAACAGCGCGTGATGTATTTCCAATACAGATACTTTCATAAACAGAATGTACAGAGGATCAAACCCAATGTTGTAATGTGTTCTGAATCGAATGAACATATTTTACATCACGAAACAGATGTAAGAGTCGTGGTCAATCCTCCCGTCATCTCATTACGCAATACAGATAGACAAAATAAATATGTAGAAAGTAATCACGCTAGACAAAAATCTAAGAAAGTGCTACTGAAAGAGTTTGACGTTTCGGCTTCTCTTCAGAACGATATTTATATAATACACGGAGCTGAGCCAGGAAAAGATCAAGATATTGCATGCATTCCTGATTATACAACAAGTGTGATGATGAACAATATCTTTAGAACAATCAAAGAAAATGGTAATTTGGACACATTGGAAGAAAGCGATGATGAGGAGGAATTTGAAGACGACCGCGAAGACAAGTTTGTCGATTTAGATAAAAAAATTCGTATGCTCTGCACGTTTCACCATAAATTCAGAAAATGGATACCCACAAAGGTTCTTGGTTAGTAAATAAAATAACCATTACATATATAGATACATGTCTGGTTCAGGAGCATCCAATTTAGATTATGGAAACATATACCCCAATAGTAATGTAAATGGTGAATTTGCAAATAAAACGGGTTCTAACTATGCTGGTAACTTCGGAAGCAACCAAATTCCTTCTTCCGCACATAGTATGCCTGAGCCTCGTAGCAACATAGAGGCTGCGTCTGGAATTTGGACAGGTGGACGACGAAGAAAAAATGTTAGTAGAATATATAAGATGAAAGCTGGAAGATCAAGAAAGATGTATCGCACGCGCAAAGCCAAGGCTTTTAGAAGACGCGGAAAATCCACCAAACATAGAGGAAGAAAATCGCGCACTATCAAGGGTGGTCGCAAACACAAAAAAACAAAACGTCATCACAAGAGTAATCGCCGAAATAAAAGTAGAATGAAACGCCGAACTCGTCGTCATCGCATGAGGGGTGGTTTGGGATACATGCAATACCAAAGTAATGTTCCGTACACCCCTGGATATGCCGTCGCTGACATGAACCTTACTCCTAAGATGTCTGCGTTAGCTAATCCTCCTCCTTATTCGACATATGATGATTGCAAAGACAATTACAATCACTATGCAGCCACCCAATAATTGCTACGACGTATATGCAATTACAAACAGACGTCTATGACATAATTACTAATCAGATACAAATATTAGTCATTATGAAGCTAAGCTAGGTAGAATAGAGAACAAAAAATAAATAGATTTACACAATGAGCTATCTGTATTTACCTATATGTAGCAATAACTCCACACGTGTAAGAACTACTTTGGATATTACCAAACATGTATAGACAAGATTGCAAAGGTAGTACGTTCTTTAAGTTCAAAAACTACTAATATCAATTAACGATAAAAGAACCCCCTCGAAAAATGACAAAAAAACGCCCCAAAAGTTTTTTGGAGAATCGGAAATTGGACATTTATAAATGTCCATTTTTTGTCCCCAGAGAGATTTTTGTGAAAAACTATTTTATTTTCCATGAGACCATAATGAATTTTTATGGTGTGGTAAAAAATAATAGGTCAACATATTTGTGATGATAAATTTTTTCGGTTTTCGTTTATTTCTTGCAGATTTTTATCTAATGCTAACTTATGCTAACCAATGCTAACAAAAAAATGCCAAAAGTAGCCAGCGATTTTTATTGTGAAAGTTGTGACTTTAAGACCTGTAAATTAAGCAATTATGAAAAACATAAATCAACTCATAAACACCAAATGCTAACAAATGCTAACGAAATGCTAACTTTTTCGGCAAGAAGTAGCCGAAAAAAATGCCAAAAAATGCCGACAAAATATTATTGTGAAAATTGTGATTATTCAAGTAACAAACTTAGTAATTATGACAAACATTTAGCAAGTGATAAACACAAAGTAGCCGAAGTAGCCATTCCGGCTACTTTTGCTACAAAAAATGCCAAACCATTTATGTGTTCATGTGGAAAAAAATTTAATCAGAAAAGCTCACTATCCAGACACAAAAGGGTATGTATGTGTGCTGATGCTCTGTGTGATGATTATACATATCCAGAAACAACAGACGATGTATCGAGACATGTTAACAAAATAGACGATGGTGACAAGGATACACTTATTCTTGAACTACTTAAGCAAAATAGAGAGCTTATACAAAATCAAGGAACGAGCAACAGCCATAACACGATGAATAACTCGAACAACAATAGTAACAATAACACATTTAATCTCAACTTCTTTCTAAACGAGACTTGTAAAGACGCAATGAACATCACTGATTTTGTGAACTCGCTCAAGCTCACCATACAAGATTTAGAAAAAGTGGGAGAACTAGGCTATTCTGAAGGTATCTCGCGGATGTTTGTCAAGGGGCTCAACGATTTGGAAGTGGAGAAGCGACCTATCCATTGCTCAGATTTGAAGAGAGAAGTTATCCACATCAAGGATCAGGATAGATGGGAAAGGGATACGATAAATCAAGATAAATTAAAACGCGCCATTAAGGATTTGTCCACTAAAAACCTCATGCTGATGGATGACTGGCAGAAGATCAACCCAGGATGGAAAGATCCCAGTCATACCAAAAATGATATATATTTGAAAATGATGGTGGAATCGTTAGGTCCGGCAGACGAAATTGCCGAGAAGAAAGATCTTGGAAAAATTATCAAGACCATTGCAAAGAACACAATCATCAATAAAAGTGAATAATGATATACTATACTACTTATTCAAGCAACCATGCGACCATTTCTGTGTTACCATTCTTACAAGCAATCATTAGGGGGGTCATCTGATTATCATCTTGTATATTTACATCTATTCCCATGTCTAATCCAATCCTTACCACTTTCATGTTGTTCAGATGACATGCTCTCAAGAAGATGTCGTTATTCATCCGCACGTTTCTGTTAGTCTTATCCGTAATAGTGATTTTTCTAGACCCATCAAATACATTGAAATAAAACACCTCTTTTGTAATGGGGTCCTTCATCGTAGTCCATGTATTGTTACCAGATTGTGACTGAGTGGGCATAGTGATGTGATATTTGATATCACATTTGATTTTTTTAATATTTTCATTACGCAATATTGCGTAATGAAATCTCTCTATCCTCTTTCTTCTTCTTACAATAGCGGGGAATCGAACCCCGGACAAAAGCTTGGAAGGCTTTCATTTTACCACTAAACTACTATTGTTACTAATATACTATATATCCGCCGGTTGGTGAATATACACTAAATATACATATTATTTACGTCTTTTTGACGCACGCTTCTTACTTTTTCTTCTTCTACCACCTTTTTGTTTCTTTGTTTTTTTTCTAGACTTACGCAAACGCTTGCGACGATGCCTGCTACGCCCTCCAGACATGCCTTCAGCTGACGCAAACGGCAAGTTGGCATCCTCCTTTTCTTCTACTACTTCCGTAGTCTCCTCAACCACCTCGGGGGAGCCGTTGTCTTTGCTAGGAGGTAAATTTGTAGGTGTGAAATCCTCTTTGAAACTGTTACTTTCTTCTACCACAACGGGGGCATTTGAGGTCTCATTTTTTTTAAATGGATTTGACAATGTTTTGGACCAACTATTTTCTTCGTCGCCAGGTCCAGGATAAAACCAGTACCCTCCCTTTCTTTTTCTCGTATGGTGTCTTCTTTTGCCACCATTCTTTGCATACCTTTTAAGCGCAGTCCTTGTTTTTTTCGCCTTTGCCATAGTATTGAATATATAGTATGTCAAGAAAGAAAAACTTATGATCGCATATTTCCAATTCTATTTGTTTGTCTACAACACGCTTAAATAACTATCAATAGTTCTGGCGCACAATAGATCCGATTGCACATGTTCTTCCATTTCGTAAGCTATTATTGAATATTGACCCTTTTTTTGCTGGAGCAGTGCATCCACCTGATCGTGCTCTACGCACCGCAGTACGCATTGTGCTTTGAGAGTAATTTTTCGTAGAGTATGGTTGTTGTTGCGCAAGTCCGATTTTTAATCCACTTTTCCCAACTGCATTTGCCTTTAATCTTTGTGTTCGTAAAGAAGAGTCGGTGGGAGCAATGTAGTTCATGTGACCTGATGTTGGTTTGGCAACACCAGTTGACGAATTGAAATGAAAATTGCGTTGCGTTTGTTCAATCGCTCGCGCACGTTGCATAGCGATGGATGTTGTGCTCTCGGCAGTTCTTCTGTAATGTTGTCTAGCATTTGTATGTTGGTCAGCAAATACAGGTTCTTGAGAGGGATAAAACAAAGGAGGATTAGGACGTGTTCCGTAAAGCACTCCTAAATTGTGTGAGGGAGCAGCATTGGGATACTTATGTGACAATGGTCCGAACACTGGTGTTACAATAATATCAGAATAATGAGTAGGATATTGTGTCATATTATATAATTACGCGAGATAATTAGTTTCATTATGTCGTGTAATGATGAATTATATACTTACACATCAGTCTCTTTAGTAACAACCTTCTTTTTCTTGGGTTTTGGTTTGTTTTCGGGCACTGATACAACCGATGGTGTTGTATCTGTCTCTGACGATATTTCCGTTTTCTTCTTTTTGTAAATTCTTTTTTTTTTCTCTTTTGTCGGGGGGTCAGATATTGTTGGTTGGGACGTATCCAATGCTGATGGGGATGTAGTATCAACCACTACGTTCTCGGAGGTGGATAACTCAATGGTATCTGACTGACTGGATGTATCAGTATCCCCAACTACGCTATTTTGTTTTTGAGCCTCACGGATATTGTTCCTGAAACTATTGAACATAGGATCTGACTCGTCAATAAGTACACTTACCATGCGAGGTCTTTTGCTATGTTTAGTTTCTTGATTACCATATTCTTCATACCAACTATCTGTCAGCACCTTGTACTGCTTCGTTACTTTCTCGTGATCGAACCACAATTTTCCAAATGGTGCTGTCCCTACTACAAAGACATTGGAATCGTCATGGAACTCTTGTATAATCATTTTTGCTTCAATAAAGTTGCGGTTATCGTCATTATTTTCAGACATAGTATACTTTCTTTTGTATCTATCTTTATATTCTTATTTTTCTTAATATCTGCGAATGGCTCTGTAGGCACTTTGAGATCCCGAATTTTCGTTGCCTCCGTTCGAGTAATCATTATAGTTCCGGTTGACCGCGCGTTGTTTTAAATATGTCACGTAGTCGGAAGAGTCATATACAAATTTACCATTGCATGCAGCAGCAGGCACACCAGACCCGTCGCATCTGCTCTGAATAGAACCAAAGCGACCACGAAGTCCGTTGAGACCTGGTCGGCTCTGGAATGTCTGTGTAGGGCCTCCGCACGTATAATTCTTTCTACACAATACATCGCCCGAGTTTGTCACTGCTCGGAAAGGAGTAACTATTCGTTTCTTGTTACCGAGTTCACTTACGTAGTGAGTATTCCACGAATCTCTCAGCGTAAACCGAGTTTGGGCATATGCATTGTCATTACCTGTGTCCCCGACCTGTGGAGCAATGTATCCGCGGATAGCACCTCCGCGAACGGGCTTGCCTCCTAAACCTTTTAACATGTCAAATCCAGGGGAGCTTCCACAACCACTACTTATTGGGTTTTGATATCCGATTGATGTCATTATATATATACAACGTTAAAAAAAATACCTGGACAATAAAATATAGTCAAAATATATAATAAATGAAGATCGGAGTATTGACGTTTATTTCGGCTATTTTAGTTGTGGTATTCGATAGTGTATATTTAAACCTAATAAAAGGATACTTCGGGAAGCAAATTAAGAGTGTGCAAGGTGAACCTATGAAACTCGATGTAACAGGTGCATTGTTGTGCTACGTATTTCTAATTTTTGGAATTAACTACTTTATCATACGCAAGAGAGCGAGTGTCCTTGATGCCTTCTTACTTGGTCTGGTTATTTATGGCGTATTTGAGCTGACCAACAAAGCACTTTTCAAGAACTGGTGGTACACATCTGTTTTTATAGACACTTTGTGGGGAGGAATATTATTTGCACTAGTGACATACACGACATATGCTATCGATAACATGCTTAGATGAGCACATTCCTGTTGAAAAAAAATGAAAAGTATTTCAGTGTGATTTCTATGGTACTAAGAACAACTCTGTGTGTCTAGAATAACTCAATTATGACAAATAATACACCCATTACCCTTTCAGAACTCAAAATTTATGATGAAATGAGAAAAGCAATCTCATTCCATGACAAAAATAGAAACAAATACTATCCACTAAAACTCGATGAATTCGAGGAGAAGGAACGCGAAATTACACGATACTATCGAAACATACTTGATAGTGAAATAAAGAAACGACACACACGTGAAAAGCTAGAGAAGAGGGATAGAGTAGCCAAAGAAGAAAAGGAAAAGCAAGAACGTCTCGAACAAATTGCAGTAGATGCACTGATGAAGATGTCGATGGGAGAGAATAGATCAGTGAAAAGTAATCCAGAAAACGTAAGGCGTTCATCGAGACTTCGTCGTGAGCAACGCAGTTCTCGTGTTTTCATGTAAAACTGCTTACAAATATACTAGGTTTCTTGCTTCTGACAACCAATGACTAACCCGTGTCCATGGAGTTGTTTTGGTTTCATTCGTATCAGGTGTGTATGACGATGGAATATAGTCGGTGGCTCTTTGATTTACTACATATTCATGGTCGATTACAAATATTGTATATAGATTTGTTGCCAGAGGGGGGACGGGAAAGAAGTTTGGATGACAACCGATAAATTCTTCAATTGTCATTCGAGGAGATAATTTTAATGTTAATATGTTATTTGTTTCTTTTTCTACTGCAAATATATCCTTTATTGCGACAGAGCTGTGTTTAGTGTTATTTACTATTTCGGCAACGAGTGTTTTGTAGCAATATAACATTGGTATATCCTTATCAAAACTGATAAGGATAGGATGGTAATTATTTACATGCATTTCGAATGTGTATTTCATATTTTGATTATCTTTGCGATTAAAGTAAGGGTTCATGTTGATTGAAAAATGAATAGCGCGAATACACAATCATTTTTAAATCTTCAAAGGTGTATTTAAGCTGGCTTACACCAAGCACATATCTTATGAGTTTTAGAGCATTTTTCGCATATTTTAGGTATTAGGAACAAATAACCAAATGGGTTGCTTATGTGGTCAGGATTACTATGTCCATGTACTGTCTTTTTTCCACACATATGACATTTCCCTCTACAAGGGGAAACGAAGGTTTCCTTATTGAGATGTATATGTTCTCCACAAGTATACATTTTTATTATTCCATCTTTATCCATTACGATACTATATACAATAAAAAATATTTATATCTTTTATTGTTTTCAATGTTCAAAGGTGTAAAAAGTACAAGACAAACAACTAAAACTAACACGATGACTGATAATTACGATTTATGTTTAACGTACATATTTACTTGTTCTTGCTTTATGATATCATTGTCTTCTTCCTCGTCATCTGTTTCGCATAAGTTCTCTATACCATAATGTTTTTCTAGATAAGAGAAAAAGACTTCGTCAATATCGATACTGGGGTCGTCTTTTCCATAAGACGAAACCGAATTTTTGTATGGAACAAATACATTTGTCCTGTCACTGAATTTGTTACACGGAATATTGTGCTTTTCGCACCAATACATACATTTAGTAACGTTATGTTTTTGCATAAGTTCAATTTTGTCAAGCTTGTTCTTTGTTTTGAGCAGATTAATAAGTTGGGAATAAGCGTCAAGTTTTTGTTGTCCAATAATAACGTTTGATTCTTCGATTTTGTTGAGGAAATAATAGTGTAACTTGTTTTCTAGTAACGACCCAATAACAATATCGTTTTTCGATTGGCAAAGAGAATCATACATGCTTTTTAACGTTTCGATAATATTGGGTTTTATACCTGTAAAATCTTTACACACCAAATATCGTTCGTCAATCATAACGTTAGATGAGTTAGGTTTCATGATATAAACTTTTCTAAACATATGACTTATAACGTAAAGTAGATCGATAATTGGTTTATAAAACAATGAACTTATTTTAAGAACAAAACATCCACCATTGGCTATGTAGTTATTAAGAACAATAATTGCTTTGATTATATAAAGCATGTATTCATTTGATTCTAAAAATAATTTATCACCTTCTTCAAAATATAGGAACTGGCACTTTTTTTCGAACCTTTCACTTCCTCGAAAGTTCTCATAATATTCCATCTCTTTGAATGTGTACATGTTTAAATTGGTAAAACTCTTGTATTCATCTAGAATCGCACTATAGTCATTATAGTTTTCGCGTATTTTTTTCATAGCATCTACGACCGAGCTCGAGTTTCTTCCAAAACACAGAATGCGCGAATCTTGCGAAGGCATCTGCTCGTCTAATTTTAAAGTTTGATATATTTCAACAATATCAAAATACACTGGGTGTCTGGTTATTATTTTACTAACGGGTGTATCTGAACCATTTACACAAGAAAATAGAAAATCATAGTTATGTACTATCTGGTTAAGCATCTTCAACGACAGACTTCCATTGCTCTCCAGTGCTAATTGTTTATGTAAAATTTTGTCACTTTCTGACATGTATGTAATGAGACTTTTGGATATGAACGAGTTTAGTCTGTCCATGCAGTTGTAAATACTTGGCTTGAGAACGTAATTAATATTGATTTTTGGTAGTATATAATAACTCATTGGTTTTTTATATACTTCGACACTATATTTAAGTAAATATTATTGTTATATTGATAACTCTATGATGTAGATGATGTGTCGTCAACAATAACAAGCTTGCGTGTTAGTTTTCTGATGCGTCTCTTGGGTTGCTCGCTGATTTTTTCGTTTTCAGGCGCAATAATTACTTCATCATCAATATCAATAACCTCTGCATCCGTCTCTTTCTGTATTATTGATTCGGTGGTTTCCTCTGCTTCATGTAATACAACCTTATTTGTATTCACAATTCTAATTTTCTTGTATACAACGTATCGATTGAGGAAAGATATTTTCTTTTCGAACTCGTTCATATTGATTGCATCACGGAACTCGTTGTTCCTTGAATTTTTGTTTTTGTTAAGCAAAGATGTATATAGATCACTGAACAACCCAGACCCTTCTGGAAGCCCCATATCGTTTGCTTCATCTCTTGAAACAATATGAAACCCGAAATCCTCCATAACTTGTGCAAAGTATGTATAGTTCACCAAATACTCAGGTGTTAGTTTGTTGATGGTCTCCTGGAACACGTCGATTTTGTAGCCCAAACTTGTGGAATCGTTTTCAAATGTGTTCACGTTATACCTCTTCTTAACCTCCCATAGTTTTGTATCGTCTTGATAAATGCTTACACCATCGCCTACTTCTTTATTTTTCAGCATTTTGAAAACTAACTCTCCATCGTATGCTGTGGCTATGAAGTATCCGCCAAGTTTGGTACATTCGGCTATGTTTTTAACAAACCCTCTTAATGTCTCCATGCTTTTAAAGAAGTAGTGAAGTGCAAATTGACATGACGACACATTGAAGCCATCTATTGCCTTACCATATTGTCTAACTACTCCCTTCCCGAGCCTGTTTTCATCGCGTGCTCCTTCACCAAACACAGCCTTGATGATTTGATGGCCTTTGTCCGTAGTAATGCCGTCACCATTGCGTATGTTTTTTGAAGTATCACCCTCAACAAATAGGCTGTATGGAACATGGAAATGGCTTCTCTTGAAATTCAAAAACCTTGCACACGCACCATCTACTCTGTTCTCCAGATTATCGGGAGATTTGTCAATTCCCAATACAAATGATAGACGTGCATCTGTCCATTTAGAGAAATCACCACCTTTTCCACAAGCGTAATCGATGAGTATATCACCTTTGTTAGAAACAGACCGAATAAGGATGGACTTGATGTAGTTGTGAAAGGAACGAAGACCAATGGTCCGCTTTGAATTCACAATGCGGTTGTAGTACACATCTTCGTCCACCTCAACAGGGTTGATATTAAAACCAGTTGTAATAGTCATTTCGCTGATAGGATTATGAATAGAACGCCAATTGCTCTCCGCAACATGATACGCGTTTCCATAATTCATGGTGACACCCTGACGAAGTTCAGTAGTTTTATCATTACGAACACGAATTGGAACCCATCTCCATTTTTTCTCGCGACCCATCTCATATTTAAACTCCACGATGGTATTATCCTCAAATACTTGTCCATCTTCCGAAAACATTTGTAACACACCAGTATCATCGCGCTTTAACATCATGTTGCAAATTCCTGCCTCAGGGTCATATGGTTTGGTGGGAATAAACAGGGCAGGTTTATAGTCTTGTTCGTCATCTTTGTCTCCGTATTCCGGAAGTTCATCTTCATACACATTTTGACACGGATTAATGTATCCGTGTTTTCGAGGATTGTATCCGCAACGAAGTTCCAGAGTTTTGTATTGATTTAATTCCGTATGAGACTTCCCGTCTTGAAATATTGGCGTTACTATATCTTCCCCACTCTTCTTCTTGGTTACTACTAAGAAGTCAATTGTGTTGAACTCAGGTGGTTTCCACTTAAACGAATAGTCCCACGCAAGTTTCCTCAGTGGTCCTACTTTTCCAACTCCGTCTCCACCTACCCCATACACAGCTTGTGTGAAGATAAGTCCATCGGTTTCGTATTCAAACAAACCTGCCTCTACTTTCTGCATAATGTGTTTGCATCCCTCGAAAATTTGAAGTTCTGATCCGCTAGGATTGAACTTTTCAGGATAAAACTTCTTTGCTTGGAAACGCATAGGGCTAATCATATTGGAGACAACAGATTTTGGACTGAGTAAAGTGATGGTATTGTGGATAAGTTTGTATCTATACAATACCTTATCGTCGTCATCGTCCTCAATGAACTTGAGACGCCTTACATCTTCTCCCTTTACATAATATACGTCAAATATTGCAAATAGGTTGATAAACTTGCGATTTTTATTATGCATTATCAACTCTCCATCATAAAGAGACCGAAACAACGTTTCTTCTTCTGTTACAGCACCAGTAAATATAATGGCCATGTTAGTGTTGATCAGATAAATTTTACCTATGGATGAAATATACATTAAATGACGATCTCCATCAGCCTTGTCAGTGACAACAAAATTTTTTCTTATGTTGGGAGCGTTGATATCATTGTTCTCAGGAATAATGTTCTCAATTTGAAGAGTGTATGAAGAGGGACCAATAAAGTTTTTTGGGAAAACTCTTCTATTATTGTCGTGTTTGTCACCATGCAACAAGCGCATGTATTCATTGACAATATTTTTCTGCTCGTCGATGGAAACCGGATAATTCGTACCTTGCAGTCCCATTAACACGTATTTAATATTTTTTTTTAAGGTCTCCAGGATAACCTGTGCATTGTTGAAGGTGGTTCCAGGACCAATTTTAGTGTTATCCACCTCCAATTCCATTTCATATATGTCAATGCTTGAAAACACGCCAGCTTCTTCAGTGGTATATGTCTTTTTCAACGAGAATTTTTCTCTAGGTGAGCTCTTCACAATACTTATGTCCGCGTTTATGGGTAATTCGTCGTGCTGAAAAGTAACTCGGTTAATGTAACGAAATGATTTTTTCGTATTGTTCCAGCTGTTCAATGTGCTTCGAATAATGATATTGGATGGAGATATTTCTTCTTCCGTTCTGTAAGCAACACGAAAGTTAAAATCTACAAAATCTACATCATCCACTCTCTTCTTCTCCTGATACACAGGGACTTTTCTTACGAATTTAACTGATGTGGAATACTGATCAGAGTTCAGAAGTTTTGATATATCATTCGTCTTACAATATTCTTGGATCGCTCGAAATCCTGTAATTTCTGCACGTATGTTTGAGTCTTTATACGAGCCACTCTTATCTAAATATTCATATGTAATGCGCATCAAATATACACCCTCTTCATAGTTACACGTGAACCCCAATGATTTTAGTTTTCTAATTACGCTGTCGTAGTCCAATTTAGTGAATGGCTTTACGCCTTTAGTTCCAAACTTTACTTCCAACTCATGATTAATAGTTGCGTCTTTTACAAAAGGGGAGGATTTGTAAAAATGGTTAACTAATTTTTCAAAATTGATAGAGGCTGTTTTTCTGTCGTGTTCCTTTTCTTTGTCGGTTTTGTTGTGTCGCGGACCGCGGCCTTTTATTTGTCTAGTATCCATGATAATATAATAAAGAGATATTTTTATATTATAAATCATTTTTTCTATAAAATCGCAATAATGCGAATTATGAGTTAATGTTTAAGATAACACTTGTACAATGCTCTGATATATGTCTTTCTTTTTCACTTTATCTGGTAGTGAAATGTTTAGTTTATTTGCGATACTTATTAGGTCGCTCATTTTGTATGCCGTCATCGCCTTTATAGGTTTTGACAAGTTATCTACCTTATACTGGTGAGTTCTCACTAAAGAAATCTCATCATGCGTTGTCTCTTTCTTGAACCCAAATTTGGATGTGTCTTCAATTTTTGTAAGAAGGTGCACGTTTGTTTGTGTTTCTGTTTCAATATCGTCGGTCTCCATATTGATTTCGTAATAAAACGATGGAAATGTAATTATACAGCTCAACCCTTCGAATAGACATAGTGCGTGAAAGGTCTTCATATCAATGGACGTTTCGTTCAACAGGAAATTTTCAATATGTGAAAGGGGTCCGAGCTTGTTTACCTTGATAAAAGGTTTATTCTCGCGCAATTTTTCGATGTATTCTATTTTCAGATTTTTTTCTGTGACCATATTTCTATGGGGCATTAGAAGATATGCGTCCACTCCATGTTTCATTAGATAGAAACACCAAAACAGATTATCTCGCTCTTTGGGAACAAAAATAGATGGCTCTTTCACAGAGGGCATTGTTGTTGGTTGGGGAGTAGCAACCTGCGTTTTTGTTTCTTTTGAGAATTCTTGAAATGTGTCATTCACATGGGTGAAATCTTCTAACAACTCACCAGTTATAAAAAATTTTTTGAATGGAGTAACATCAAAAGGAATACGTTGCGGAATTGATGTTACTTTATGTGTGTTTGATTTGCGATAAGACATGATAATAAGATAAGACACTTGTATTTATATTGTTACGAAAAATATATATTTTTAATATCCTCCTTTTCTTTTTCATCTTGGTTTAAGGTCGTTTCCTGTGTAGTGACATAAGTTGTATATTCTCTCAATTTCACAATGACGTTATCGTTGAGTTCAGATAAATTAATGTGAATACCATTTCGATTTTCGTTGATAATTACATCATCAAAACTATTCAGAATACGAAGAATTGCTATTTGGTTAAATTTTGTCATCTTTTCAATGCAGTTTCGTAGTTGAAAAATATCAAGTTGTTGGGAACTCATATTTGAAGTAATCTTATGTTTTTATACTCTTTCTTTACTTTTGTTTTTCTCTTTCAATTGGAATTTCACCTAACACAGAAACGTATTTATCATTCAATTCAAATTTCTGTCCAATTATTCTGCAAATGAATTTTTCGCCTTCTTTTACAGCAGTAAACTGAGGAGAATTGATGTGGTGGTCACGAGATACAAAACATACAATAGGGCTAGGATCTTCGTTTGCAATTTCACCTCGGATTCCTGCCTTGGTAATATTTTTGGCTGTGCATGTTATCAACATGCCTTCTACTGGATAGCACACCATACAACTTATGACGATATCAAATTGAACGCCATTGCCTTGTATTACACCACTAGAATACGAAATAAGCTCTACGCTATCGTTTTTAATATATCCTTCTACCATACACTTGCCTTCAATTTCCGCTTTGATTTTCCTCTCTAAAAGACTTTTGATATTTTTTCCAACGTACTTAACCTCCATTGTTGTTTTTCTTGATAAAAGGCATTTTGAAAAGATTGGTGAAGAGGGTTTTCCGTCCTTTCTCTTACCTTGTCTTTTCCTCTGTGTTTCCATACTATCTTTGTTATATATACATCTTTTTATTATTATTTTCATTTTTTAATAATAATAGAGCGAGGGTTGCAATATATCTAATTTATAGACCAAGCATTTTTGCAGTATCTGGACTAAGAAACCAAATATATTCGGCCTTTTCGATGTTGTATAATCTCATTAGCATTTCTTGTAAACAGCACACACCTACATCTACAATTGGTAGAATATTATCCTTGGTGAACATCTCCTCACCGACAATCTTATTCAATATGGTAATGTTTTTCGACTTCGTTGCTTGTTCACATCTCGTCCCTGTCGTGCGTTTCTTGCTTCTATCCTGGGTTTTAAATACCAACTCGCTTTTATCTGTTCCATCTCCAATAAAACCAAGTATTGAGTTTAACGTAGTTGCGGGAATTGTATATGTATTTTTTATAGCAACGGATAAATCTCGTTTGTCTTCTTCTTCCGCATCTATCCACATATTGCTTCGCTTATTTAAAACCAGAATGTGCCTTTCTTGTTCATCGTAAAAAATGATACAATTCAGACCTTTGTCGGATATAAGAAAGTTATCGAAATAGGTCTTTATTGTATATTTTACGTAATCGTGTTCTTCATCTATGATAGTTTCTTTGAATATGTAATTAATAAGTGCTAGCTTTTCTGTGTAAGAAAGAACATCGATCGCGTGCCAAACAATAAATTTTTTCAATGTGTCAATTGGTGTATTAAAGAGATCCTTGATTTTTTTAAGCGACACTCCAAGGTGTTTGTAATAGTTCTTGTCTCCTCTTTCTACGTTTTTCTGTGTTGTGAACTGCATAGCCAATGAAAACTTATCTTCAATATTATTAACAATTTTGTTCCCAAGATTTTCCTCCATTTTTTTAGGGAAAATGTCTGTGGGTTCTGCAACGGATGAGTTTTCACCATATATTATGTCAGGTTCAACTTCTTGTGTCTTACCTTCGCGTCGTTTCAATACAAACGCCGAATTTTTATAGTCGATCGGAACCTTTAAGTGGAAAGAATCTATATTCTTGGATGTTAGCTCGTTGGGTCGGAAAATATAATAATCGCCAATGTTTACCAATCTTCCCGTGCGACCATATTTATCTAGGATTGTCTCGGTAGCATCATCAATTAATTGTGACAATGCGGAATAGATTTCCACCAAAGGATACGTTTTCGGGTGATTGACCTTAGTGAGCAGGTCTTTCTTTTTGTAAAAAAACTCTTCTTTCATCAAAAGACGGATTTTGGAGATGATCTGTTGAGAATTCATTTTGATAAACTTTTCATCGTATGTGTCGGAATTAATTTTATCCTTTGTAATGGTGACATTTGGCGAGCATTTTATATTGCAATCATCCATATAGTCACACATTGCGCTATACGGAATATCACCTACTTTGAAATTTTTTTCAATTTTGCCACTGGAAAGAATCTGTTCTACTTTGGTATTCATATTCACTTGTGTAAAGTTATTTTGTTGGGTATTCAACAAACAATCCACAGATGTTTCTTTCAATATACGAGATACCTCCCCTATTTGTTTTGCTTTTTGTTCTGCAATTCGATAGATATATACATCAGTTGCCTCTTCCTGTTTATCTTCCAATTCAGTAGAGTGAAGAAATATTTCTACGTTTCTCTCTTGAAATGGTAAAAGTGAATGACTAAAACTTCTTACTGCTCTTCCGACGATTTGCTCTATGCGACTAAGTGTGTACCAAGGCTCCATGATGTGAACTTGGCGGACGCATTTCAAATCTATCCCTTCGGATGCTGCTTTTGAAATAAGAACAACCTTTATATTTTCGCCGTTTTTATTGGCATCGTCTGTAATTCTTTTTATTTCTTCGTTGTTGTTTGGAGATAAGCGAATATCTCCTGTCACCATTGCATATCTAGCTGGTTTAAACGTGTCAGACTTCTTATTTTTGGGTTCCAATGTTAATGCATCAATAGGAGGAGATGAAGGAGTTTTAAAAAGAGTTGTATTGTTACTTCTCACAAACCCCAATTCCTCTAATGCAAGTGCCATCGGAATGAGCCCAGCATCTATCCATTGCGAGTAAACGAGAATGATACCTGTTGAATGCATAACCTGGTGACATATTGCACTAATTTTACAGCTATACTTACCAATTTCATCTGGAGAGAATATTTTTCCATAGTCGTCGGTTTTATAGGAAAAATTTCCTTTTATAGGTGGTGTAATACTATCATCAAAGTTCATCATACGAGCGAGACCTTTTTTACCTGTTAGTGCGTAGATATCGATGAGTGGATTTTCGGTATCAGGGGAGGCAGACTTATCTCCACCCTTGGACGCAATAGACACCTCGCTAGATGGTTTTTCTGTAAGGTCAATGGAAACCTCTTCTCCAATGTTAATAGTTGGTTTTTCAAAATCAGCTTCATCGTCATCGTCAT
>ERZ807291.3511-NODE-3511-length-22064-cov-6.454632_pt1 | contig 22064 bp, 2 predicted proteins | sample MGYA00521257_ERZ807291 | MGnify/ENA primary metagenome ERZ807291 (study PRJEB31413, sample SAMN03169783) | marine metagenome | biome: Marine; feature: Water; material: Subsurface seawater | place: North Sea | collected 2011-04-28 | depth 1 m m ... | reverse complement strand
TAACCCCAAGCCCGGTTACCACTTCATTACAGGAATATGGCCAAAAAGTTTTTTGAGCAAGGACTCGTTCCTCTTCTGTGGTGAAGCAAAGTGCTTTTGCATTGCTAATAAATTTTGATTCTTTGCACCACCAATAAGTTTGTTTTTTTAGATGTTTTAAACGGTACGCTTTTTTAAACCAGGGATCAAGCATGCCATGAGGAAATAGTACATAAGGAATATCATTTTGTTTAAAACGAAGATAAGCCTGTGCGCTTGGCCACTGCCATAAACCATGTGCAACTATTACAGCACTTTTACTCGTAAGGAAATTAGGATTATCGGTTACTTCCGAATGTACCCCAATATCTATTAGTTGTTTATTTAAAGAAACTACTGCTTCTGCAACGCCACCATTTTCGGGGTTTATTGAATGAACAAAGTGTAAAACATGAGTCACATTAAATAGAATCAATACAAATCGTAACGGACATATTTGCTCGTCTTATCGATGTATAAATATCTGTAAACAATGGAACCGTTTATGCTCGGGTTAAGTTTATTATCTTTATCAAGAAAAAGAACCCAACTTGATTCATTGTTACTATACACATAGGGGTAGTGCGACGATCCAGTCCAAACCCAACCTAATTTATCGGAATAAAACCAAAAGCTTGACCTTGATACACCAGCAATAAAAATCCACTCAAGATCCTCGTGGTAAATCCATGGAAAGTTTTTATCCATAAATGCACCTCCAAACCAAGACTCTATCTTCCAATTCGGGAAAGTAGTTCCTAAAACTTCAGAATCTTTCCAAATAATATTGTGCCTGCTAGTATATCGATAATCCGCTAAAATTGCCTTTATTGCATCTTTTAAAGATAAACCAATAAGAGCATTAACATCACTATCAGACAAAACATCTGCGTTTCGTTGCCATAACAAATGCATTAATGTGGCAATTGAGAATTGATTTTCGCGAAGCCTAGATGTCTCCAATAAGTATGGGACTCCAGGATAAAATTCTGGCTCCTTTGCAAGGGAATAAACAAAATCAACAGCCACTTCACCAGCTTCATAAGTAAATCTTATTTGTCCAGAAGTACCAGTTTGATCGGTCAGATCAATTACGGGTAACGGAACGAATTGGTCTCTCCTAGGTGGTGAATCCGGGTCATATCCATTAAATGCCAAAGATTGATCAGGTTTAGTTCCCTGAGGTAATTCCCAATACTCGGGTTCAAAAGATTCCCACCATTGTAACATCTTGTATGAACCCTGATATAGTTGCGCAATATTTGGGAGCGATCCATATTTATTTTGGTAATGTCTTCGAATAAATTCATGACGGTTATTTTGATAATTTATTACATTGGCAGAATAATAACTACCAACAAGGTATGGGAGTCGAACAAATTTAAATGTATAATCTTCTGATGTAAGCAAATCGCTAATATACTCCTTTAACCAATACGGATCCACAACTTGATTACCGAAATTCAAAGCGGTAAGTTCGGGTGATATACGACCGATATATGCAGAAGAATCTTCTTCAAATTGCTCATATTCGGAATGCCATTCTCCAAATACTACCCTATGTGCAGATACAACATCAATCCTGTCGGAAACAGCCCCAAAATTTAGTAATCCTTCAATCCAATGAGCAATTCCTTCATCACTCTCCGATATTGCTTGCATTGTGTAAGCAACTTCACTTGCATCGGGTTTCCTCCTTGTAAGATCTTCAAAAAGGCTTAGTACATTTGATTCCTCATCAATCCATGGCATTGGGGTGGTAATTGTAAGATTGATCGTATTTGATCGAAAAATTGGAGTATACCCAGACACATCGTTCATTTCACCAAATGATATTATTGAAATTGAACCATCTGGTTTTGCATATCGTGAAAAATCAATGTCTAAACTTGCTTCATAATCGATATAATGAAGATTTCCGTCAGAGGTTGAAACTGCATTTCCAGTAGATGTTGAAAAGTGCGTACCGTTTATAAAAAAGTGAACCTGCTGTAACTTATCCAAAATGGAAAAGTCTCCAGTTGCTCTTGCGGATAACTTAATTCTTTGACCATCTAATATTCGGTTCTGACTATCTGTTATTCCTGATGCAACAACTAACTCCAGGTTTGGAAAAGTCTCACTAAAGAAAATATCACCGAGTTGAGTGTCTATACGAATATTATCATTTAAATCTGTAGCCATTGAAGTTAATGTCCAACCATCCAGTGCGGTTAAATTATCATCACTTAAAGCTGGTGGAGAAAAATAAGTAAAATATGGAGGGTGAATTTGTTCATCAATAAGCTGACCATTTAAAAAATAACTTACTTTTTTCAGAACAGGTTCTTTTCCATTAATTCCAACAAATGTAGACTTTGCGGATAAAGAAGAGCCTTGTGTATTTGTCTGCCGGAATGGATAAACCGATGAAAATGGTCGGGCCCTACTTGGATCCTCAGTACTAAAGTAAGCTTGAGCAAGACCAATGTTTGTTATACCTCCCCGTGCTAAAAGGTCAGAAACATTACCATCGTTGAATGGACCAATAACTTCATAATTATTATTAAATCTATTATCTGTGACTGTCAAACCGTTGGGAAGTATAATAAGAAAATCTTCAAAAATAGGATTTAGAATAAAAATGGTAAGTCCTTCTGAACGCGGTAGAACTTCAAGATCAGCACTGTAAATCGAAGATGGGTTGTTTATCACGGAAACCTGATAAATTTTTGAAAAGTATTCATTATTTAAATTATCTACCACGGAAACCTGAATTTTGTGAGGACCCAATTGATTGTTTTGCCAAGGAAGGAAAGTTTGGATGCTGTTTGTTCCAGGTGTTAATCGCGAAAAATTACTCGCTAAATTGCCGTTAACATATAGTCGGACATCTTCAATCGAACCAATTTGCAATGTAGCCGAAATGTGTATCGGGAAAGATTGATTCAGCACAGCTTTAAAGTTACTGGCTATTAAAAAATCTTCCGCAATCTCTATGCTGTAATTTGTAACAGGTAGTGCATTATCTTTTAAATCAACTAAAAATATATCTCTTCGATTATTATCATTCGCTGGAACAGGTACCTGATTTGAATTATCAAAGATAAGACCACCACCACCACCTGAATCAGAACTGAAAAATAAGTATCTTCCGTTACCACTGATAGAAGGAAATCTATGGGAAGGCATGTTTGTACCTTGTAAATAATTTGTAGGAAAACCATATTTACTTACGCTTACCCTTCTGTTCGACAAAGAATTCGAGTTGTAGATGTAAATATCATCGGATAACAATTCTGGCATTGCATGAAGAACTGGCCTACCGTTGCTTGCAATATTTGGTACTCCGTTAGTAGCAATCTCAGAAAAACCGTGAATCACTGGTTCAGGAAGAATAAGTGGTGTGGCACGAGTAAATGCACTACCATTAATTAGCATATTAGATAAATGTCTGACGCTAAGTGCAGATGGGTTATTTGATGAAACAGATAAGTTTAATCCCGAAAGAGTAAAGCTTTTACCTCCTGTTTGATTATTGTCTATCTGTGGTCCATCAGAAATATTAGCTGGATTAGACCACAGGCTTCTGATCATAAGTATTAGCCGGTCACGCACATCTTCCTCAGTCCTAGCTACAACTCCTATTGTAAATGGTAAGTTATCAATATTACCAAAATTAAAAGTAACATTTCTATCATATCCTTGAACCAAAAGATTTGTGGATAAAAGAGCGGTGGTAGATGTTACATTAATATCAAATTTCTGCTCCAAGTAAATTTGTCCGTTTTCCCCAAAATGAATCAAATCAGGGTTGACCCTTGCATCCGGCTGCCCATCCCCATCAAGTACTCCGTCACCATTTGCATCTACGCCATCTCTGTCTAAACCATCTCCATCAATTACAATGATTGGTTTTTCAATGACATTAACGAGGTTTGTGGGATACCCTATCCCAATATCTTCCATTTCTATTCGATGGATTGAGGAACCTCCCTGCCGACGGTTTGGATTGTTGCCAGTAATAGGTGGAGGTAATATTTCCGCTACTTGAAACCCAGTTCCTGTACCAGGGTTTGGAATGGTCACAATTGTGTTTTCCAATTCATAACCAGAGCCAGGATTTATAATATTAACAGAACCTACTGCACCATTTGAATCAATTTCGTAAGTAACAACTGCTCCGCTTCCATTACCAGATAAATCCTGAATTAAAAATGAACCTGAAGTTGAATATCCGGATCCGGGATTTTGAATAACGACCTTGCCAATTCCACTTTCAAAAATGGCCCGTGCGGTCGCAGGTCGAAAAATTTGATTAGGAAAAACTTTTTTAGAAGTACTCGTAACATTCAAATCCAGTAAATTGCTTGCTTTCGTCGAGTATACAATGGATAAACCATCTCTGGCAATAGATGGTTCTCTACTTCTTTCATTTCCTCCGTATTCACTCCCTGCAAGTCCTCTAACTTTCTGGCTTTCACTTACTCGGGTAGATCGACCGTTGTTCTTTATATTTGTGACTGAAATACGAAAAACATCCCCGAAAGGATTTACCAAATGAGCTGTTACATTTGCGTCCCGCCCAATAATTGAGGCACGAGTTACTGAAATACTGGGATTTACATAATCTCTACCCGGGTCGTCTACAATAACTTCTAGGATTGCTCCATTTCCATCCACTCTCAGCCTCGCTTCAGCTCCTTGCCCGTTTCCGGATAAGTCCTCAATATCCACTATATCATTAGTTGTATAGCCCAAGCCTTGATCAACTACCTCAACATAAGATATCCCCTTATTGGTGACCATGTTAGTAGCGGCTGAAACAAAAGTCACAAACTCTCCATTTCCACTTATTGCCGAATCTTTTGTATCACCATGTAATGGGGTCGATCCCAATTCTGTTAAGCCAGCGGTAAAAAATTTCTGTGTTTCGTTCTCATCCCATAAAATGACATCAGAATGGTTATTGGTATCTAAATTTACAGCAATTAAGTCTGTTGAAAATGATGTGAATACAATTTTACTTCCATTTTCATCAATTGAAGCATCAAAACTATCTCCATTTCCATTGGTTAGTTGTTTTATTGTTCCACCACCATTATTTGTATCATGATCAAATAAAAAAACTTGCCGGCCCCCTACTGTGCTTGTATTTAAATCCAAATTAGTGGCCTCAGATTCGAATACAACTCTTGAACCATCAAAATTAATGGATGGATAAAAACTACCTTCATTCGAACCCAACCCGGAAATGTTATTGGAAATTTTAGCAATATATCCGCTAAACACATAATATATGAAGACATCTGCGTGATTGTTATTATCACCAGGAACCAAATCCGAAGCAAATGAATGAAAAACAATATATCTACCATCGGCACTGATTTTGGGTGCAAAACTTGATCCATTACCATTAGTAATTTGCGTGATTTGATTGTTAGATATATTTTGTAGGAAGATTTGGGTGTTGCTAGCTACAAAAGATTCAAAGGTTACCAGATTGCCATCCAGATCAGTTGATGGGTGACTGCTTCTATCCGTTTGTCCACCAGTAACCCATGAAATTTCATGTGAATTCTCTGAACGAAGTGATAGAACTGGTGTATCAGTAACAAAAACAGGGTTTAAAGACTGATTAATTGTGGTTAAAATATAGTAATCACCCTCGAAATTATCAGGCAACATTTGCACCCAATCAACTGTAACCGTTTCGTTAGGCAATAATCCCAGACCGAGTGAATTTGCACCGCCACCCATGTTTACTTGCCGCAAAATATAATCCGATGAATCAAACTGAATGTCGCGGGACAAAGCAATTGTAAGATTAAAGTTATCAGCTGCAACAACTGCACCAGTACCGTCATTTCTTGCAACTAATTGCAATCTTACCGGATCATTTCCTTGAAATGAACCGACATTTTCTGAATCAAATAAAACCGTAGCATCTATGACTGCATTTGTGCCCGCATTAATATTGATGACATGTACTCTATCGTTATTATTTTCAGCTTCTTCAAATATTATACCTGATGAATCAACGATTAGTGTTATATTGTTATCACCATTCGGGCTATCCTCGGGTATAAAAAAATCAGGGAAAATAAAATTCAGGTCTTGTGCACTTCCAACAATTGGCCAAGCGGTATTTGGTGGATAATTATTTCTATCAGGAAAAATCCTCCATTCTGTGTGTCCATTCAAACTTGCCTGAATTCGAAAAAATTGCTGAGACTCCGTTGCAGCTATATTTAGATTAGATATTGTACCACGTAAATCAATGTATGAACCAGGAGTTGCGGTAGTTGGTGTGCCTTCGGTTCCTGAAATTTCAAGATCAGCAATAATTAGGGTAAATGGGTCATTTGCACTCGGATTACCGCCACCTGTAACCTGTGCGTGTGCAACCCAATTTCTCCCTGCCTGCCATTTATTATCTTCACTCCACGGTATTGAAAAGGTAACACTGAATGTTTCAACTGCACCCAAATTAAAGCCGGCCGTAAAATTAATCGTGGGGTTTGATAAAATACGAACACCGCTAGGGTCTTCGATAAAAATGTCTAGCTGTACGGGTGAGCCGGCCGTGATCGGTGGAGAAACACCATCATGAGTTACCCTTCCTGAAATATTAATGCCACCACCAACCACAACATTACCAATGGGGTCAAGATCCACAGTCAATGTCTGCCCAAACAAATTTCCTGTAAAAACAAATAAATATATTATATTTCTAAACTTCGTCATCAGAAAAGAAAGAAGTTAAGGAGTTTCCCAATTTTTTGTTTGGTAGTCGTAAAAGATCCTAGATCCTTGATTAAATTTCCAATAATTCCAACCATAGTTTGCTCGGTAAAAATATGGATAAATATTCACTTTCGTCCACCACCAAATGCTCATTTTCGAGTCCCAAAACCAATATCCTTCATTGCTATCAGGTATAACCGTCAACCAATTATGATCAGGATGGTATATCCATGATTCACCATTTGAAAAAATTGTTCCAAACCAAGACTCGGTCCAACCTAGCTTTCCTTCTACAGGCGTCCCTAAAAGACTTAACTTATTATCAATCTTAAGCATACCTAGACATGTGGTATTCATACCTTTTCCATCAGAAACTGAAATGGATAGCTTTAAAGTCTGGCCTGCTTGATTAATAAGATCGTCAGGGTCTTCTATTGTAACTGTTCCATTTGCTGAAATTGAAAAAGGTGACTTTCCATCTGCATCCATATCAAAATTTGAAGAGGCAATCGAATAAATCAAACTATCACCATCACCATCAGTTGCAGAAATATTTGAAGCCAATGCACCTGAACTCCATTTATCTGCACGAATGGTAATGTTAAAATCATGTGCAATTGGTGGGAATACATTAATTTCATTAATCAGGCTGCTTAAATTAGTTATTTGATTTTTGCTTACAGATGAAACTAAACTAGAAATATCGGGACCAATTGGATCCGTATACTGGTTAATAATCGCATCCTCTATAGCTTGTTGATTTTTCGCTAATTCTTTTGCCAGTTCAGTCAGGGAAATACTTGATGAACCGGTCTGCACTATTGCATTGTCAGAAGATTGAAAAATCTGAACCGCGTTACTAACTTGGCTTGTATCAGCAGTTGGCTGGATCTGGGTTAGCGATGCATTTATTGCATTCGTTAATATGGTTGTATCATCCAGGGGGTTGGTATTTGAAGAAACCATATTTAGTGCCAATTCTTTAATGAATAAATTACTTGCCTGTCCAGATACGAAAGTACCCAGAGAAAGATCAACGGTTAAAGCATCAACCTGTTTCAATACATTTGCTAAGCGGGTATTTGCCAGCAAGACTTCCCGAGCAGATTCATTGTTCTCAAGTGCTTTCGCCAGTGGATCAAAGTTTGTCGGATCCACACTCAATCCAAATGCCAATTTAACTTTTGATTTTGCATCTTCTTTAGAAAGATTATTATCCAAACTCATGAGAGAAGAAACGAGGGTGGTTAATGGACTAATTATAGAAGAGTTAATGTCAGCTTCATATTGCCCGGTAAAATTACTTTCTATAGTTGGATCATAACCCCCTGAAACAATCAACTTCGCTTCATTTGGATCTAAAATATTATTATCACCAGCAAATATTTCCAATTCTGAAGATGTTAATCTAAAAACAAAGCTACCTGTGCCATCTGTTGTTATCGTGCGGTTTAAATCATGTTGCCCGTCAAAATTTCCGTCTACAATTGAGTCAAATATAACCGTAGACCCAGAAAGATAACCATCAATCGCTTTTCCATTTATTACAAAAGCAGGTTCCTCGACTTTTACCAATAGTTTTAAATCTTTCTTGTTAAGGGCGCTATCGGTAACTGAATATGTTACTTCGTAGGTTCCCGAATTATTGAAATCAATATTTTCCAAACCACTTACATTTACATCATTTGTAAGGGATCCGTCCTTATTATCAAGGGCGAGATAACTAGGTGGTTGAAATCCTTCGCCAACCAAAACATAAACCGTTAGATTTCCATCTTTGTCAATGATTGTTGTTCCATTACCTGACAATGTTATCACCGGTGCAGTCGTATCCCGTTCAGCAATGGTGAGATAGTGAATCAATTGCACCTCCCGTTTCAGTGAATCAACTGCCTTGTATATGATGTGGTAAGTACCTGGAAGAGCATTCTGATTAACAATATAACCGCTTGTTGTTTGAGTCACTACTTGGGAAAAATTACCTTCTATTTCAACGACCAAAGGAACCTTATTTCCAGTCAGACTTGTCTCATTTGCTTCTGCACCAATGGTAATTGGATTACTTGGATCAGAGGTAATATATGGTCCGTTTAGATTATATGGATGAATCGATGGATAAGGTGGGGACTGGTTGAATAAAAGAGGATGAAACCCAATAGAAAGAAGTTCCGGAAGCAGTTCCGTTGAGTCAAGAAATCCGTCTCCGTCAGTATCACTATTTCTTGGGTTTGTTGGATAAGAATTGTTGTTGATCTCATCATCATCAGTTAAACCGTCAGCATCCGTATCGGCACTCAACGGATTTGTAAGAAAAGACCATTCCTCAGATAAAACTAATGAATCGTTATCTTCGTCACCATTTAAAATTGCACCTTCCTTTACTGTTGAAAAATACTGATCCAACCATTTTTCGTAATCAGTCAAGGAACTTCTAGGAGATGCAATTATGCGAGTGCTAACTGATTCACCTTGAAGTGTCGCTGTCACAGTCATCCCTTTACCCTGTAGGGTTGAGTAGAGTGTTAAATTAACTTGATTGGTTTCATTACCTTCAGTTGGCATTTTAATAAATCCATGTTCTGCAGGTAGCGTCGATGCAGCGTGAAAATTATTCTCTGCATTTGACATATAAAATTTCAACATTCCAAAATTATGGGCGTGATCAAAGATTGGTAATGATTGAAAATCTACAGGATTATAAATTCCGGAATCATTAGACTCATAGAAAGAATTCATGAATAATGGAAAATAATAACCATAACCTGCTCCGCCCTCTCCTTTTTTATAATACTTTGGTGAATTCAGAACCGCGATCTTGGAATAGTTTCCGTCAGAAACATTAAAGTCCAAACCTAATGACCATTGTGCACTTGAACAATCAATTGGTCTTCCATTACTGTCATATGCTGTTAAAGAGAATGTTGTAAATGCAGATGGCGTTTTTGAGCCGGCTATAACAACTTCAACCGCATTTGAAGATGAACCTGAATTGGGAGACAAAAATAAAGTCAAACTCTGGTTGTTTTCTATTTTAGCGTTGGAAGCTTGTTTTGTACCGCCCATAAATGAGTTGTCCAAAAATGTACTTTCATACTTATCTGAAAAATCAATACCAGAAATAAAGGATGAATAACTCACAGTAAAACGATCGTCCGGATCAAATGTACTGGAATTAACATCATCAATTATAAACAGCGATAATGTACCATCTATCTCGATCTGTGGCTGTATATTTGGAATGCCAAAGCTGGTGTTTGCAGGATGTGGTTCAATGTTAAGATTGATCGCAGAACTATCACCTTGAAAACCTCCCCCTAAACCTCCGAGCTCCTTCAATTCGTCGGTCCAGAAAAATCTCGCCTCCTGTCTTGAACTGCCACTCCATACCAGACGGCTTCTGCCCTTACCGCGATTATCAGTTTCTAAAACAACCGGGGTAAAACCGGGCACATATAATGTTCGAGAATAAAGAGTAGGATCAGAATCTGGACGTAACGCAAGATCCTGTAAATTCTCGTCTTCCATTAACACTGCGATGTTATAAAGACCGGGTTCTAAGTTTGCTAAAGCATAACTTCCATTTTCATCTGTAAATGTAAAATTATCCCAATCATTTTCCTCGCCCCAATTCATTCCCGGCATCCCGTCGTGTACTAAGATTTTGCCACCCATTGAGCTTCGGTCTAGCAAGCCCATTGGCTCCTGAAATCCATAATAAAATTCATTCGGTAAAGAACCGTCAGCGTATATGTCCAGGTAGGATTGATCGGGATCAAAATCATAATCAATAAATCCACCTAAAATTATATTTGATACATTGGATTCATTCTCAAAATGGGATAACTGAGCTCCTCTCAATTCATTAAATATTTTTACATCAGGCTCAGCTAAAAAAGTACTCCTTGTAACATTTTCTCGTATTCCAGAATCCAACAAATAATTTGTCTCTTCAAAGGTTCCATTGTGATCCAAGGTAAATTTTGTTAAAATATTTGTAGTTTCAACTGATGCCAGGGCTTCAATGAAGTCCGTCTCTCCATCAAGATCCTTATCCGGAATAAAACTGGAATTATAATCAATCGTAATATTAAAATCCCCTGCTGCATAGACACCGTTTTCTAAAATTTGAAAACTTGATATTCTATCGCCATATCCATCCTTAACTTCAACCCGACCCGCCAAGACATTCACTGAATCATAAACCTCAAACTCTGGTCCGGGTGTTCCGTCCCAAAATATTATGTCTGCATAAATTTGACATCTTATCGTTTCATTAACCCCATAAGTTGGTTGATATTTAAAATCTTTTCCCCAAGGCTTTTGGAGGAATCCATGACCAGCACCCAATGGGGTATCCACCTTATCAAGTTCAGTATTTTTAATTCTCGGATCATTGTATATAATTTCAGTAATAATTCCCTCTTCATTAAAAACAGGGATCGGGTCAACTCCAGAACCAGTACCTGAAATTACAATTTCAGGATGAAGGTATTTACTACCGTGAGAGTCAATAACCACTTCACTTATCTGACCATCTTTGGAAATAGCTGAACATATTACCTCAAATGGCAACCAATCTTCATAAGTGGAATTTATGTCCGATTGAAAACCTCTAGTACCCGCTCGATAATAATCATTGATTAAAACAAAGTTTGCTTTTTTTCCTGAGCAAATAGGTGAAAGAAAAACATTTTTCCGATGATTGCAATCTGTCGGACAGAAAGGATGGTTATTTTGTTTGTTATGGTCATCATTCCATTTCGTATAATTATCGTCCCATTCAACATCCGTGCGAAATGCATTCACTTCTTCGCCAGGACAAACTTCTGGCGGATATGGAGATGAACCAATGTCAACATGCCCACACGGCAAAAACTGTCCATCTATGGTTTCCCTTAAATTCGTACAGCGCCATTGCCATGCATTTCCTGGAACTCCTTCATTTATTTGTCCATAATTTGGTGCTGTTCCACAGACAACCACATGTGGGTCAATGTACCCCTCTCCTCCCTCGGTAACGATAATTTTTGTAATGTTACCATCTACCACTTTCGCAGCAGCATGAGCTCTTTGAGATGCATTAATATCCGCTTCTTTTCGGCCTTTATCAAGTATCATTACCCAAGGGGCTGCGTAGTGAAAATCTTCATTTTTTCTATCAGTTCCTGTTGTAATAAACGCTCCATCATTGAAGACATAAGAGGCAAAACTTGAAACTGTGGGTTTGAGTAGTGAACCACCGAGGGAGAGATAAATACTTGCATTTTGCTCACTAGGTCCAATTGATCGGCCGTCAGAAGGTATTAGGGATACGGTTGGAGAATTGTTAGGATTCAAATTGTAATAACCGATTCCGCCGCTCTCGATAAAAAAGTTATTACTTAAACTGCCATCTGGTAATACATATCCATAAATCTCTGCACCTCTGCCTCCACCACCAGTGACGATAATTTGAAGCCTGCCAAACACATCATTCGGGGAGTCGGGAAATTGCAAGTTTGACGGCTCAAATCCAGCTCCCCCATCAGCTAAAAATAAATCTGTTATCGTTCCGTTTTCATCGACTGCTGTAACTTCAATTATTGGAGATCTAAAACTTGAATTCAAATCAAAAAAGGAGTTTTTTTGATCATTACCTAAAAATTCGTAAGCCGGAGATAAAGATGGACGTCCATCTACTACCCTTACTTCCACAGGTGTAAGATACCCAAATCCCTTTTCAATTATATTGATATCTTTAATACTCGAATTAAATTCGAGGTTACTTACAGCTACATGTCCTTGCCAATTTTCATCTCTCCAATCAGCAAAAACTGTGGGAGGGGTAATCCAATTTGCTCCTCTTTTTCTTGGATCATCATTCAAATTTATTCCTGTTATAACTTCCAGGTTGTCATTTTTTTTGTCCTCATTATCGGTATTTATACGATAGGTATCTTCACCTTCATCCTCAATAAAAATTTCTTTATCGGAACCGGGAATATATTGCGGATCAACTTCACCTCTATTATCTCCAATATAAACAATATCTGATGAAGACGGCTGCCAGTCGTAATTACCTTCACCAGGTTGTTTTAATACTAATCTGTCCACTCGACCGCTATTAATTTTAGCTTCAAAAGTGGGCGGTCTGTAACCCGGCCCAAATATTCTAACTGCATCATTGTTGAATCCAAAACCAGTGGTCAAATCATATCCTACACCTGAATGATAAATCTCAGCCGAATCATTAACATCCATAAAAAATAGAGGATATCCGGTTGCATTATTGTCATTCGGATAATTGGGTGAACCTTCAACAATTATTTCCGGAGGTGATGAATATCCATATAACCCCTGGGGTACGACGGCTGTGTTATTACTATTATCATCCCTTAAAACATATTCCGTACTCATCCTTAAAACCTCTCTGCCATCAGGAAGAATTAAATTAACACTGCTATCAAAATCCTTAGTTAAAATAATTTGTTCAACAAAAGTAGCGTTCAATTCAGCTTGACCTGCAGGAGATGCAAAATATGGAAAGGTAGCTGGATTTTCAATGTAATGAGAAACCGTAAAATTAATATCCGGAGTTTCCTTATAACCCCTTCCAAATTCAGTCATTTCAACAGTACCAACTGCATCAACCTCTGCTCTAAGTTTTGCTCTGAGGACATAATTTTCTTTTCCCAAATTATATAAATAGCTTATATCCGTCTGGGTAAGTTCTCTTTCAAAGATTTGCACCTCGTCCAAAATTCCTGAAAAATACTCGACAGATACATTGCTCTCATGTCGGCCAATCGCCACATAATTTATCCCGTCAACATCTGTGGTAAATGCTCTGCTATTTGTTCCCTGAGGTGGAATGATAACAGGTACATTCGATCCATTCACATAGAATGAAACTCCGTTATCCCCAATTGACATAACAATATGAGACCAGGTACTTGATTTTAATGCATTGGATCCACCTTTAGTGGAAATATCAACTGCCAATGTTTCATCTTCATAAACTTGGTACTCTAGTTGCATATTAGGTTTTAATGAAAGCCGGCAATAGGATTGATTTTCATCTTTCTGGCTGGCTGAAAAAATAGGCCCACTTCCACCATTTGGATTGATCCAAAATGCAACACTACCTCCATCCAGGGATGAAAAGTCACTTGAATGAACAGAGAGATCTAAAAAGTTTGTGGATCCATCGAATGACAGGGCATTTCCAAGATCGCTAGAAAAAGAGTTTGCCGCAACACCTGTATCAGCAGCAGCGCTTTTCATTTCAAAGCCTGTTCCCATTGCCACAGCATTGTACTTATTTCCAGAAATATCTAAGTATGTATTACCCGCTAAGTATCGTATCTGAATATCCGACAATGCCTTATTATAAAGCATTAATTCATCGATCAAAATATTTTCGTAGTTTCCTTCGATGATGAAGAAGTTATCGCTATTCACAAAAGATTCACCTGCACTTTCATTAACCTCTCCGTTAACATAAAAATACATCAAGCCTGAATCTGCACTGAATTTAACGCTAAAATGAGTCCACATATCTTGTGCAAGTTGACCAGAAATGGTGGGGGTTGCGTAATCCCAAGGTAAATTTCCGTTATTGAGATTAACTCGAAGACCTCTAGCTCGAAATGTTGCATCATATGTTGCATCAATCGCCTGTAACCACATTGACACAGTAAAGTTACCATCAAGTGTAATGTTATTATTAAAAGTATCTGTGCTATTAAATACAAGAGATCTGTTCCTTGTGCCCCAAAAACTTCTTTGGGTATTAACTAGAACTGCACCTCCGGTACCAGATACAGTCAAATTATTTCCCCGAGAACTATTGTCTTCTACAGTAAATGAATTACCGCTAAATGTAGTTGCGTTTTCTTCATCCATTTTCCAATAAGCAATCAATCCATTTTCGATCGGAAGATTGAAGCCTGATGTCGAAACTAAAGGGCCATCTGTGTATAAACTTTCATCTTCATCAAAAGACCAGTATGCAAAAGGCTCAATTGGATAAAGGGAAACAGCCAAAGTTGAATTTGGATCATAGCCAGTACCTTGATCAACAGTAACAACTCGATCCAAAATATTACTTACCTTCCAAACTGGATCTTTTTTGTTGTCAGTCGGGCGGATCGATCCGGTGTAATTCGCATCCTGCCCCGCACCAAAAACGATGATATCTGGTACCATGGGATATCCACTTCCATTTTCATCCTGATGGATAGTACCTACACCATCAATGTATGGTGTTGCAGTTGCATTAGTTTCATTATAATTCTCCCAATAGCTGCTTCTTAGTATCTGCACACCAGGTGGAAAATCTCTATCCATACCCCTACCACCGAAGTTGAGCGGAACACCTGTCATGGGATCAATTGCAACCGGCCGAACAATGATGCGGGTAACATTCGTATCGGCTAATAAAATCTTCGCTGATGGTTTGGTTATTAATGTGCCATTTGGGTGATAATTGGTACCATTTTCCTGATGGTCACGGAATAAATCGAGTGTGGTAATTGTTTGGGAATAATTGGAATCAAACCTAGATGTTTCATTTAGCTCAACAAATGGAGTTCCTATGTATCCACCACCAGCAACCTCAACTAAAGGAGTAAATAATCCATTTAATTTTACTTTGGCTGATTCATGATCACTATTTTTGAAAAATGATAAAGGATAGTTGTTTGTAGAGGATTCAAAAACGAATCTATGGATCTCCCCCCTGTGCATAATAATCTCCTTATTTTCTTCATTATCTACAACAAACTTTAAAGGATTTCCATGGGTAGTGTTAATTCTCGAATCTTCCACATTTCCAGATACCCGAACGCTGTGCTCTATGACTTTCGCTTTACTTAAAACAACTTTGGCACCTTGTATAGAACCGTTTTTTGACCGCACATTCCCGCTTACTAAGGACAGGTTAGTCTTTTCTGCTTCACCCACATTTAATGTAATATTTCTCGAAACAATTCCACCCTTAAGATCCGATACAATTATCTTTACAACCTGATAACCTGATTGGGGGAATTTAAATGCTATAGCATTGGTGTTAAGATAAGCCTCTTCACTAAACCCAACATCATTTATGTACCAAGAATATGCATAATCTGTGAAATTTCCATCTTTCGGAATAACTGTAAATTCAACAGTCTCATCAACAAATGGACTATTATTACTGACGGTCAAAGTAAATTCTGGAGCTTTTGCTGCTCCAGATGCAACCGTTCCAATATTTACAACAGCTTCGATATATTCCATCGGTTCAGTTCCACCTTTTCGAATCGGTGTAATGTGCGAATCTGCCTGATAATCTGAAAATGTTTTTCCCAACATCAAAAATGCGTCATCAAAATCCGCACCTGGATTAACAGACCGGTTTACTAAACCCTGTGTACTAGGAGTCATATCAAGAAAAATATTTTCTGCCGATTGTGAGGTGTGGTTCGACCGGCTGGTACCATTTATAACACTCAGTCCAAATTCACTTGGTTTTCTTCTGTAGGAAACCCAGTAAGACCCCATTGTGCTTCTTGCATCCACCCCATTTGGTGAAAATATGGATGCTGGAATTTCAACTCCTCTTAATCCACGAATTCCGACATTGGATAGATTTCTAATATATGTTGGCTCGTAGTAATTTGTACCTGCTTTTCTCTTAATCCAAACTGGATTTATCGTCAAAAGGCTAGTATTTGAATCGTCAATTATTGTAAGAATTGGCTCGTTAGAATAACCTTTTCCACCGGTTGTAATAGTTAATGTATAACCTAAGTCGCCACCTTGCGAAATGATCCCTGTTGCACCCTCTCCTGGTCCGCCTATTCTAAGAAATATATTTCCGGATTGTAACTTTGTAAAGAAATTCTGAGATAACGCACTTGACGGTATTTCCAAATGAAAATTACCAACTGACAGGGCATAAGGTGCATCACCATAATCATGCCTGTAAATTCTAAATGTGTTTGGATTTATTGAATCCACCTCCTTAAGCAGCGAGGCATTTAACTCAGTGGCATCTCTTAAATCCGCAACATCCACTTTGGCACTTAAAAATTCATTGCTGTCTTTAATATTTCCACCCGTGTAACCAAAGTGCCCAGTCTCATTAAGAAAAACCTTGCTCGAAATTGTAAAGTCTCCAATGTCGCCACCAGTTGCTGTACCCATTACAGCGTATGGGTTTCCGTAATCAATAGCACTTCGATCATCACTGTTAGGAAGAATACCCTCACCCTCATGTCGATTTGCATGCCAAAGACCAAAATTATGACCTAGTTCGTGAACTGTAACACCAGCACTTAATGGAGCTTGAACATAAGAACCTGGGGCTCCGACATAACCAACTCCAGCAGCTCCATGTTCATAACTTGTGGTTACAACCCAAGAAACAACGGTTCTGCCAATATTTACATTAAAATTTGTCGCATTGTAATCAACTCCATTTAGCCTAATGTTTGGAGTGGTATGATAAAAGGCACCCAATTCTGAGATTTTTATTTCGGAAATAAATCCTAAACCATCCATAATTGCTTCACCCTGAGCAGAAACAAAATCAGGGTCAGAAGTACCTGTAGCATCAATATTTCCACCTACAAAAGTGACAAGAGGGGCTTCCGTGAAAGGGCCTGGTGGCGTATTAATTTGAACGCTTAAAACTCCAGAAAATGCAGGTCCCTCAAAATCGTAATGCCGTGACATCTGAGCTGCTAGAAGTATACACTCTTCACCAAAGGGGTCTAAGTGTGGGTCTGGAGTATAGTTAAATGAAACCTGTTCATAAAAACGACCCGTTGGGTCAAAAAGGTTGGGGATGGCATTCTCATCACCCTCAGGTAATGGGATAGCTCTTTGCTCTTTTCCCCATTTTGGAATGGACATAGTAACCGTAGGCGTGATCACATAATCCAATTCAAAAGCTCCATCAGAATTTCTAAGATAAAATTCTTTCACTCCCTCCATCGCCCGAATCATATTTTCTTTAGTATCCGGTTCGAAATTGTCGTTATAATTTCCACTATTTAGTGGATTTCCAAATTCATCTGTCGGGTTACCTGAAGATCCGTCATAATTACCGCCTTCATCTGGAAATCTTCCCGGAATCACCAAAACTTTCCTTTTACCATTAACAGAAGCCATTGGTGTTACCTCTGGTTGCGTAGGTCTTTCGATTATAAATGGTAAACGATAACTGTCATTCAAATCGATCCAATACGAATTTTGAGATTCACTGAAATTAAAATCAATAGCGGCAAAATCCTGTCCTGTATGGTTTGATGAGTTGGGCTCAATATTATTGAACCAATTCTGATATGTACTACTTCCAACATCCGTACCGTCAGTCCACCTCCAATTTCCTTCAGTAGCATTTAATTCTACTGGAGCGGTTAAATTTTGATCTTTTATATAAATTGAACCATTAATGCCCTCTTTATCAGTTGCTCCAATCCATGAATATTGAACGCTTTCATTACTTTCATTTACGGGTAAAAGCCCCATCGCATTAGCATCCCTTAACAAGGTAAATACTATGTTGTTCTCAAAATCTGAGTTTATATTTACTAATGAATTGTTTGATTCTAATGCTAGATTGTGAGCATTAGTCCAGTTGGTAAGAGAGTTTACTAATGTGTATCTTTGATCAATAAGGTTTAATGTTCCATCACTAGACGCAATCAAGGGATAATTTACTTTTCCATGTGTAAAAGCTCTTCTCTCGGCATCCTCTACGCGTTGTCTTAAAGCTAACAAACCTTCTTTTGAGGGTATAGTTAATTCAATATCTCCCAATTTTACCTTAAACTTTTGTTTATTATCCAAAAAAATTGGTTTCACTTTCAATGACTCATCCGCAAAAGCGGCGTGTTCTCCAAGATAAACACCCCATACGGAAAGATTTTTAGTGGTTTTTAAAAATCTTCTTTTTCCGTAAAAGTGAACCTCCACTTTTTTTTGATTTGGCAATAAAACGAAGTGCTTTATCTGTCCTTTAGGCATTTGAGGATCATTACAAATGTGAATCGTTGAGACATCTGCGTAGGAAGAAACCCATTTTTCCATGTGCTGAGTTATCTCAGATGGTAATCTTTCCATTCTCTCATCGCTAATTGCTATCTCAATTGCTTTTCTTGGATCACCCTGAATAATTTTCTGCAAAATCTTGGACCTATCAAAGGCTATTTTTTTTCCCTTGTTAATTAAGTCACTTTTAATTCTATGAATACGGTCAAGTGGACTATTAAATATACTTGCGGATGGATCTATTTGGCAATCAAGACAATTATGATTATTGTAATATTGGAATCTCTCAAATTGTGAAAGCCAATGGTCAAACTCCAATATGGATTTGTGTTGAGATAGATCGGAATATTGGAGTGGATCACACCACTCAAGAGGAAGTTCTCCTTCTTCTGAATCTTGGTTCTTATTTTTTAATTCAGGATTTTCTGCGACCGAGGGTTTTAGAGCTTCAACTTTTACAATGCTGCTACCCATCTGGTTCCCGATAATTTCTTGCGAATCTTTTTTACTAGTTAATTCATTAATTTTGTTACTAACAATGAAGCAAAAAAAGATCAATACAACCCAAGGAAGGCTTGATATCAGAAATTTTTTCGATGTAATCATATAGATTGCTTGCCGTTATTTTGAGAATATCAAATTGCTTTGTCGTATTGGTAAAAATTCATTCGAAATACGGCATGCAAGTAGTTTAATTATTCTTAAAAACCCAAGCCTCACATATTTCATTCCTTCTATGAAATTCAAAGTCTTAATCGCCGAGAGCATTAAATTATTACACAAAAATCTTATTGTTCTCAATCTAAAGAATATTTTGAAGGCAATAAGCGGGGGAAAGGACACAATATATGTTAAACTAGGGTTGGGATAATATCAAGAGCACATCTATTTAAACAAAGTTTATTGAGCTTGGATCAAATACACTGATGGATTTATTTTTTATAAAGTAATGGTAATTAAATTAAGAAATGGGTAATGGGTTGACAGGTAAGATAGCAAAAATAGAAATAAATAAATCGTAGATGTTTAGGGGGCAACGACATCATCTTTAACCGCTCGACGAATAGTACCTGTTGGTGTCATAATAACAGGGTCTTTAAAAATAGACTGCGGGCTGATATTTTGGATTACTTCACGAACTGGAGAACCTCCCCTTGAAACAATACTCGCACTCACAAAAATAAGCAGGTTTCGCTTAGAATAACTTTCGGCAGAGGATTGAAATAGTCGCCCAATCAAGGGAATATTCCCGAGAACCGGTACCTTATCATTGACAGTTTTAACTTCTTCACGGGTAAGTCCGCCAATGATAACTGTTGCACCATCGAAGATGGTTACTGAGGTATTAACCTTACGAACTGAAAAAATGGGCATCAAAATACCTGACGGCTGAATAATCATTGGCGGTGCTCCGACCGCTGATGTACCAATCATGGCTGAAGATCCACCGTATTCTATAAATCCGTCAAACTCAGTAACCTTTGGGGCAAGTTCCAAAGCTATCGAATTATATTTTTCGATTCTTGGGGTAACATCCATAACTACGCCTACTTCACGAAAGCCAGGTTGCTCATCATCTGGTGCTACCGTGTCAAATTGGGGAACCGCACTTTGTATTTGAATTGCTTGGGCAAGAGCAGCAGCACCATTGTTATTCTGACCGCCTCCTCCGCCTCCCCCGGGAATGGGCGCGGGCTCATAATCTGTTGGATATATAAACTCCTGAGCAATGGTTATTTGCGCTGGTTGTCCATCCATGACGGTAATTCTGGGTGCACTCAAGAGGTCCGTTCCTTGTTTTCTTTGTAATGCACTTATAAGTAGATTCGCTTGACTTCCCCCTAAAATCATCGAGCCCCCACCGGCAGCAAGAGACAGGTTTAAGTTTTGAGCATCTAAAAGTGGCTTTGCACCAGTACCTATCCCAATCATGCCAGGAAGCGTGGGCAATGGGTTACTGAGCGACATACTGCCTTCATCATTGTCGGGTATACTAATAATCGTATCTCGGTTCACTCCAGTAGGCGAGTGTGCCTCAGATAATGTTCTTGTTGAACCTGAAAGCTGTCGGGGAAAAGTTAATTGTGGCTGACCTTTCGAATCTAGTAATGGCTGACCAGTCCTTTGGTCTCTAATGTAACTAGGTGTTCCAAAATTGTAATTCCAATCAAAACTAACTTCGTCTAGGGCTCCCTCTTGAACCTCTAGGAATTTTGTTTCTATTTCAACCTGCCTACTTGAATCTGCGTCGAGTCTCTCTAAAATTCTTTCTATCAAATCCAAAAATCTTCTTTCATGGGTAACAATCATTTGGAAACCATCGAAGACAAATTTGTGTCCTTTCGTATCATCAAAAGGGATTCCGGCACCTTCAAGAAATGCTTTAATTTTGATTCCTGTGTCATCGGCTCCTCCTCCCCCTCCTCCTCCCGGTGCAGCAAAAGGGTCGGCTCCGCCCCCTCCTGCAGCTCCAGCACCTCCTGTCATTCTTTGTATAGTGCCCTGAGTAACTTCATAAAATTCAGTTTCCAATGATCTTCCAGTAAAGGAGCCTCCTGATTTTGAAACCACAATGGCATCTGCTCGCACATCATAAGTCCAACTGACCATCTCAGCAATGAACTGTATCATTTGTCCCAATGGCATAGAATTAAGTGTGATTGTTACATTTGGGAAAGGTTCATCACCGTTTGCCAAAGGAATAATGTTAACTCCCTTTTTGGAAGGATCTGGCTCGGTAAGATCAAAAGCTTTTGCCTGCCTTTGTAATTCTTGCATTACCTCTGGTAGTGGTGACTCAAAAAATTGAACACCCGGGATTTGAATAATCTTAAGTTTCTGCTCTAGATTGGAAGCCACTTCTTTCACTTTTTCCACTTCCTCAATTTGTCGATCGAACACCTTCGGTCTTTCCCATTCTCTTTCAATTTCTTCCAACATTTCCTGCCTTGTTTTCAAATACCCCAAATAGCTTTCTTCAGATCTCATTTGAGAAATACGCTTTAGCATTACTTTCGCTTCGTAATTATCTGAAAAACGAGTCTCAATGTTTCGGTATGTTTCAGTTGCACCAGTTAAATCACCGTTAATAAATTGGACCTTAGCTCGCATTAATAATTCCTTTAGCATTTCTTGCTGATCCTTCCAATTGGAGGTAAACTCTGAAATGTCTCTTTTGTAAGGATTTCCTTTGTCACTTTCTATTCGATCCTCCAATCTTTTCGCTTTGCTTAATTCATCTTTAACTGCACTTTCCCCATCTGTTGATTTTAGTCCAGGCCTACCGTAAGAAAGAGGATCGC
>ERZ807291.3501-NODE-3501-length-22134-cov-13.168984_pt1 | contig 22134 bp, 20 predicted proteins | sample MGYA00521257_ERZ807291 | MGnify/ENA primary metagenome ERZ807291 (study PRJEB31413, sample SAMN03169783) | marine metagenome | biome: Marine; feature: Water; material: Subsurface seawater | place: North Sea | collected 2011-04-28 | depth 1 m m ... | reverse complement strand
TCAGAAATTTCAATGAGTTCCTTTTTATCTAAATCATCTAAGTAAGGAATCATAACTTTTGAAAGTGGCTGCCGTACTTTAATTTTTTCTTTTTTTCTTATAGACAATACCAAAGAGCAGATTGTTTGAGCTTTTCTAATTTTTTGTTGTAAACTGAGATTAATATAAGATTTATTATGGACAGGAAAATTTTCATGATGAACAGAATCGAGATTACTTTTTCCAGTGCAATTAACCAAATCTATATATAGCCTGTCCATATAAAAAGGAGCAATAGGAGAAGATATTATGGAAATCTCAATTAAACATTTATAAAGAGTTTGATATGCACTTATTTTATCTTGACTATATGATCCTTTCCAAAACCTTCTTCTTGACAATCTTACGTACCAATTGCTTAAATAGAGTTGAACAAAATCAGAAATAGCTCTAGCAGCCTTGGTTGGCTCATAATTGGAATAATGTTGATCAACCTCAGAAATTAATGAATTAAGCTCTGAAACTATCCACCTATCTAATTCTGGTCTATCGTTAATAGAAAGTTCATTTTCGTTAAAATTGAAACGATCAATATTTGCGTATAAAGCAAAAAAAGAATAGACGTTATAAAGAGTTCCAAAAAATTTACGCTTACTCTCTTCTATTCCTTCTAAATCAAACTTTAGATTGTCCCAAGGATTTGCATTACTAATCATATACCATCTAGTAGCATCTGGTCCAAAGTCAGAAATCGTTTTAAAAGGATCTACTGCATTACCTAGCCTCTTGGACATTTTTTGCCCTTTTTTATCCAAGACTAAGCCATTTGAGATTACATTTTTGTAGGCGATAGAATCAAATACTGTCGAAGCAATTGTATGAAGTGTGTAAAACCATCCTCTGGTTTGATCAACTCCTTCAGCAATATAATCTGCAGGGAAAGCTTCCCCATTTTCAATTTTAGATTTGTTTTCAAAAGGATAATGCCATTGAGCATAGGGCATCGCACCAGAATCAAACCAAACATCAATTAAATCTGACTCTCTAAACATTTTTTGACCACTTTCAGAGCAAAGAATAATAGTATCAACAATATTTTTATGAAGATCAATTGTATTATAATTCGAATCACTCATGTCCTTTGGGTCGAAAGAATCGAAAGGATCTATTTTCATAAAACCTTTTGAAACAGATTTTTTTATTTCATTTTTTAATTCTGCCATTGATCCAATAAAGATTGTTTCTTTTGAATCAGAAGATTTCCAAATTGGCAGAGGAATACCCCAAAACCTTGATCTCGATAAGTTCCAATCGTTTGCATTGGCTAACCAATTGCCAAATCTTCCTTCTCCAGTAGATTTAGGCTTCCAATTAATAGATTTATTGAGTTCTACTAACCGATCTTTTTTTTCAGTTACTTTTATAAACCATGAGTCTAAAGGATAATATAAAATTGGCTTGTCAGTTCTCCAACAATTAGGATAACTGTGAACATACTTTTCAACCTTGAAAGCTCTATTTAATTCTTTTAATTTTATAGCAATTTCAACATCAACTGATTTTTTAGGAACGTTTTTTTCATCGTAATATTCATTTTTAACAAATTTCCCACCTAAAAAACCAAGTTCTTTTCTAAATTTTCCTTGTAAATCCACAAGGGGAACTAGTTGTTTATTTTCATCTTGAATTAATAATGCTGGAATTGGCGGATTTGCCAATTTTGCTACTTTAGCATCGTCAGCTCCAAAGGTAGGAGCAGTGTGAACAATCCCAGTTCCATCTTCAGTTGTTACAAAATCTCCTTCAATAACTCTAAAAGCATTTTCTGGGTTTTCGTATGGAAGAGGAGCTTCATCCCATAGTTGTTCGTATTTTATATTAAGAAGGTCTTTTCCAAAAAAACTTTCTTGGATCAAGTATGGAATTTTTTTATCTTTTTTAAAGTTGAATATTAAATTAGAATTACTATTTACTTGTATATAATTTCCTCGAAAAATTTTAGAAATGAGATCATTAGCCACTATTACATTAATGAACTCGAAAGTGTACTGGTTGAAAGTAGAGATTATACTGTATTTTATTTTAGCCCCAACCGTAAGTGCAGTATTTGAAGGAAGAGTCCATGGCGTAGTTGTCCAGGCCAAGATAAAAAGACTTTTATATTTTTTTAAAAAATCTGGAAGCGAATTTTTAATCGTTTTGAACTGAGCAGTAACAGTTGTGTCAGTTACATCTTGATAGGTTCCAGGCTGGTTAAGCTCATGCGAACTTAAGCCTGTTCCAGCTTTTGGGGAATAAGGCTGTATAGTATAACCTTTATAAATAAGGTTTTTGTTGTATAATTCTTTTAATAACCACCAAACAGATTCAATATATTTAGATTCATACGTTATATATGGATTGCTCATGTCTACCCAATAACCCATTTTCTTGGTTAAATCGTTCCATACATCGGTATATTTCATAACAGCTTTTTTACAAGCTTTGTTATAGTCTTCTACAGAAATTTTTGTTCCTATGTCTTCTTTAGTAATTCCTAAGTCTTTTTCAACACTTAGTTCAATTGGGAGTCCGTGGGTGTCCCATCCTGCCTTTCTTTCAACTTGAAATCCTTTCAAAGTCTTGTACCTACAAAAAATGTCTTTGATACTCCTCGCCATTACGTGGTGAATTCCAGGCATTCCATTAGCGGATGGAGGGCCTTCAAAAAAAATAAACTTTGGACCGTCTTTTCTTATAATAATACTTTTGTTAAAAGATTCATTTTTATCCCATTCGCTAAGAACTTCATCTGCAATTTGCGATAAATTTAAGCCGGTATATTCTTTAAACGCCATTTTAATTATATCAGATTTGATAAAAGCGAAAGTAACTATTTTAGATCAAATTTTAGAACTTAAAATTGATAACTTAAAACAATATTTAAGTTTCGGCCTGGTGCGGATATTCCCGAAGCGAATTCTCTGTAATGAACATCAAAAATATTATCCAAAATGACAACTGTTTTAATGCTTTTTGAAATAGAGTATGCAGAAGAAAGTTTTAGAACATTCCAAGAAGGAGTTCCGTAGTAATTAACCTCACCATTCTTAGTTATTACAGGGGTTTCTTCAAGACCATCTTCGCCTCCAATACTATAATCTTTAGGGTTTTTTGATTCAGAAAACTTGAACGACAATTGAGTTTCAAGTTTGTCCAAATTTAAATTTAAAAAAAGGCTGCCAAAAAAAGGAGGAATAGAAGGGTTAGGATGATCAAAATCTGTGTTTCTACCTTTTGTATAAGTCAAGTTGCCTTTTATTGATAAGATTTTAATTAAAGAAGTTTTAAAATCTAAAGTGGCTCCATAAATATATGCGCTTCCTTTATTTATGTTTGCCATTGTAATAACTTCATCTAAATTGAACAGAATTGTTTGATCATCATTTGTAGATTGGTCACCTAGAATTTTATAGTAATCTCTAGATATGTGTTTTGAAATGTGTGTGTAATATGTATTTAGTGAAAATCCATTTAGCTTATCATTGGAATATTTAGAAATGCCAATTTCAGAATTATATGCATATTCCGGTTCTAAATTGGGGTTAGGAACTGTTAGAATGCCGCTTTTTTCTCTAATTTTTCCTATATCGTCAATATTTGGAGATCTAAAGCCACTTGAAAAATTTGCATTTATTTTCCAGTTTGAGAGAGTTTTGTAAACTAACCCAATACTTGATGTCAGGGAGGAATTTTTTGAAGACACATCGTTAAGGCCAGATTGAATAATTTCCCTATCACTCCATTTGGCCCTTAGTTGAGTTTTTGTGTATCTCATTCCTAAATTTACATTTAATCTTTTAGAAAGATCTTTTCTAAATTCATAATATGAAGCAATGGTCCTATAATAACCCTCTTCATTGGGATACCTTGTAGGTGCATTATACGAAATACTAGCTTCAATAAGTTCCGAAAATTGATCTAAGTTTAAGTTTTGTAAATAGGCTCTTGAAAAAACGTTGTTGTGCACATATTCAAATCCATAAGCCCAAGAAGAATTATTTGAGTTATTCTTAAATAAATCGAAATTAATTGAAAACACATCTAATGATTCAATCTGGTTTAAACGTTTTAATTCTTGAAATCTTCGAGAGTGGCGGGATTCTTCTATATTTTGATATGCGAAAAGAAGCTTTCTCTTATCGCTAAAATTTTTCTTTTTTGAAAAGTTAAATAAAGAAGAAACCATTGTTCTTTTTTGAGGACCGTATTTCCACTCGGAATATTTATAATTCCCATTTTTTAATTCATTTAACTTGTCATATCTAGATATGTCAGATGATTTAGAATTCTGAAAGTTTAGAACAAGATTTGATGTTTCAGAAATTTTAAAATTAAATTTTTGTAAAAAATCAAATTGATCGTAAGAGGTGTTTTTTTGCAAATTTGGATTAGGATTTGAAATACTAGATGCGTTATATATATTGGGGTTAAGAAAATGATAATCAAGGCCCCAAGTTTCAAAGCCATGATTTCTATAACTTCCCATTATAATATCTCCAAATTTTGAAAAAGAAAAATTAGTATAGCTAGCCCACTTCTTTTGACTATGCTCTATATCAAAACTTTGAACAGTATTCTTCAATCGAGTATTAAATGACGAAAGCCCGTTAAATTCCCATTTTTTTAAATTATTTATTTTGGGATTTTTTGTATAATAATGAATAACTCCACCAAGGGCATCTGAACCATACCCAACAGATGAAGGACCATAAATAATTTCAGTTCTTTCTAAGCTATTGGGGTTGATTGTGATAGCGTTTTGAAGATGGCCAGATCTATATATAGCATTATTCATTCTAACTCCATCAATTACCAATAGTACCCTGTTAGCTTCAAAACCTCTTATAACTGGACTTCCCCCTCCTCCTTGAGATTTTTGAACTCTTACTCCCGGAGCATAAGTTAACAAATCTGCTGAAGTAAGGGGAGGATTCAATTCTAAATCTTTGAAAGAAATTACAGAAACTTGTTTAGAAATTTTGTCTCTATTTTCTTTGCTTCTAGCTACAGATAAAATAACCTCGCTTAAGACTTGTGCTGCAGGCATCAAAAAGACTCTAGAATTATAAATATTTTCTTTAATTATTGTGACATTATTATATGAAACATGACCAAAAATGAGAGTGTCTTTAGGACGAAATTTTTTTAAATCAACAAATCCATTTTGATCCGAAATAATAGACTCCATGCTTTGCTTATTAAAAACAGTGGCATTGGGAATTTTAATTCCGTTTTCTGAATCTAAAATCAATATTTTTTGAGAAAAAGAGAAATTAAAGAAAAGAATAAATATTAAGGATAATTTATTGAAATAATTCATATAGAATATTGAGTGACTTAGGTCTTTTAAAGTCAGAAAGGTGAATTTGCATGTATTTTATTAAAAACTCTATCAATTCTTTTCTTTTTTTTAGCGTGTTAACTTCAGTAACATTATCATCAAATTCTGTGCCTAAAAAGGACTTGAAATAGCCAACTAATTCTCCTTTAATACTAAACTCACTCTGATCATAAGCACAAAAGACACCTTCAATCATATTAAAACCATTTCCATGGCTTTCATTTATTTCAGGCGAAATTCCTAAAAAATAAAGGAGTTTTACTAAAAATTGGATATGAAAATTGCTGAATTTATTGGAGCTATCGAGCCACAGCATAGAATTTTTAACAAACTCAAACAATTCAATATTTTTCTCTTCTTCTTTAATAGTTTTGGATAAAACTTCAGACAAAAAAAGAACTATAGAATTTTTAAAAATATCTAAATGAATAGTTTTATATGAACTAATAATTTTGGCAGATCTAATGCTTTCCAAATTGCCATTATTTTTGTGGCTAGCATCAACTTCTAAAATTGTTAAGGGTTGAAATAATCCAATATTTATTGATTTTTTTTTTGACGACCTAACACCTTTAATTAAATAGGATTTTAATCCATCAGATTTTGTAAAACATTTTACTATAATACTGGTTTCAGAGTACTTTACGTAATTCAGTGAAATTGATTCTGTAGAAATTAGCATTTAAACTACTCCCTGAGCTAACATAGCATCAGCTACTTTAATAAATCCAGCAATATTTGCCCCCTTTTCATAATCGACCCATCCTTTTTCCTGCCCGTGTGTCAGACAAGAAGTGTGAATGTAATTCATAATTTCTTGCAATTTTGAGTCGACTTCTTCTCTTGACCAACTATATCTTAAGGAATTTTGTGCCATTTCTAAACCAGAAACAGCTACTCCTCCAGCATTAGAGGCTTTTCCTGGAGCATATAAAATTTGTTTAGCTTTAAAAATTTTTATTGCTTCTGGAACACAGGGCATATTTGCACCTTCACTAACACAAATACATCCGTTATTTATTAGTGATTTTGCATCATTTTCATTTAGCTCATTTTGAGTTGCGCAAGGAAGCGCAATATCACAAGGAATATTCCAAGGAGTCTTGTTTTTTAAAAATTTAGCTTTAGGGTATTTTTTTATGTATTCACTAATTCTTCCTCTTTTAATATTTTTTAAATTCATAATAAAAGCAAGTTTCTCAATGTCAATTCCTTCTTCGTCATAAATTGTTCCAGACGAATCTGACAAGGAAATAACCTTGGCAGAAAGCTGTATGCATTTTTCAGCAGCATATTGAGCTACATTTCCAGATCCAGAAATAATTACGGTTTTACCTTTTATATTATTAGAAATATGTTTTAACATATTTTGTGCAAAATAAACAGTTCCATAACCAGTTGCCTCAGGGCGAATTAAAGATCCTCCCCATGAAAGTCCTTTCCCCGTTAAGACTCCAGTAAACTCTTTCTTTAATTTTTTGTATTGACCAAACATGTAGCCAATTTCTCTTCCTCCAACTCCAATATCACCCGCAGGGACATCAGTATTAGGCCCAATGTATCGGTACAGCTCTGTCATAAAGCTTTGACAAAATCGCATTACTTCTCCATCACTTTTCCCTTTAGGATCAAAATCTGAACCTCCCTTTCCTGCACCCATTGGGAGAGTTGTAAGGCTATTTTTAAAAACTTGTTCTAATGCCAAGAATTTTAAAATACTGAGATTTACGGTTGGATGAAACCTCAAGCCACCTTTATAAGGGCCAATAGCTGAATTCATTTGAACTCTGTATCCTCTATTAACTTGAATTTCTCCTTTATCATCTACCCAATTTACTCTAAACATTAGAACTCTTTCAGGTTCAACCATCCTCATTAAAATATTTTTACCGTGGTAGATGTCTTGGGAAATAATATAAGGGAGTACATTTTCTGAGATTTCTCTTACAGCCTGCATGAATTCTGGTTCATGAGAGTTTTTTCTATTAATTTCGGCTATAAAGTTTTCAATAATTTTTTTCATAATAAAAACAATTATTAAACATTAATATGTAACTAAGTTAAACAAATAATATTTAGATTTAACCAATAGCCTGGTTTAAATCTGCAATTAAATCATCAACATCTTCAATGCCAACACTTAGCCTTATTAACGAATCAACCACTCCAGCTTTCTCCCTTTCTTCTTTGGGAATTGATGCGTGAGTCATTGAAGCAGGATGACCTGCTAAACTTTCCACGCCTCCTAGAGATTCTGCCAAAGTAAAAATTTTTAAAGACTCAATGATTTTAATTGATTTTTTAAAATCATTTCCTTTGGTTGTAAAAGATATCATTGCTCCAAAATCATTCATTTGATGAGCTGCTATATCATGATTAGCATGAGATTTAAACCCCGGCCAATAAACGTTTTCAATTTCAGGATGACTAATTAAGTAATTTGCAATTTGTTTTGCGTTTTCACAATGTCTTTTCATTCTAACGTGAAGAGTCTTGATTCCTCTTAATGTCAAAAAACTATCCATTGGCCCACTAATTGCTCCACTAGCATTTTGAATAAAATAAAGCTTTTCGGAAAGCTTTTCATCATTCACTATAAGTGCTCCTAATACAACATCACTATGTCCTGCTAAATATTTTGTTGCGGAGTGCATAACAATGTCAGCTCCCAGCGAAAGAGGTTGTTGTAAAAAGGGAGTTGCAAAAGTATTGTCAATTCCAAGTAAAATATTTAATTTTTTAGTAATTAAACTAAGACCATTTATATCAATGATATTCATCATTGGGTTAGTCGGAGTTTCTACCCATATCAATTTGGTGTTATTGTTAATCAATTTTTTTACAACTGATAGGTCCTGCATTTCAGTAAAATGAAAAACAAGTCCATATTCCGCAAAAATTTTAGTAAAAAGTCTGTAAGAACCACCATAAAGGTCATTTGTTGAAATAATTTCATCCCCTGGTTTGAGTAATTTTAAAACAGCATCAATTGCCGCTAAGCCTGACCCAAAAGCTAAACCGAATTTGCCATTTTCAATACTAGCTAAAGAATTTTCCAAAGCTGTTCTTGTAGGATTATGAGTTCGACTGTATTCATACCCATTATGATCTCCTGGACTTTTTTGAGCATAGGTAGAGGTTTGGTATATAGGAGGCATTACAGCCCCGTATCCTTTTTCGTTTATTTGACCTCCATGAATAGTTTTAGTATTAAATTTCATTTTCTATAAATTTGATATTCAAATATATGTCATCCTGAATCAATCTTAAATAATTATATGAATAAACTGTTTTACCTCTCAACTTGTTCAACCTGTAAAAGAATTATGAAAAAATGGTCAATTAATCAATCGATTTTTTTGGTTGATATAAAAAAAACTCCGTTAGATGATGAAGATTTAGATCAATTATATTTAATAACTAATAGTTATGAAAAACTGTTTAACAAAAGAGCTCAGTTATTAAAAAAGAAAAACATAAGTGTTAAAAGTCTAATAGAAGATGATTATAAAAAATTAATTTTAGAACATTATAGCTTTCTTAAAAGACCTATTTTAATGTTTAACAATAAATTATTTATTGGAAATTCACCCAATATTGTTGAAAATGCAGAAGTTGAGCTTTCCAATAAGTAGTTTTATCTATTTTTAATCAAATAAAAAAAGAAGAATACTTAATTTTAAATAAAAATAATAAAATGAATTTTTTTAAATTTTCAGTTTTGATTTTAACTTTTTTAGTTATTGGCTGTGGTAATTCCACCAAAACTGAAGAAAAGTCAATTTATAAAAGAACTAAGATCGAAAAAAATGAGATCAAACAAGCTAACAATATAACTCCTGTAGATTTAAATAATAAAGGTTTAGGACCGATAAAAGATTATTCTTTTGAAGTTGAAATTAACGAAGGATTTGCTTTGGAAGGAAAAAAAATTTTTAATGCTAAATGCACAGCTTGTCATAATGTAAATAGAAGGCTGATTGGCCCTTCAATGAAGGGGATTTATGAAAGAAGAAGTCCAGAGTGGGTTATGAATATAATGCTAAATCCAGATCAAATGTTAAAAGAAGATCCTATTGGGAAAGCTTTACTAAAGGAGTATAATAATATTATAATGATCAACCAAAATCTTTCTGTTGAAGAAGCTGAAAAATTAGCAGAATATTTTAGAACTCTATAATATGAAAAACTATTTTATTTTTTTAAGTCTTTTGAGTTTCACTGTAATGTCCTCTCAAAGCAAGGATACTGAAGTGTGGGAACCTGTCCCTGAAAAGGTTGATACTTATGATAATAATTTGCCGCCGAGTGACGCGATTATTTTATTTGATGGAACAGATTTTTCAAATTGGGTAACATGGGGAGATAAAGAGCCTCAATGGATAATTAATGATGATGGTTCCATGACGGTTGTAAATGGAAAGGGTTCAATTTTTACAAAAGAATCTTTTGGATCTGTTCAGCTGCACATTGAATGGAAAGCAGGTACTAAAGAAATTAGTAAACACAAAGATCAAAGTAGATCTAATAGTGGGGTATTCTTACAGAGAAATTATGAAATACAAATTCTAGATAGTTATAAAAACCCAACCTATGTAAATGGTCAGGCAGGTTCAGTATATAAACAACATATACCACTTGTAAATGCTTCACGAAAACCTGGCGATTGGCAATCTTATGACATAATTTTTAATGCTCCAGTGTTTAAAAATAAAAAATTAGAAAAACCAGGTTTTTTCACTGTTTTCCATAACGGAATATTAATTCAAAATCATGTTGAAATTTTTGGAACTACGACAAACGTAGGGCAACCTAAATACTCTGCTCATGGAGATGCGCCAATAATGTTACAAGATCACTGTTGTATTCCATTAAGTTTTAGAAATATATGGGTTAGAAAATTAGAGTAAGCCCTTCTTTTTTGTAAATTTGCATCCATGTTACAATCAATGACCGGGTTTGGACAATCTGCTCTAACATCTGAACTAGGTGAAATTACGATTGAAATAAAATCACTAAACAGCAAAAATTTTGATATAAATTTTAATATACACTCCCATTTAAAAGATTTAGAAACAGAACTAAGATCTTTATTATCAGCTAAATTATTAAGAGGGAAAATAGAATTTAAAATATCAATAGCCACTAAAAAACCTACCAATTCTTTTAATAAAAAAATTATCAAAAATTACATTAAAGAATTAAAATCAGTGGTAAAAACAAAGGACTCAGAACTTTTGAAAATAGCTATAAACCTTCCTGAGGTTTTTTCCAAACAAAATTTTGAAATAACTAATTCACAAAAGGATGAAATTAATAATCAAATTAATAAAGCTTGTAAAGAATTAATTGAATTTAGAAAACAGGAGGGTAAAGCTCTAGAAAAGGATTTAAACAATCAAATAAATTTAATCGAGAAGGATATGCTTGAAGTTATTGACCTTGCTCCAGAAAGAAAAGATTCTATTAAAAATAAATTAAACTCAAGCCTACAAGAACTGAATGTCGAATTAAATAAGGAAAGGTGGGATCAAGAAATAATATACTATTTAGAGAAATATGATATAAATGAAGAAATAGTCAGATTAAAAAATCATTTAAATTTTTTTAGAGAAACTGTTAACTCAAGTATTTCAGAAAAAGGGAAAAAATTAGTTTTTATTTCCCAGGAAATAGGAAGAGAAATAAATACCATAGGCTCCAAAGCCAATCATTCAGCTATTCAAAAAAATGTTGTCGAGATGAAAAATAATCTTGAGAAGATTAAGGAACAATTATTAAACGTTTTATGAAAAATTTTGGCAAGTGCATAATTTTTTCTGCACCCTCTGGAAGTGGTAAAACTACTTTAGTTAGAGAATTATTAGAAAAAAGTGAACTGAACCTGAGTTTTTCTATTTCTGCAACTACAAGAAACAAACGCCTAGGAGAAGTCAATGGAAAAGATTATTTTTTTAAATCTAAGTCAGATTTTAAGAAATTAATTAAAAACAATCAATTTTTAGAATTCGAAGAAGTTTATGAAGATGTATTTTATGGGAGCTTAAAAGAAGAGGTTAACAAATTGCTCGAAACTAGTAATGTGATTTTTGATATTGATGTAATTGGCGGCCTTAAGTTGAAAAATTTTTTTCAACATGATGCATTAGCAGTGTTTGTTAAACCTCCTAGTATTGAAGAACTAAGAAAAAGATTACTTTATAGAGCTTCTGATTCACTTGAATCAATTAATTCGAGAGTTGAAAAAGCAGTAAAAGAAATAGAAAGCGAATCAAGCTTTGATGTAACAATAATCAATAACGACTTAATTACAGCCAAAAAAGAATCCTATAACATTGTAAAAAACTTCTTGATTAATGAATAAAACCATAGGCCTATTTTTTGGAACTTTTGATCCATTACATAATGGTCACATTGCTATAGCAAAGTATTTTTTAAATAAACTAAGTCTTGACCAAATATGGTTTGTGATTACTCCACTAAGTCCATTTAAGCAAGCTAATAAAGTTTCGAATTATTATAACAGATTTAAAATAATTGATAATTATTGTAAGAAAAATAAAAGAATTGTTTGTTCAGATGTTGAGTTTAAACTTACGCCACCATATAATACCTCTGATACATTAATACATTTAAACAAAGAGCATACAGATACAGACTTTAAAATTATCTTAGGCGAGGACAACCTTAACACTCTGCATCTTTGGAGTAATTATGAACTTATTTTACAACATAAAATATGTGTTTACCCGAGGAAAAGTCAATCTATAGAGAAAAGTAGATTAGTAGACCATAAAAACGTTACTCTATATGATGCCCCTATTATGGAAATTTCTTCTACTTTAATAAGAAATAACATTAAAAATAATATCTCAATTTCAGATTTAGTTCCAAAAGAGATTGAAGAAATGTTAGTCAAAAAATAATTTACCTCCTTAACTAAAGAAATATTTAACCAATTATTAACAATTTGAATCATTTTTTTTATTCAAATTGCACCCCCTTAGTTTAATGAGTAATTTTATACTATTAAAATAGAATAACATGAATAAAGAAATAGACATTAAAGAAATTAATGAAATCATTGAAAAAGAAAGTGCTTTTATTGATATACTGTTATTAGAAATTAACAAGGTTATAGTTGGTCAAAAGCATATGATTGAAAGACTTTTGATTGGTCTTCTTGGACAGGGTCATATCCTATTAGAGGGAGTCCCAGGTTTAGCGAAGACACTTGCGATTAATTCACTAAGTAAAGCTGTTAAAGGTAGTTTTAGTAGAATTCAATTTACTCCTGATTTGTTGCCTGCAGACGTGGTTGGTACCATGATCTATAACATGAAAGAAAATGATTTCTCAATTAAGAAAGGTCCAATTTTTGCAAATTTTGTTTTAGCTGACGAAATTAATAGAGCTCCAGCAAAAGTTCAATCTGCTCTCTTAGAGTCCATGCAAGAGAAACAGGTTACAATTGGTGATTCTACCTTTAAATTAGCACCTCCTTTTTTAGTAATGGCCACTCAAAACCCTGTTGAACAAGAAGGAACGTATCCTTTGCCTGAAGCACAGGTTGATAGATTTATGTTGAAAACAATTATTGATTACCCTAATTTAGAGGATGAGCAACAAATAGTTAGAGCTAATATTAATAATAGTTTTGGCGACATTAAACCTGTAGTAACCGTTAAACAAATAATTAAAGCACAGGAATCTGTTAGACTAGTTTATATGGATGAAAAAATTGAAAAATATATTTTAGATTTAGTGTTCGCTACCAGGTATCCAGAAAAATATGGTCTAGATGAATTAAAACCCTTAATAAATTTCGGAGCTTCACCTAGAGGAAGCATAAATCTAGCAAATGCTGCAAGATGTTATGCTTTCATAAAAAGAAGAGGATATGTAATTCCTGAAGACGTCAGATCAGTTATTCACGATGTTTTAAGACACAGAATAGGGTTAACATATGAAGCTGAAGCAGAAAGTATTTCCTCTGAGGAAATAATTAATAAAATTGTTAATAAAGTAGAAGTGCCTTAAAAATAATTCCAATTTTTAAACTTACTAATTTCAATATTTTGGAGACTAAAGATTTATTAAAAAAAGTTAGAAAAATTGAAATCAAAACCAGAAAGTTAAGTAGTAATATTTTTGGTGGAGAATATCATAGTGCTTTTAAAGGACGAGGAATGACTTTTAGTGAGGTTAGAAATTATCAGTTTGGAGATGATGTTCGAACAATAGATTGGAATGTTACAGCTAGGTATAACGAACCATTTGTCAAGATTTTTGAGGAAGAAAGAGAGCTTACACTGATGCTGATGGTAGATGTTAGTAACTCCGCTTTGTTTGGGACTAATAATGCCTTAAAGAAAAATATTATAACTGAAATTTCAGCAACATTAGCTTTTTCAGCCCTTCAAAATAACGATAAAGTAGGGTTGATTTTGTTTAGTGATCAGGTAGAGCTTTACATTCCGCCTAGCAAAGGTAAAACACATGTATTAAGAATTATCAGAGAGCTTATTGAGTTTAAACCTCTTAGTAAAAAAACAGATATTAAAGTTGCTTTGGAGTTCTTAACAAGAATTTTAAAAAAGAAATCTATTACATTTATTTTGTCTGATTTTATTTCATCTGATTATGAAAAATCTTTAAAAATAATTTCTAAAAAACATGATTTAACAGGCATTAAAGTTTATGACAAGTTTGAAGAGGCTATTCCAAACCTTGGATTAGTTCAAATGTTTGATCAAGAAACAGAAGAGATTAAAATGATAGATACTTCTTCTAAATCATTAAGAGACAACTATAAAAGAGAAATGTCTTTAAATTTTAAAAAATTTAATGATTTATTTACTAAAAATGGTGCAGGCACAATTTCTTGCAGAACAGATGAGAGTTATATTAAAAAGCTTTTAAATTATTTTAAAAATCGTGGATAAATTTAAAATTGTACTTATTGCTATTTTCATCTGTACAAGCGCAAGTTTGTATTCTCAGGCTGTTATTGATGTTGACTCAAAAATAGACACCCTAACAATAAAAGTTGGCGAGGAAATTAAATATGAATTCTCTTTCACGTTAGATTCAATAGAAAAGTCTGAATTTAAATTTTCAAAAATAAATCCTCCATTTGAAATTATAGAAGAATTTGAATTGGACACTCTAATCATTAAAAACAAATATCGCTTTACCAAAAGATACTCACTCACCAGTTTTGAGCCCGGCTCATTTTCAATAATTAACCCTCTTAAAATTGTAGATCAGATAATTAAAACAGGAGATTCAATAATTGTTAATGTTTCTAATGTTAAAGTTGATACAGTAAGCAAAAAGTTTTTTGATATAAAAAATATAATTTCTGTTGATAGAAATAATGAAGGCTGGTGGAAGAAATATTTTTTATTTTTTTCTACAGCCATAATTTTATTTTTAATAAGCTTATTATATAAAAATTCAAACTTTTTTAAATCTTCTGAAAAGGTCATTACCCCTCCACTTGAAAAGGCAATTAAGGCATTAAAACAATTAGAACTTAGAGACTTGAATAATCAATTAGATTATAAATTATATTATTCAAAGCTGACGGAAATTGTTAAAGGATATTTTGAGGAAGAAGTTAAGGTAGATGCCCTAGAAAGTACAACAAACGAACTAATAGAAAAATTAGAATTACTAAAAGATGCTGGGCAACTGGATATTAGTAAAGAAACCTTGAATAATTTTAAGTCAGTTCTTGCAACTGCAGATTTAGTGAAATTTGCAAAATCTAATCCTGGATCAGAGACTGCTATACTAGATAAAAAAGTATTGGAAACGGTTTTGGTAGATACAAAGGAGGCAATCCCAGAGCCAAGTGAAGAAGAATTATTGAAAAATGAGATTTATTTAAAAAAAATTAAGGAACAAAAGAAAAAGAAACTGTATTTAAATATCTTTAAAATTAGCTCAGTTTTAATAACCTTATCGTTAGTAATCTCAATATCAATATTTGGATGGCAAGATGTTAAGGATACTATTGTTGGGAATGAAACAAAAAATCTTCTTGATAGAGCGGATTGGGTAGAAAGCAGTTATGGAGCTTATCCAATTTCTATTACCTCACCTGATGTTTTGAAAAGAAATGATTCAAAGTTGGGTCAGCTTTTTGATTTCCAAACTCTAGAAGACTCATTTTTTATTTCAGTTTTAACAAAACCAATTAACGAAGAAGAAGATCATCAGGCTATATTAATAGAAAATTTAAAATCTAAGGGAGCACTAAATATATTAACTCAGGAAGAAGAATTCTCACTTAATGACGTTATAAACACCACCAAATATTTTGGTTCATTTGATTATAATAAAATTGATGGAACTTCAGTAAAAAAAGAATATTACAATTTAACATTTTTTGAGAACGGAGGAACGCAAATTATAACTACCATTATAGATAGAGATAATAAATATGCATCGGAAATAATTAAACGAATTGAGAATTCAATTTATTTTAAAAAAGACTAGTATGCCTAATAATATGATATTTTCAAATCCTGAATTTTTATGGCTTATTATAGTGCTACTATTTTTAATCTTAATTGATTATAAATTTAAATCTCAGAAAATTTCTAATTTTAATATATCATCTATCAAGTCTTTTTCAAAAAAATCCTTAAAAGCTAAATTATATCCTTTTTTAAATATTATAAGATATTTAGCAATTATGTTTTTGATAGTAGGTTTAGCTAGGCCTCAAATTATAGATGTGTCTACTCGAACAAAAAAAAGTAGAGGAATAGATATTGTTATTGCAGTCGACGTATCGTCTAGTATGTTAGCTCAAGATTTAAAGCCAAATAGACTGGAAGCGCTAAAAGAGGTTGCTAAAGAATTTATTAATGATAGGACAAACGATAGAATTGGCTTGGTAGTTTATGCTGGAGAAAGTTATACTAAAACACCAGTGACATCAGATAAATCTATTATTATAAACTCTTTAAATGAAATAATTTTTGATGGAGTTATTGAAGATGGAACTGCAATTGGTATGGGTTTGGCAACATCAGTAAATAGATTAAAAGACAGTAAAGCAAAAAGCAAAGTGGTTATCCTACTTACAGATGGAGTAAACAACTCTGGCTTTATAGATCCAAACACTTCAGCAGATTTAGCTTCTTCTTTTGGAATAAAAACCTATACAATTGGACTGGGCAGTAATGGAAATGCACGAGCTCCTATCGCTTTAAATCCAGATGGGTCATTTAGGTATGGTTTAACGAAAGTTGAAATTGACGAAAAGCTTTTGAAATCAATTGCTTCAAAAACAGGTGGCTTATATTTTAGAGCCACAGATAATAAAAAATTAAAAGAAATATATGATGAAATTAATAAATTAGAAAAAACCGAAGTAGAAGAATTTAAATATTCAAATGCACATGAAATTTATAGAATTTTCATTTTGATTTCAATTTCTTTAATTCTAATAGAATGGATTTTCAGATCGACAATTTTTAAAAGTTTTATTTAATGTATCAATTAGAAGAGACATCATATTTTTATATTCTACTCATTATTCCAATAATGATAATAGGTTTTTTGTTTTTAAAAACATGGAAAAAAAATATTCAAAAAAAATATATTTCTGAAAATTTACTTCAATTTTTAAGTCCAAATATTTCTAATTTTAAGCCAAAAATTAAACTACTTTTTTTAATATTATTTATCCTTTTTTCAACAATTGCATTAGTTAATCCTAAGATTGGAACAGAATTAAAAACTGTTAAAAGAGAGGGCGTTGATATAGTTTTTGCTCTTGATGTCTCTAAAAGTATGTTGGCTGAAGACATAGCGCCAAATCGGTTAGAAAAGGCTAAAAGAATTGTTTCAGAAATTATCAATACTTTAAATAATGACAGAGTTGGGGTAATTGCATATGCAGCAACAGCATTACCAATTTTACCTATTACAGACGATTATTCAACAGCCAAAACTTTTTTACAAAGTTTGAATACAGATATGTTATCCTCTCAAGGGACAGCAATTATTCAATCAATAAACTTAGCACAAAAATTTTATGACGATGAAGATCAAACTAACAGAGTTTTGTGCATTCTTTCAGACGGTGAGGACCATGAAGTTGAAAGACAAAATTTACTTGAACTAGCTGAACAATCTGGAATAACAATTATAACCATTGGTCTGGGTTCAGTCAAGGGAGCGCCAATTCCAATAAAAGAAAATAATATTGTAAAATCTTATAAAAAAGATGAAAATGGGGATGTTGTTGTGACAAAGCTTAATGCCCAATTACTAAATACGATAGCGAACTCCTCAAGTGGAATCTATATTGAGGGTCTTAATACCGAGCTAGTTGTTCAGGAAATTTCTAAAAGACTAAAAGAAATGGATAAAAAAGAATTTGAGTCTAAACAATTTGTTGCTTATAAAGACCAATTTCAGTGGTTTATTTCATTTGCAATTCTTTTTTTAAGTTTGGAATTATTAGTTTTTGAAAAGAAAACATATTGGGTAAAAAAATTAAATTTATTTAATGAGAAAAATTAGTTACATAGTTTTAGTATTCTTCTGCATAAAGATTAATTCTCAATCAACTACAATTGATAAAGAGTCAAACAACCTAACGTTAGATGGAAATATTGAGTTTTCTGAAAAGAATTTAATTGAAGCGGAAGCATTATACAGAAAATCTATTTCAAAAGATTCTACTAATATTGCAGCAAGTTATAATTTGGCTAATTCTTTTTATAATAAAGAATTAAATCAAGAGGCTTTGAATCAATATAGGTCTTCAATAAAAAAAGCAAAAGACAAAAAGACCCTGCATAAGTCATTTCATAATTTAGGTAATCTTTTTATGAAAAATAAAGATTATCAAAACGCTGTAAACTCATTTAAAAATGCTTTATTAAATAATCCTAAGGACGATGAAACTAGATACAATTATGTCTTAGCTAAAGAATTATTAAAAAACCAACAAAAGAATAATAAAAAAGACGACAAAGACAAGAAAAACGATAAGGAGAAAAAAGATGATAAAGAAAAGAAGGATGATAAAGATAACAAGGGAGATAATAAAAAAGATGAAAAGAAAAACGATAAAAAAGAGGAGAATAAAAACGACAATAAGAAAAAAGATAATAAAGACAATAAAAACGAAAAGAACAAACCTAAACCCAATAAAATATCTCCTGAGCAATTAAAAAACCTGCTTAAAGCAATGGATAATGAAGAAAAGAAAGTTCAGAAAAAGGTTAATAAAAATAAAGTTAAAGGGGTTCCAGTAAAAAATAAAAAAGATTGGTAATTAAAATGAAATTGAAAATTTATTTATTGGCTTTTTTATTACAGTTTTCAATTGTCCAGATGACTGCACAAGAAGATTCTGTAAATTTTGAAACAATTGTGAGTAAAAAAACATTAGGACTTAACGAAAATTTAAGAGTAGATTTTAAAATGAATAAAGACGGAGACAATTTTAATCCACCAAATTTTAAAGGATTTAGAGTTGTTGGAGGACCTAATCAATCCGTTAGTAATATGTGGGTCAACGGTAAAAGAACTTTTTCTAAAAGTTATTCCTATTTTTTAAGCCCTTTGGAAAAAGGCTCTATTACTATAGGTCAAGCTACAATTGAAATAGATGGACAGGTTTTTAAAACCCTCCCTTTAAAAGTAAATGTTAGTGAATCAGTTTCTTTAAGCAAAGATCCTGATGATCCGAGCTATGTTGTAAATGAAAATTTACACTTAGTGGCAGAAGTTTCGAATACAGATCCTTTTTTAAATGAAGGTATTTCAATTATTTATAAGCTCTATTTTTCTCCTCAAATCAATGTTACAAATGTTGGAGAAATTGAAACTCCAGAATTTGAAAATTTTTGGTCTCAAAATATTAAAATTCCAAGACTTCAAATTGAAAGGGGTTCATTTAAAGGGGACAGTTATAATTATGTAACATGGAAAAAAACAGTTTTGTATCCACAAAAAACAGGTAAACTTGAAATACTTCCTTTATCGTTAGACGTTTCGGTCGATGTTCCTACAAGCCGAAGAGATTTTTTTGGAAACAGAATTTATAATCAAGTGTCTAAAAAAGTGACTGCCGGAAAAAGAATAATTCAAGTAAAAGAATTGCCCTCGAACGCACCTGAAAGTTTTAATGGAGCTGTTGGAGATTTTGAGATTGATCTTAAAACGACTAAAACTGATTTAAATGCCTCCGAATCTTTGCAAGCAACTATAAAAATTTCAGGGAAAGGAAATTTAAAATTATTTTCTCCACCACCTCTTCTGGCACCAAGTTCATTAGAGAAATATGATCCAGAGTATAATGAAAAAGTTTCAACCAATATCACAGGAATGAAAGGGAGTATTTCTAATACATATACTTTAGTTCCACAGTTTCAAGGAAAGTATCCTATAAATGCAGTAGAATTTACTTTTTTCAATACTAGTTCAAAAAAGTATGAAATTGTGAAATCTAAAGAAATCGTAATAAACGTATTGGAGGGGCCAAACTCATTGGAGGGCAATAAACCTATAACTGACACATCAATTGTTTCAAACAATATTCTTCCTTCGATTAATCAATTTAAGTTTATTAAAACTAATCCCGAATTAGTTAAGATTAATTCTAAACCATTTATTTATTCAATAAGTTTCTATTCACTTCTTTTGTTACCAATAATTATAATAATAATCATAGTAGGGTTTTTTAAATCAAACAAAATTACTAGTTCTGAAAGAGCAGAGCACAACTCAAGAAGAACAAATAAACTAGCAAGAAAATATTTATCTGAGGCCAAGAAAAATTTAGATAAAAAAGACTTGTTTTATGTGTCGCTTGAAAAAGCCTTACATAACTTTTTAAAATCAAAACTTTCAATAGAAACTTCAGACTACAGTAAACACAGAATATCAGAGCTACTTGTAGAAAAAAATGTAGATAAAGAATCTAAACAGCTATTTATAACATTAATTGAAAATTGCGAATACGCAAGATATACCCCTGCATCAAATGTCACAATTAATAAAGATTATAAAAATGCAGTAAAAGTCATTTCAGAACTTGATAAAGTAATTTAAATGAAAAATTTAGTATTAATTATAGTTTTATTTATCTCAAGTGTTGCCTTTTCGCAAACAGAGAATGTTGTAAAATTTCAAAAGGGAGTACAAGATTATAATAAAGGGGACTATTTGAATGCCATTAATCTATTCACAGATATTATCAAAAATGGAGAACACTCAAAACAGTTGTATTTTAATTTGGGAAACACCTATTATAAACTCAATGATATTCCCAATAGTATTTATTATTATGAAAAAGCTTTGAAATTGGATCCAAATGATATTGATACGCTAAATAATTTAGCATATACTCAAAATATGTTAATTGATAAAATAGACGTGCTTCCTTCAAACCAATTATCGAATATTTTAATAAATATTTCTAACTTTTTATCAATAAATCAATGGTTAAGTTTTGGAATAATTTCAATTTATATTTTTTTACTATTATTTATTCTTTACTTTTTAAAAAGAGATAGCAATTCTAAAAAAAAATATTTTACATTTTCATCAATTCTTTTTTGTATTTCTATTGTTTTTATTGTAACAGGAGTTACAAAATTTGAAAATCAAAAATCTAATACAGAAGCTGTAATCTTTGACAAAAAAATAGATTTTAGAACTGAGCCGAACTATAGAAGCGATGTTCAGTTTAATTTGCACGAAGGAACAAAAGTGAAATTAAAAGAGGAATTAGGTGATTGGGTTTTAGTTGAACTTAGCAATGGTGCTAGCGGTTGGGTAGAATTAAATTCAATTAAAAAAATTGATTGAATTTTTGCTATAGTCAATAAGATTTAACAAATATTCTCCAATTTCTAAAGCAGGATTGTAAAAAATAAGTTCTTCTAAAATTGTTTGGTCAATAATAGAAAATTCAGAATTAAGATTTTCAAAAAATACTAAACAAAAAGATGCTATCAAGACATATTTAAATCCTCCAAATATACCCCCAAAAAGTTTATTGACGAACCCTAAAAACATAACTTTTGCCATTTTAGTTAAAAGTTTTGCAAGAAGTGAAACAGAAAAAATAATTATAATAAATGTGAAAGCAAACGAAAAAATCTTTAAATAACTATCATTTATTGATTCTAATTGAGTTGTGAAATTTATGTTTATAAAAGTTAATGTTAAATCAGAAAATTTTAATGATCCGTAAACTCCTAAAATTACAGCAAGAACAGAACTTAACTCATTAATTAGGCCTTTGGAGAAGCCACGATAAGACCCTAGAAGGACTAAGCAAGCAATAAAAATATCTAGGTAATTCAAAGAATTTATTTACAAATATAGTTATATTGTTTTGAGCAAATTATGTATGATGAAAATAAAAAATGATTTGAAAGAAAAATGGAATTTGATTTCAGATCATTTATCTGAAAAATTTAATAACGGAGAAAAACTTGATATAGAAAGTATTATTTTTTTAATTGGAGTTCAAGAGTTAGGTAAGCCAGATTTGAAATTTAATAAAGATCAGAAAATTGATTTGATGCATATTGCAGTATGTCGTTTACTTGAACCGTTTGGATTTTATAAATTTGATTATGTAGACGAGGAGGGTTGGCCTCATTACAGAGTTATAGAGAAACTTCCAAACTTAAAGTCAGGCGAGCAAAGTATTTTAATGAAAGAAGCTATTATTAATTATTTTATTGAAAAACAGCTTATTGAATAAATCAAAATGAGTATTTTTG
>ERZ807291.3495-NODE-3495-length-22161-cov-8.549941_pt1 | contig 22161 bp, 20 predicted proteins | sample MGYA00521257_ERZ807291 | MGnify/ENA primary metagenome ERZ807291 (study PRJEB31413, sample SAMN03169783) | marine metagenome | biome: Marine; feature: Water; material: Subsurface seawater | place: North Sea | collected 2011-04-28 | depth 1 m m ... | reverse complement strand
ACGGCTCGGACCACAAAGAGACTGCTGGCAATAAGCCCGTTCGAAAACAACACCACGCTCCGCCAAACGATCGAGATGGGGAGTCTTAACCTGTGGATGTCCGTAGACCCCCAGGTCGACATTCATATCGTCCGCACAAATAAACAGAACATTGAGCTTTTCCTTTACCCCCTGGCAAAGACCACTGAAAAAGAGGAAGAAGAAAATAAGTTTCGTTTTCATCATCAATTGGAGAATGTTTTGATCAGAGCCTGGCAGGTCTGATTCAAGATTCCGCCCATTCCTTTATTGTGGGCCGTAAGCACCGCAACCACTTCGATTTCAGGCAGGATAATTAATAATTGTCCACCGGCTCCCCTGCCCTGTTTCGATTTGTAAATTTTGCCATCCACCTCGTAGTTTTCGGACCACCAAAAATATCCGTATTTCGCACTTCCTCTGGTCTTGACTAACGGACTGGTCGCCCGTTCGAGGTATTCTCTGGGAATCAGTTGCTCGCCCATCCATTTGCCGTCATTGAGAACAAGATGGCCAACCTTGAGCATGTCTCTGGATCGCAAACTGGAACCCGCAGCCGCCTTGGGCAATCCGCTTAAATTTTTCCCCCAGTTGTAAAAGTCTATGTCCATTGGACCGAACAATTCTTCCCGGATAAACTTTTCTGCCCCACCGGGCACAACCGAGTCAATCACCTGCATCACAAGAATGGTATCCGCAGATTGATATTTGTATTCCTTACTCGAATTATTGATTGGGTCGCTCAGAGAAAACAAAGCCTGAGCATGTGCCCCACCATTCACACTGCCCTTTTTTGCAGCATTCAAAATACGATCTTTGGGCATACGAATACCCGAACACATCCTCAAGGCATCATCCAAGGAGATGGTCGTAGCCCCTTTGGCAAAATCTTCGACCACCAATCCATCGATCAATTGATGGACAGGTTTGTCCAGATCTTCCATTTTTAGATAGCCAAGCTGAATCGCTCTGCCCAATGCCAGCGAAGTGTGGGACTTGGTGATGGACATTTGGTAATGCGGATAATTCAACCGTCCTCTTCGATAATAACATTCCAAGAGCAACTCGCCGGATTTCGAAACCAAAAAGCTATCAGTACGCCCGCTTTTTTCATTGATTGCTTTTTGACTAAGTGATTGGGCGTACCTGTAAAGGATTTCATTCTTTGAGCTAGCTTCCGTAAGGAGTGTGACTTCAATTCCATCTTCCTGATTTAGAGGCTGCCCTGAAATATAGGCATGTGACAGGTAAGGTAGTTTTTTCTCAGCCTGGAAGGAAACCTCAGATCTATTGAGAATTAGAATAGCTGGAGGTTCAGGATTTGCGAAAGTCAGGCAAACCCAGCCTGAAATAGAAATGAAGAAAAGAGTATAGATACGAATCATCCCTTGATAATAGACTTATCTACACCGGGCAAACTGAGTGGCGAGGTAAGGAAACTGCCGCTCGATCGCTTCCTTACAGAATTGCCAACCCAACTTGGACTAGTATTGAAAGAATCCTACTTGCGAACCATTTTGATGATATCTTCACTCTCCGATACAACGACCTGACCAAGGCTTGGAGAGTTGGGATTTAGATCAACAAGTTCTAAGATATATCGATATGTTTTATTGATTACCTTCTTTTGGTATTCCCGAGATTCAAAAATTTGCTGGGTTAGCACAAAGTCCGGCAGGTTCGACCCCGACCTTCCCTTTTGGGATTTGGCAAAAGTGATAAATTCATTGAGCGAGGCACCCGAAGAAGTTCCAGAGATCCGGGCCAACCCTGATTGGGTAATAATATTTCGCAATCCATTGATGCGAATTGATTCTGGGAATTCGACCGTGGTCTGAGAACTCATAGGACCAATGGCTATTACAGGGAGCCTATTACCAATTTTTTGCGTTACCGTGGATCCCATAAGCCGGGGAAACATCTTGCTAGAAAACTCATCTAAGTCGCGTAAAGTCAAATCCCGATATTCAGTAACTTGGGACGAATCAATCCGAGTAGTTTTACCGCTCTGGCACCCAGAAAACAAAATGACTGACAGAGAAAGAATGGATAATGTTTTAATCATAGTAATTTGAATTTATTTTGTTTTGAAAGAAAAGAGTTACTTACTTTTGAGTAAAATCCGAAAATCTTCCGCACTCCCTCGGATGTCAACATCTTCTAATGTTTTCACTTCCTGGCCATTAATCGTAACAGTTTTCCAAATAGATGTGCTTGTATCGATGTTACCATTCGCATTCAGCCAATCAAACTTGTACATAAAAACTTTGGGGCGAGTGGATCGATTTTGAACTTCAGCCCTCGCAAGTAATTTACCATTTAAAGTCTCTTTAAAAGTTCGAATTACATTAATGGATTTAAGTTTCTGCTGACTACCAGCCACGACCTTGATGTTTCCATCCTGATCCTCTTCCAGGGTTGTAACTGGGTTCTTGTTGTAAGTGGCACAGGAAGATAAAAGAAATAAAAATGCGAGTAAGGGAATGTGATGCATGGCGTTAAAAAGATTGAGATGAAGCGAGAAACCTTTGCTCTTCATTCCCATGAGAAGCCAGCGCCGAGTCAATGGAAAAATTAGCTAATTGCTTGATGGGAAACCCTTTTCGGATTGATTTGAGGTAAACAAAGTTGGTGTGACTGTTGGGGTTTACCTTGGCCTTTATACTTTGACCGCTTTGCGAGGTAACCGAAACAAGACCGTCTGCAGGAGTGGGGATTCTTTGCACAAGTACTTTTTTGGGAACCGAATACCAACCCCTTTCGTCTGCCTGCGTAATAGATTCTGCAACCGCAACTTTTGCTACCGCAGCAAACAAAGCGACAGCAACACTATCTTGTTGTTGTTCTTTGGTCGCAGCTTCGATAGCTGCTTGCGAGGCTACAGCCAAGACTGTTTGAACCAAGGCTTTTGCCATTTCAGCAGGAAAATCTGCTTTAAACTCGGAGGATATCACCGAATCCAAATCCACAAGTTCCTCCATTCTGGCAGGTCTCCCTTTATTTCCTGCCTTAACCTGAAAAGCATTATCATAGTCATCACGATATTGTAATTGAGGGAAAGCTATGGGGGCGTAAAGGACACCGCCAGGAGGGTTGCCACCGTAAAATAAAACCAAAGGTAAACGGATTTTCTTTTCTTGCCGGTAAGGTGCACTGCCGGTTTCCATGAAGATATAAGTGGCAGAGTCCCCCCGGCGAGGGGATTCATTCAATAAAAAGTTTTTCCTGCCCAACACCGAGGTGAGGTTACTTTTACTGACTCCAAAGTCGAACTTGGTATTTCTAGCACCACCCACATCGTACATCCTGTTCTGCAGTACCAGCCGGAGGTAATCTCCAAAAGGATTATAAAACTCAGCGTACTTGTTACAAAGTTCAGTATTCACATAATCACTCACTGAGATTTCACCTGAATTCATGACTTCCCTGTATTTTAAATTCTCCGTATTTGATGCTTTATCTTCTGCATCGACAATTTTCTTACGGTTTAATTCCCTCGCCTCCTCTCGCTTAAACCGTAGTTCATTAAAAGAGGACTGAACCCTGGCCGAATCCTTCTGCTCAAGGGCCTGAAGTGCCCGGTAAATTTCCAGTAAATTTCGGTCGTGAAATTTACCAACATACTCACCAAGACCTTTCTTTTGAGGATCAATCAACCCTCCCCCGAAATTTTGATCAACCAGTTCTTTTGCCACATTCATGTGCATTTCAGCCAATTGTGGCAATTGGTTTGCCCGTGCTACGGAAGACATCTCCAAGTTCCAAAGAAGTTCTTCATCATGGCCTGGCTTGATAGACTTACCCGCGGATTCTAAGTTTGCCAATGCTCCAACCGTGTCTCCTTGGTCCCAACTATTTCTAAATTCAACGGTACTGCGCTGATAGGTGGCACAGGAAGATAAAAAGCAGATCGTGCCAATAATGGATAGGTGTATAAATAATTTCATGTAAACAATCTGAGTTATTGAGTGACTAGTTTCGCGACAGGTAAGTCATCGGGAGATGACACTTCGGTATTGATCCCATTATCTTCCAAAATTTCACAAGTAGAGACATCTTCCTGCACATTGGAAACCTTGACACTTCCAATCTTAGTAATCGCCCCGCCAGACAATTTCTTTTTAGTAATGGGGTGAAATATTGGCTTGGATATGAATACATCATAGAGTTGTCCAACTTTCACACCATTTTGGTAACCGGCTAGTATAAAGCATTGGGATCCATTCTTCCCGTGAAGATAGATTACCTGCTCAATTTCCTTCATAAAATGGGAAGACATTTTTGAAGCGGCATCTTTGGCAAACTGATCGATCTTTTTCCTGCTCTCAAAGTTTTCACTGTTGGTTGATCCAAATATATCTTCATCCCAGGATGCATTGAAGACAGGAACCTCAAAAGTCTTCTGTTCACTCTGATTACCCCGTTCAATCAATATCATGGTCATGGACACATATATATCCCGGTTTAGCCTGGTAGAGTTATCCAAGGGATTGGTGACACGGGTAACTTTTTCCATGAATTCAACGACCTCACAATTCAAAAGATATTTTGGCATCGCTTGCTTTTGAGTTCCTGCCTTTTCAAAAATCTCAGAGTATTCTAACTCTAGGTTTAGATTAGATTGAGATACAACCTCATCAATATCAATAACTGCATATTTTCCTGTGCTGTTAAGATAATGTTTAAAATGAGTCGGCATAGCTTCCAGGAAAGCAGGCAAAGATGGTGATTTATTTTTCAGCACACTTTCCGTCGCTTTAATTTTACCTAAAATGATCGTTTCTTTTTCCCCTAGCAAAGAAAGAGCGAGGATAAGAAAAATGGAAATTGAAAATATGTTTTTCATATTAATATAAGCTTTTAATGGTTACATTATCAGGCAATTCGTATTTGGAATTCTTTAGAAACTCATACAAACCCTCTGCTTTTTTTACTTCAATATCAGTCAGTTTCTCACCTATTTTAATCTTCTGGGTGAAAGCTATCTGTGATTGCCATCTATTATACTCCTCTTCCGTCGGTGTAAGCAAAAGGTTTAACTGCAGCCCCTCATAAGCGTTGATCATCTTTTCCTGCACCACAAATCCAGATCGAATGACTTTTAATCTTCTTAAACCGGGCTGGATCAAAATAGGTTCAGTCGATGAAGAATTTCCTACAAAAATTCCATCTATTTCAATTTCAGCATCAGTAGACTCCAATTGGTAATTTGTACCAGTAAGGGTAAGGTTCTGATTTTCGTCTTTGGATATTTCCGGCCAACTCAAATTTTGTAACTTGGCCGATATAAAAACCTGTACCTTATTTGATTTGGGGGAAGCCCCTGTCTGCGTTTGACTCCTGTTTTGCTGAGCAGCCCTGACTGGCGGCTTGGTCAAATGAGCCGAGGCAATATTTCCAAGATGGTCAACAATTTGCCCAACAATATCGTCAATAAGCTCATTCAGTATACTCTGCTTGCTTGCCTGAATAAGAATTTTACTGGTGACGGGTATACGCTTGGAGGCAGAGATGTTTTTTCCTAAAACAGATCCAGAATTAGCAGAGTTTGCCAACCTAAAATTAGCATCAAGGCGGTGGGTATAAATCTTTCGGTCAAAACTGGGAAGATCTTTAACTTCGGTGCTAAAATGATTCAAAGTAAGCAGTAAAAAATAATCGGCACCCAATTGTTGGGCTACAGTCTGAATATTATTATCCCTTATGGATGCCTGGATATTTACCTCCTGACTGTCGCTTGAATAATTATTAAGGGATTTGCTAACCGTTTCATGAGTGATGACTTGAAACCCTTTACCAGAAACAGAAGCACTCAGGCTTTCTCGAGCGTACATGGCAGAGCTTGAATCTTGAGACTGTTCGACTTGATCGTCAATAAATACAGCCACCGTTTGCAGGGGGGAAGAAAAGGCTTGGGTTAGGCAAATCCATAACCCAATGCCATAGTTAATGCATTTCTTGAACATAATAGGGATATAAAAGTAAGTTTTAAGGTTATTTAATGATTTATGAAAGATTAACACATCAATACAACATTATTATTGAAACAGAGATACTGAAAGAACTAAGTCTGCTTAACGAGTCATGATAAACAAATCTTCGGCAGGAGGTTTCGATTTCTTTTTTTTATAACTTGGGCGGGCGTGTTCAATAAAATCTAAATCATGAATCGAAGTTGTTTGAGACCCAGCCCCCTTATCACTTTCCTGAACCAGACCTGAACTCAAGCTCAGGCTTGGTGAATAAAAATCTTTTTCACGGGCTTCTACGGTAGAACCCGAATGTGGTGCATTAAGAAACAACTTTAACAGGTTGACTAGATATTCGCTTGGTATGGCAAAGTTTAGGTTTTGACCGCCCTGTAACATACCTACCGATACCCCAACGACTTTCCCTGCATCATTTAATACAGGGCCACCACTGCTACCGGGTGAGATTGGAGCGGTCATCTGCACCAAATAATTATCCCCAAACCTGCGAATACTGCTTACCAGGCCGCTGGAAAATGTACCTTCTAAACCTTGTGGGTTTCCGACAACAAAAACAGGCTGTCCAATATTGAGATTACCGGAGTCTCCCAATTCCAATGTAGCATCTGACGGCCTCTCAGTACGAAGAAGAGCTAAATCAAAAGTTGAATTAACCGCTTCCACTTTTTCAATCTTATTGATCATTGAATTACCCAGAGATTTCACCACTCCCCCATAGGTATTTGCCACAACATGATAATTGGTTGCCACGAGATCTGGAGATATAAAAAAACCACTCCCAGACTTCACCGCTTCCCCATTTTCATCAAATAAAACCAGAATTACAGAGGCAGGAAAAGCCCTTTTTGCAATTTCTTCTGAAGTCAGACCAATTAAATGGGTAAGGGGTAAAAAAAAGCTTACTATAAAGAATAGCGGGTTCATATTATCTTCACTTAGGGGGTTGCTGCTTCCTGAAGAAGCATGTTGTCAGGTGCACATCCTAGTCAAGGATGTGCTAGTATGCCAATGAGCGAGGCAGGTAAAGGGTAAACTTTTTCGTCGTTTCCGAAACAAATACTTGGCCAAAGAGATAGGCATAATAAATTCAGTCAAGTTACCTGGACTTCCTGCTTTTCCATAGCTTAATATTCTTCAAGTCATTTTCAGATTTGGGGCCTTTTGTACTTCTCCCCTGCGCAATATCATTTTCGAGGTGAGCCAGTAAGGAAGCTACCATCTCAGGCTTTAAATCGTAGAGATTTTTCTTTTCTCCCAAATCTGCTGACATGTTGTAGAGTTGTCCAGGGGAAGACCCTGCAGGAGCTTGTTTTTCAGTGGGGGAAGTCCACCCACCAGATGCCTTGGCGAGCAGGAGCTTCCAGGGACCTTTTCGGTAGGCAAAGTGCCCACTAATGGAATGGTGAATTACGCCCGCACGAGTTGATACAATTTTTTTTCCAAACAAAGAAGGAAGAAAACTGACACTATCTTCTGCCGCCTTTGATGGCAGATCTTTTTTCAGGATATCTGAGACAGTGGCAAAGAGGTCGGTTAGGCAAATTAGCTGATTAGAGGTGGTATTAGGCTTCACCTTCCCAGGCCACTTCACAATAAAAGGAATACGATGCCCACCGTCCCAGAGGTCTGCTTTAGAGCCACGAAGGTGAGCACTTACTTTATGTCCCTGTTTGGCAAGAGTAGGGATTCCTGCAGCCTTGGAGCAACCGTTATCACTGGTAAATATAATGAGGGTATCCTCTGCTTGGTCTATCTTGACAAGGGCTTTTTGGATTTCACCTATTACATGGTCGGTTTGCATAACAAAATCTCCGTAGGGGCCCAAGCCACTCATCCCTTCCCATTCCGGTGTTGGAACAATTGGCGTGTGAGGAGAACCCAGGGGGACATAAAGAAAAAATGGCTTCGTTGACCCCTTTCTTGATTCAATATACTCGACGGATTCACGGGTTAAACGGGGGAGCATATTGATTACCGGGTCATGGGCTATTACTTCATCATTCTCGATGACTGCTTCCATATTACCCGCATGATGAAAGCCATGAAAATAATCAAATCCTCGGTGAATGGGTCCATCCGGAATCTTGGCTCCAACGGGTGGTCTCTTATATTTACTCTTCGAATACTCTTCTCCCCCTCTTGGGTTCAGGTATTTAAAATTGAGATGCCACTTACCTATAATTGCTGTATCATAACCATGGTTTTTTAAAAAACTGGCGACGGTAGGCCTATCCTTGGCTATCAAACAGGGAGCAAATCCTTGGACCACTCCGGATTGCAAAGCGGTCCGCCAACTGTATCGTCCCGTCAAAACCCCATAGCGGGTCGGCGTACAAACCGATGAACCTGAGTGAGCGTCCGTAAAGACCATACCCTCTGAGGCTAGTCGGTCCACATGAGGCGTAGGGATTTTCCCATTTTTGGGGTTTAGGCACTGGATATCTCCATAACCGAGGTCGTCGCAAATAACATAAATTATATTGGGACTCTTCCCATAAACTGTCGATAAAAGGTGAAAAACAAGAGGGAGGATTAATTTAAGATGCATGGCTAAAACATTCATGAAAAACTTTTAAAGTGACAAGATAATGTTTTGGCCTTTCCCAAAATTGTTTAGCTAGGTTTCCTTGAAGCTTGCGAAGGAAATTTATCATGTTTTAGTGAACCTTTACTGACCCGTATGCGCCATTTACCGATTACCTCTCAGCTATTCTCTCGTAATAGAGAAAATCTTTGCCAAAGGTTACCCAACCGGGCACTGGCGATCGTCCATGCCAATGATATTCTGCCCACAAACGCAGACGGCACCCTACCCCTTCACCCAAATTCAGATTTATTTTACCTGTCTGGCATTGAACAAGAAGAAAGCATTTTGGTTCTTTTCCCCAGTGCATCGGATCCGAAGCACCGGGAAATTTTATTTGTCAAAAAATCGAACGATCACTTACGGATATGGGAAGGTTATAAGCATAGCCAGGCAGATGCCCAAAAAATTTCAGGCATACAAACCATTTTTTGGACCGAAGACTTTGGCAATATTTTACAGCTTCTTGCTGCAGAAGCTGATATTTTCTATCTCAACAACAATGAACATAGCCGAGCCTGTAATAAGGTGGATACCCGGGATAAGCGTTGGAATAAAAAAGTTCGGAAGGATTACCCCCTTCATCAAATTAGACGCCTGGCTCCCCACCTGCATACATTGCGTTTTTGTAAGAGCCCAGATGAAATCAAATTAATCAAACAAGCCATTGATGTTACCACGCAGGGCTTCAACAAGGTTCTTCGTATGGTAAAACCAGGGATCAAAGAATATGAGATCGAAGCGGAATGGGCTAAAGAATTTATTAAAAGAAGATGCAAATTTGCCTACACTCCAATAGTCGCATCAGGTGAAAATTCCTGCGTGTTGCATTATTTGCAAAATGATCAAACCTGCAAAAAAGGCCAACTTTTGTTGATGGATGTGGGTGCCTGCTATGCAAATTACAATGCGGACCTCTCCCGCACTATACCTGTAAGTGGTAAGTTTACTCGTCGTCAGAAACAAGTGTACAACTCGGTTTTAAGGGTTCTGCGGCAAAGTATTGAAAATGCAACGGTCGGGAAATCCTTGAAAGAATGGCAAAGCGATTCCCATGATATGATGAACGAAGAAATGCTGCGGCTAAAACTTTGCACAAAAGCCGACCTAACCCAAAAAAATTCGGACCAGCCAATATGCCGTCAATTCTTCATGCACGGACTTGGGCATTCTCTTGGGCTTGATGTACACGATGTATCCAACGGCCAGGACAGGTTTGTCGAAAATGCAGTCTTTACCGTAGAACCGGGAATTTACCTACCCAAGGAAGGCTTTGGGATAAGGCTCGAAGACAATATTCAAATCACCCCGAATGGCCCTGTTAATCTTATGTCCAAAGTGGCCATCGAAGCCGCAGAAATTGAAGAAATCATGAACCGATAATTCCTTACTACTCGTCGAAATAAATGAAAATAATAAATTATATAATAAGTCTCTTTGGCATCATCATTTTCGCAGGGGCCGAAAAACCAAATATCATTGTAATCATGGCTGATGATCTGGGTTTTGGAGATATTGGTTGCTATGGAGCCAAGGCCAAGAACCTTAAAACTCCTCACATCGATCAATTGGCTAAGGAAGGGCTTCGGTTTACCAGCGGGTATTGCTCCGCCTCCACTTGCACTCCCACCCGATACTCTTTTCTTACCGGCAACTATGCCTTTCGTAGAGCAGGTACAGGCATTGCTCCACCCAATGGCCCTTCCATCATACAACCCGGCGAAAAGACCATCGGCGATTTGCTCAAAAGAGCAGGCTATCAAACCGCCGTAATTGGCAAGTGGCATCTTGGATTGGGTGAAAAAGGAAAAGGTCCGGACTGGAACGGGGAACTGAAACCCGGCCCAAGAGAAATTGGGTTTGACTATAATTTCCTCCTTCCAACGACAAACGATCGCGTGCCTCAGGTCTATGTCGAAAACAGTCGTGTGCTCAACCTTGATCCTGCCGATCCCTTATGGGTGGGTCACAAAAAGCCAACTCCCGATCACCCAACTGGCATTACTCACAGAAACAGCCTAAAGATGGATTGGTCCCACGGGCATAATTCCACCATTCATAATGGCATTAGTCGAATTGGTTTTTACACTGGTGGGCACGCAGCCCGATTTCGGGATGAAGATTTAGCGGACAAGTGGGTGGAAAAGTCTGAGGAATGGATTAAGGAAAACAAGAAAGACCCATTTTTTCTTTTTTTTGCGTCACATGATCTTCATGTTCCCCGTATCCCCCACGAGCGCTTCAAAGGAAAATCTGGCCTGAGTTACCGGGGAGATGTGATCGTACAACTTGATTGGTGCGTCGGTCAAATTGTCCGAATTCTCAAGGAACAGGGTATAGAAAACAACACCATGATTGTTTTTTGTTCAGACAACGGACCGGTTGGAGACGATGGGTACAAAGACGGTGCCCTTGAATTCATGGGCGATCATAAGCCAGCCGGTCCCTACAAGGGGGGCAAATACAGCATTTTCGAAGGTGGCACCCGGACTCCTTTTATCACCTGGTGGCCCGGGAAAATTAAACCGGGCACATCTGATGAAGTGGTTTGTACGATTGATTTAGCTACCAGTTTTGCCAGTCACTTAGGTCTATCACTGCCTGAGGAGTCTTATATCGACAGTTTGAATGTAATGGATGCCTTGTTAGGTGTAGAAGGTGCAAAGGGGCGGACTCATCTAATCCAGCAGGATAATGGTGGTAAAGGAAACTTCGGCTTCCGCAAAGGCAAATGGAAACTTCTCCGACATGCTAAAAAAATGGCTCGGAATGTAAAAGTAGAAGAAAAACTCGCCAGTGAAAATGTAGAGCGACTCATCTTGATTGACTTAGAAAAAGACCCTGGAGAAAGAATCAGCCTTACCCAATCTAACCCTGAGATGACAAAAAAACTTAACACGGAATTACAGACACTGCTAGATAGGGGAAGAAGCCGCTAGCCAACCCCCTTCATTCTAAAGACAGTCAGAGGAGGTCTTACCGGTTATCTGGTTGCTGCTGATACCTTCTCTTTATTCAGCCAAAGTGCCTCAATACATATTTCATAAAAGGAGGGGGATCCATATAGCTTGTCCCCAAACCTAATAATTAAAGTATGAAAAGCGGCGTCCTTATTTTCAGGCTTACATTACTCGCTTCAATCGCCCAGCTTTCGGGTGGATGCTTTGATCTGAAAGAATCAGCGCCATCGCTTATTGAACTCCGGGGGAACGCCTTAGCCACAACTTGGACGGTTAAATTGCTCACTACAAAATCTGTCAACATGCAGGATGTTAAAAAGGCAATAGAGCAAAGACTTGAGGCGAATGAAAAAATATTTTCTCACTGGCGAAAGGACGCTTTGCTTTATCAATTTAATAAAACCAAGCATACGGAGCCCATTGTTGTTGATTCCAGGATATATAAACTTTTGAAACATGCTAACTGGATGCACCAAAACTCAGCGGGGGCCTTCGACCCTGCGATCGGACATTTGGTCAATATTTGGGGATTCGGACCAGATGGAAAAAACCGCACCTCCATTCCGCCGGAAGAGCAAATTGAAAAAGCGCGCCAGACAAGCGGCATGAATCAGTTGAAAATTCTACCTGAGAAAATGGTTCGTAAAAATCACCCTACCCTTCAGCTTGACCTATCGGGGTCAGCCAAGGGAGAAATCATAGACCAAATATGCCAACTGTTAGATCGTCACAGTTTCGGAAACTACTTAGTTGAAATTGGTGGAGAGATCCGTGCTGAGGGAAAAGGCAGAAAGGGTAACGGTTGGGTAGTCGGTCTTGAAGATGGGCTTTCAAAAAATGAAAACGGCATGACCTCCGTACCCTTACGAAACTATGCCGTGGCCACATCAGGCAGTTACCGACTTACCAAACCAAATCCCGGTTCCAATCGTAATGCCTCACACTTAATTGACCCGAGGACGGGTAGACCCATCGAGCATGATCTTATCGCGGTCAATGCTTTTGCACCCACGGCACGGGATGCTGATGCCTGGGCCACAGCTTTAATGATTCTTGGCCCGGAAGACGGGATGAAAATCGCAGAAAAAATGGATATGGTTGCAAGATTTTGCGTTTCAAGGGAAGATGGGGTCCTGATCTTAAAGAGTACGGCTTACGACCGCATTTTTACGAAACTCCCTACCAACTAACCATTATCATATGAAAATCTTGCTCCTGTTCCTTGCCTCATTTTCACTATTTGCAAATGCGTCAACCGATAAAAAAAAGGTAACCATTGAGGCCAAACTTTTGGAATCATCTCGTGACGGTGATAGACTCTCCGCTCCTAGGATCTCGATACTGACGGGTACAAAAGGGGTAATCACAATGGAACAAGAGCGATCTGATGGCGCGAAACAAGGCTTTCGCATGGTGGTGCAACCATCTGAATCTGCAAATGGCATTCTGTTGCAGGGGTATGCCGTTTATGGCACCTACGACCCAGATGAGATTGATAAACAAACCGAAATCTTTGGTTTATTTTCCAAGGAAGCAAAACTGCCTCCTGAAGGTACGCAACCCGCCTGGGTAAATAAACTAGAACTTAGCGGAAGCTTTCGCATTAACGGAAAAGCTTACGGTGCATTCTCCACTAACGATGGTAGTTTTTGGCTGGAAGAGGGAAAGGGTGCATCCGGTTACAGACTTCTCAAGTTAGATCTCAGCAAATCACAGCCTCGTGCCTTTCTCGAAAAAGACGGGAAGCAAGCTTGGCTAGGGCTACGTGCCAGTGAAAGTTCTTCACCCAGAAATCTTGAGCAACCCCTCAAGGAAGGTGGCATCCTGTTTATCAAGGAAGTTAAATCAGGAGATAAAGTCACGATTCCCGTAATCGGTTTAAATGGTGAGATGTACGACTTCGAAATGCTTGTTACTTCAAACTAATTTTTTCTGCCCGAAAGTTATCAGGCTTGATTAAATAATATAAACCCAAAATTATTTCTATATGAATCGTCTGCATCGTTTTCCTCTTCTCCTCTTACTCTTCTCATTAAGTTCATGTATTGAATTCGAACGGGAGGAATTAACATACATCCACGATGAAGAAAAAGATGAACTAAGGGTCACCCTGGTATACCAAGGTATCTTTGGGAATCTCGATAAGGGAGAGTATTCACAAAAAAATCGTAACGATGTCGCGACCCATAACAGTTTGAACAAATTGCAAATTGATCAATTGGAATCAGTTCTAAGGGAGAAAAGAGCTTACTTCTTTAACAATTGGTTTGCTGAATACAGTAAATTTTCGACCGAAAAGATGCTCAAGGCTGTAATAAAAGGAAACAAACAAGGACGGTTTGAAGAACCGGAAAAGAAACTGATAGAACTACTCCATAAGAATATTGAAGTTCGAAATATCGGCTTTTACGAAAATAAGAATGGTAAACTTTGCGGCGGTCAAACCGTTATGATCACCAATATTTCAGAGGTTATCGCCTCTGTAAACCAGGTTATTCGAAGGCAGACTGTTGCCCACATTCCGCAATTGCGAAAAGAACTCAGTGAAAATGTTCCGAGTGCATGGAGTGAGAGAACCATTAATTTAATCGAAGAGAGACTTAAAGAGAAATTTGAATTTGTACGACTCGAAGGTAACCTCATTACCTTTTCAACCATCATGGCAGAAGCAGAGCAAAAAAAACTGACTGACAGTTTTGGCAAAGACTTACCACCCGGTGCGAGAGTTGAGTTTAGAGATGAAAGCATTGTTATTTTAATTGGAAGCAAAAGCGACGAAGTCGTTCATCTATCAAAAAATTGTTTTGATGGATATCAACCGAATGCCCTCAACTACATAAAGGAAAAACATCACACGCTCGTCTTTTCACCCAAGAAAATTAATACTAATTTGACCAACTTCCTGAAGGCTTCGGGGAAATAGAGAAATAGCTTTCGCGTAAGTGTTAAATACAGACTCTTAATGGAGTAATGTATTTAGTGAGATTAAGTTGTTTCAATGAGATTCGAAAACGCAGAGGATAAGCATGCCTGTTTCCTTGGCTTATTTACGGCCCATGAGTCTTCTATTCATGCGTATGTTAGAAGATTGGTATATCGTAGGGAAGATGCTTCCGATGTGATGCAAAAAATTGCCATTATTCTCTGGAAAAAATTCGATCAATTAAAAGCAGCCAAGGAATTCCGCAAATGGTCTTTTGGTGTGGCCAGGTACGAAGTCCTTGCTTGGAGAAGAGATTTAGCCAGGGAAAGAGAACGGTTGGTTTTATCCACCGAAACCATTGAACTCATGGCCATTGAAATGGATCGTAAATCTGAACAACTTGACCTCGAGCGAGAAGCGATTCTGCAACACTGCCTGAATAAATTAAAAAAAGAACAAAGGTCGGCCTTGCAGGAAATGTATATGGATGAAAGTAATACCCCAACCCTTGCCCAAAAATTTGGGAAAAGTACGACGGGGTTCTATCAATGGATTTATCGAATCAGGCAAAACCTTTCCAAGTGTGCCAAGAATTTGGCCAATGCAACATAAGGCACGGAATACGAAAAATGATGAAGAAAGAAGAAGATCTCATTTCCCGCTATTTATCCAAGGACCTCCAAGGCAAGGAGGTGGAGGAACTGGACAAGATGTTAAGAGAAAGCCCGAAGATACGACATCAATTTTACGATCAAACCAATGTTGTCAGTGCGCTGGAGGAGGAGTTTTCATCCAAACTGCCCGATGAAAAAGTAATCACCATCCTGCCACCCAAACTAAATATAAAACTTCTAGCCCTGGTCGCATCCTTTCTTTTAGGGTTTGGATTAGTAGCCAATTCATTTTTACAAAAACCAAAACCAATAGCCACTCTGGTTTCCAATGAAAACGCAGCCTGGGAGAGCTCTCTTCCAACCAGGCCCGGCAGTGAGTTAATTCCAGGGCAAATGAGTTTAAAATCCGGAGTTGCTACGATTCGTTTTTCTTCCGGTGCTGAAGTAACCCTTGAAGCACCAGCTCAGATTGAACTCAATAGTGAAATGGAGGGGAAATTAAACCAGGGAAATGCGATTATTCATGTACCTAAATCGGCCCAGGGTTTTGTGCTGATAACCCCTTCTGGATACGCGGTTGATCATGGCACTTCCTTTGGCGTATCCATTAGGCCAAATCAAACCATTACAGATTTTAAAGTATTGGAAGGTGAAATTTCAGTACATTCTCAAAACGGTGATTCGCTTTTTCTCAACGAGAATGAATCCGTGACATTACGCCCTGCTGGAATAAGTGAAAAAAGTCTTATCAACACGGAAGAAGTTCTTTCCACAACCAATGAAAAAGGTAAAGTTGTCCGTATACGATCCAATGGAAAATCGCGGTCAATTATTCGAAGCGACCAGACCGAATACTTAAACCCTGATTATCTCATGGTAAAATTGGATAACGGAAACAAGCCGTATGAAAGGAGATCTCTTTTCAACTTCCACCATAGCGATATCAACTGGCTTACAGCTAAAAAGGTAATGCTTCGCTTAAATCTTGTACCCTGCGGTTTAGGCAGCCGGGTCTACTTGCCCAAAGTAAACCGGTTTCAAGTTTATGCACTCGCCGGATTTTCAGGAATAGAATGGGAGAATCCAATAGCATGGAAAGATGCACCCCCTGTAAAATCCTTAGAATTGGTGGGGGAGTTTGAAATTCCCCGAAGTCAGGAGCGTGGAACCATGGTCATCGAGACTCCAGAGCTCCTTCATTTTATTCAAAAAAATAATGCGGACGAATATACTTTTTTGCTTCTCTTGGAAACACCTGAAACTCAGGGCGGTGGATTGGTTCATGCCTTTGCCAGCGATTCGCACCCAGAGTCCACCGGCCCTTGCCTAGAAGTACATTTCTAGGAAATTCTTTCATGCAGGCTGTGCCTGTATTTCATTTGCATCAGCCCTCCATGATCCATGGTAGATCTTTAAGCAATCTACTTGCAAGCAATCAAATACTCTGGATAGGATTTATAAATGAAGTACTTCCTTTTCTTTTTAGTCCTTCCAGCTCTGACTTTTGCTCAATTTATTGACTGTCCCAATGTCATACTCTTTGTGGCCAATGGTGTAAGTATGGAAGATTGCTCTGCTTATCAATTTTTCACTAAGAAAACGGATGATGAGCAAATCGATACACCGGGGATACAAAGACTGGCAAACATGGGTACACTACATACTGATGCCCATACCCTTTCCTCTTTACCTTCACTTTCCGACTATAGCTTGTTGACCGGGAGATACCCTTGGCGAGGAGGTCTTGCCATGAACTCGGGCACTCGAACCGAAGAACGAAGAGGTCCCCTACTTGAGGAGGACCGCCCCACCCTTGCCACTCTTTTTCGCTCCCAAGGCTATGCCACCACTATGGTGGGGAATTGGCAACTTGGCATTCGTTTTACCCAGTCTGATGCAAGGCCTGCAGCCGGCTGGAATGATGCAGATCTCACCCAAGATATTTACGATGGTCCTTGCGACCACGGGTTTACCCATGCCCGGTTTAAAGTTCATACCAACCAATCAGGTTCTAAAAGCACAAGAGGCAAGTCTTCTGAGTCAGGAAAAAAAGATCTCAAAATAAATTATTCAAAGCAGACCATTCGTTCAGTGCACATTCACAACCGTAAAATTATTGGTACCAGGGGATACGATAAACAAATTTCTATGGACGATAAAAGGGCAAATAAAAGTCTTTCCCATAGCCCCGCTTATTTTGATCACGGGATTACATTCCTCCACCAACACCTGAGAAATCGGGCAAGTTCATTCAACCCCTTCTTCCTTTTTTATTCAGGTGACGCTCGAGAAAATACAAAAATGACCCCAAATAAAGATCGTACAAAAGGTAGCCAAGACATGCCAAAAATGATTTCCGGTCAACCTGCACCTCCACACCTGGCTTATGTTAGTAAATATGATGCCGAACTTGAACAATTGCTTGATTTTCTAGAAAAAACTAAAGACCCACGCCGCCCGAGCAAGAAACTGATTCATAATACGCTGGTCATCTTTACCTCCAGCAAAGGAGGTGGGGCACATCCCAGCTCCGCACCCAATACCCAGGGAAATACCAACTCTCATGCAGAACTCCCTGTTCCCTTCATCGCTTCTTGGCCAGCCGGGGAAATCGGTAATGGAAATCAGAGTAGCCCTGGTCAAATTAGTAATCAACTCATGGGTTTGCATCAATTGTACGCAACTTTCTCTGAAATCCTGGCTGCCCCACTTCCCAATTTAAGAGAAGGGGAAAAAGGGGCGGAAGATAGTACGAATATTTTACCCATTTGGTCCGGTACAAAAATGACTTCTGCTCAACCCATATTTTATCATCATCACGATCATAGTAAAAATAAGGCAACCTATACAATGAGTATGAAAGATCCTCTGCTAGGAGGAATAAAAAGACAAGGAACCTGGTTTCTTTCCTGGCAGGATTCACTTTTCATTGGCAAGAAAGTAAAACCAGCAAAGTTGTTTAAAATCTCAGCCAGACCCGCGGACACTCCCTTAAAGTATAACGATACTGAATTTCGAGCGATCAAAGAGGAATTCATTTCCCTGGTCCTTCTGTACCACAGCAGTGGTGGTGACCGCTTTACTGAACTTACCCCATCCAAAAGAGTAATATTTGATTGGACCAAACCGATACCCGCACCTCCCCCTGTAACTTTGAGCATTTCGGGGAAGGGGGGAATTCCCCTCCAAAAAGAAGACGGGCTGGGGATTCAAGGGAAACTATCTGACAGGATTGATCCCGGGGAAGCAGTTGCCCTTCGTTTTGAACAAGATGTGTTGGTTGAATCTATTTCCTTTAATGCCAGGAATGGAAAATTTGGAGGAACCATAGTTATAGGCAATCGCCCTCCCCTCCCCATTCATCCAGCAACTTCCAATCATCAGTCAAATGACTCAATTGGCATCCTCCGGGATTTAGGTGTCGTAAAGAAGGACGAAAGAATTATATTGAGTGCATCTCCGTACCTTGGGGTTGAAACTTCAGGAAGTTGGAAGCTTTCATCACTGGTTGTAAGGCCTTTTAAAGAGAATTAAAATGGATACGATTACCATCATTGGCATTCTAATTGGATTAACATTTGGCATTTTTTTCCTCGTTGTCGAGAAGGCATTTGACAAAATGTTTAATCAAATCTTCAGGCTGATTGGACTGAAATCTTCAACGGGACCGATCCGTATTCATGTAAGTCATAAAAATCATATTATTGAGCTTGAAATCTGTAATCAGGGAAAAGGTAAGGCCATGCTGGTAGCCATCGAAGGCATGGATAGGTCTGGCCAAAAGGTTTTCCCTGTACCCTTCACCTCCGCAGCAGAAGCCGGAGATGGTATTCCTGAAAAAAGAATGAAGGAGTTACGAAAGCATTTTGCTTCAGAAAACATTCCTTCTGGCGGTACTAAATCTGCTTACTTATATGCAGAAGAATTGGCTGGTGGTGACCTAAGCGAAATTCGTGTATTAGATCGTGATGGCACCTATTGGTCCGTGACAATAAACTGATCTGAACCAAACAAGATATCATGATTTAGATGCCCTAAGGGCCTTTGCGATGTTACTCGGCGTCGGCTTACATGCCATGCTATCATTTGTGGGGTGGCCGGTTTGGCCGGTTCAGGATAGTAACCAGTCTGAACTTTATGGCATACCTATTCTGTTTATTCATGGCTTTCGCATGCCTCTTTTCTTTTTCGTAAGTGGTTTTTTTACCATGATGTTATGGAAACGAAAAGGAGCCCAAGCGTTGATCTGTAATCGTTTCAAACGAATTGTTCTTCCCTTTTTCTTTTTTGGAATTCTCCTGATCCCTCTTCTCAATCATATGCGTTCAGTCACAGCATGGATAGCTCCGGAAAGCATTTCGGAAACTTCAGATATAGAGCTATCAACCCCTCCAGCTAAAAATCAGATCGAAGACCTTGGCTGGGCATCAAAAGAAGGAAATATCCAGCTCATGCAGGCACTACTTGAAGATGGAGCCGATATCAATGGAGAATACCAAAAGTCACTCACTCCACTGCATTGGGCTGCGGCAAACGGGAAAACCAAAGCTGTTTTATTTTTACTTAAAAAGGGAGCAAACAGTAATGCCCTAGATGGATATTTGTGCACTCCCCTGCATTGGGCCGCTTTTTTTGGACAAGAAGACTCCCTTTCACTTCTCCTTGAAAATGGGGCCAATCCCAAGATGAGAAATAAAGATAATTCCAGCCCAAAGGATGCAACATACGCGGGAAAATCACTGACTGAGATGGTTGCCAGAGATATTTTACGGATTTCATTCCGCTGGAAATCATTACAAAATAAAAGGCTAAAATGCCGGAATCTGCTAGAAACATATCTTGACAAAAATAGAATTGGGGAAACAGGTGAGAGTAATTTCTTCCGTACATATTACCTTACTTTTGGGGATTTCATTACCCATCACCTATGGTTTCTCTATGATCTCATATATCTAATCACGGCCTTTTTAATTTTGAGCCGCTTCCATTCCCTTTTATCCCTTAAGAAGCTTGCCTGTTGGATAATGTCCTCACGCTACCCTTTATTCTTTTTGGTACCAATTACTTATGTGGCTCAGTTTTATATGAAAGAGGATTTTGGTCCTTCCACTCATGTATGGCTTGCTCAGGATTGGACGAAGCTCGGCTACTACGGAATATTTTTTGGTTATGGGGTAATCTGTTTTCAAAACCATGTATTTACCCAGAGAACAGGTAATTTGTGGCGTCTTTCTTTACCCGGGGCAGTAACTGCATTCCTTACGGCTCTGATTTGCTTGCATTACAAAGAGGAAACCTGGAGTTATGAAATACTTACCCTGTGCTCCGCCTGCTTTGCATGGCTTATGGTTTTTGGATGTATCGGACTTTTTAAAAAATATTTTTCAATAGAAATGCCAAAGGTCCGGTTTGTTTCTGATTCCGCGTACTGGATATACCTCATTCATCTGCCCATCGTACAAATCTTGCAGGCCGTGGTTTCATACTGGCCACTCCCCAGCTTACTGAAATGCTCATTGGTCTGCCTACTGAGTACGGTATTATTACTTTTCACCTACCGTTACTTTATCCGTTATTCTTGGATCGGCACTATGTTAAATGGCAAACAACACCAATAAAGTAATACTCTAACATTCGCTAACGATTAGATCTTATATAGGGTTCGAGATTTTATTTGCCATGCTTATTTGGTCCGCCATTGCCCATAAAGGTCTGGTTTACTTTGATTTTGGAAGCGACGCCTACCATCATCGGGCTTGTTATAATTGCAAAGTGGTATCCAGAGGTATACCCAAAATACTCAGTCTGATATGGCCCTCGCTCTTGTGGGGCAATTTTGTCCATATTTCCCCTGAGTAAACTTCACAATATTCAACTCAAAGCATTGCCAAAGTAGGTAACAAAGCAGATGCTAAACCGGATGACGAACGAAACAAACTGGGATCAAAGATATGAACAGCAAGATACTCCATGGGATAAAGGGGAACCGGCACCCGGATTGATGGATTGGTTGAAAAAACAGAGCCTTGAACTCGAGACGCGGGTACTCGTCCCTGGATGCGGTCGCGGACATGATGCATCCGCGTGGGGGAAAAAAGGGTTTGAAACGACAGGCATGGATTTATCAAACCTAGCCCTTGCTGGTGCCCGAGAAAATTACGAAGCTTTACCAAACCTTGCTTTCTTCCCAGGAAACTTTTTAGAAGATGAGCCCGAGGAGCCATATGATTTAATCTTTGAACATACTCTATATTGTGCAATTTCTCCGGATAGAAGGGATGATTACGCCAAGGCTTTACCACGCTGGCTAAAACCCGGCGGATATTTCCTGGGAATACATTTTATATTCCCTTTAAGCGAAGAAGGCCCCCCTTTTGGAGCCAGCCGGGAAGAAATTATTAGCCGTTTTCAAGGTAAATTCACATTGCTCGATGACTGGAAGCCTAGACATTTTGAAGGCCGCAAAGATGAGGAATGGATGTTCTTGTGGCAGCTAAATCCCTGATATACTAGACCATTCCATACTCGATTGTTTTTGGATAGTTGTAATTGCCAAGGGGGTCCTTTAAAAAGGAAAGACTTAAGATCTACCAATTTTACACTAAGCCTCTGCTTGACCTCTCTAAAATTTTAAAGGAAAGTTAACCCTATGAAATCAATGTTTTATACCAATTTATTTATTTTTTTACCTGTCCTTTTTTTCTTCCTCATTGGTTGCGGAAAGAAAGACGACGACACGCTGACAGCGGATGATTTTTATCCTATTGATTTTTGCATAGTGAGTGGAAGTGATTTCGATGAAGAAGGTACCGGGATGGTTCCCTACATGTATGTTCACGAAGGGATATCCCTGAAGTTTTGCTGTAAGCCTTGCCTGCCAAAATTTAAAAAAGACCCCGAGAAATTCCTGGTTATTTTGGAGGAAGAAATGGAATACCTGAAACAGGAAAAGCAATCAGACGGCTAAAAATTATTTTTCAGACAACTGCTGCCACCAGTTCTTTTTGGGAGGCTTTCTGATACTATTCATCATTTCTTCAGGTAGCCCACTTTCAGGCAACCACTTTTCAAC
>ERZ807291.3492-NODE-3492-length-22171-cov-72.668204_pt1 | contig 22171 bp, 14 predicted proteins | sample MGYA00521257_ERZ807291 | MGnify/ENA primary metagenome ERZ807291 (study PRJEB31413, sample SAMN03169783) | marine metagenome | biome: Marine; feature: Water; material: Subsurface seawater | place: North Sea | collected 2011-04-28 | depth 1 m m ... | reverse complement strand
GAAAACTAACAGATTCTGAAGTTTTTGGTTTTTCACAGGTAAACTCTGAACATTGTAGACACAAGATTTTTAATGGAACTTTTGTCATTGATGGAGAAGAAAAAACTACCTCTCTTTTTAAAATGATTAAAGAAACATCTAAACAACATCCCAATGATATTGTTTCTGCCTACAAAGACAATGTGGCTTTTATTAAAGGACCTACTGTAGAACAATTTGCCCCAAAAAGAGCAGATATTCCAGACTACTATAAAACAGAAAAATTTGATTCTGTAATATCTTTAAAAGCAGAAACCCATAACTTCCCTACCACTGTAGAGCCTTTTAATGGAGCTGCTACTGGCTCTGGAGGTGAAATTAGAGATCGATTGGCTGGAGGAAAAGGGTCATTACCGCTAGCTGGGACAGCTGTGTATATGACTTCCTATTCTCGTTTGACAAAGGATCGCTTTTGGGAACAAAAAATGAAAGAACGTCCATGGTTATATCAAACTCCTATGGATATTTTAATTAAAGCATCTAATGGAGCTTCAGATTTTGGAAATAAGTTTGGACAACCACTTATTACAGGATCTGTACTAACATTTGAACACGAAGAAAATTCATCGTGTAGCACATCAGCTGCCAGAAAACTTGGATTTGATAAAGTAATTATGCAAGCTGGTGGTATTGGTTACGGAAAAGCCAGCCAAGCACTAAAAGACACTCCTAAAGAAGGTGACAAGATTGTTATTTTAGGGGGTGAAAACTATAGAATAGGAATGGGAGGAGCTGCAGTTTCTTCTGCAGATACTGGAGAGTTTGCCTCAGGAATAGAACTTAATGCCGTGCAAAGATCTAATCCTGAAATGCAAAAGCGTGCTGCAAATGCAGTGAGAGGAATGATAGAAAGTGATGAAAATTATATCGTTTCTATTCATGATCATGGTGCTGGTGGACATTTAAATTGTTTATCTGAATTAGTTGAAGATACGGGAGGTAAAATAAATTTAGATAAATTACCCGTTGGTGACCCTACATTATCTGCTAAAGAAATCATTGGGAACGAATCTCAAGAAAGAATGGGATTGGTAATAGCGGAAAAACACTCAGATACTCTACAAAAAATTGCAAATAGAGAACGTTCACCAATGTATACTGTTGGAGATGTTACAGGAAATAATAGATTTACTTTTGAATCTAAAAATAATGGAGATACCCCAATGGATCTAGCATTGGAAGATATGTTTGGAAGCTCTCCAAAAACCATTATGTCTGATACTACAATAAAAAGAAACTACAAGAATTCTAGATATAAAACAAAAAATTTACAAATCTACCTAGAACAAGTTCTTCAACTAGAGGCTGTTGGTTGTAAAGATTGGCTTACAAATAAAGTAGATAGATGCGTTGGCGGAAAAGTTGCCAAACAACAATGTGTTGGTGCTTTGCAAGTTCCTTTAAATAATGTAGGAGTAATGGCTTTAGATTATAATGGAAAAGAAGGAGTAGCTACTGCTATTGGCCACTCACCTATTTCTGGATTAATAAATCCTGCTGCTGGGAGTAGAAATTCTATTACCGAAGCACTAACAAATATGATATGGGCTCCATTAAAAGATAATTTAAAAAGTATTTCTCTTTCCGCAAATTGGATGTGGCCATGTAAAAATGAAGGTGAAGACGCTAGATTATTTGAGGCAGTAAAAGCAATTTCTGATTTTTCAATAGACTTAGGAATTAATGTTCCCACGGGTAAAGATTCTTTATCTATGAAACAAAGATATTCTAATGAAGAAGTAATCTCTCCAGGAACAGTAATTATATCAGCTGCAGGTAATTGTGATCAAATAAGTAAAGTTGTTGAACCTGTTTTGAAACATAATAACAGCTCTATTTATTATATAAATATATCACAAGATTCATACAAGTTAGGAGGAAGTTCATTTAATCAAGTTTTAAATACGATTGGTAACGAAGCTCCTGATGTTAAAAATTCAGCTTTTGTAAAAAATACGTTTAACATTATTCAAAATCTAATAAAAGAAGATAAAATCTACTCAGGGCATGATATTGCCTCAGGAGGTTTAATTACAACTTTACTTGAAATGTGTTTTGCAGATAACAATATTGGTGCAAACATAGACCTTACCTCTTTATCTGAAAAAGATTCCATAAAACTATTATTTTCAGAAAATGCTGGAATTATTTTTCAAGCTAATTCTCAAATAGAAAAAACATTAACAGATCATCATATCGAATTTTTTACGATTGGTACTGCTGTAAAAGAGGAAGTTTTAACAATAAAAAACCATGAAGATACTTTTTCTTTAAATGTTTCAGAACTAAGAGATACTTGGTACACAACCTCTTTTTTACTAGATCAAAAACAAACAGCTAATGGATTAGCTAAGCATCGATTTAACAACTTTAAAAAACAACCTTTACACTATAAATTTCCTGAAAATTTTACAGGAATTTTACCAACAATAGACAAAACTACTTCCAAACCTAAAGCGGCCATTATTAGAGAGAAAGGAAGTAATTCTGAAAGAGAAATGGCCAATGCAATGTACTTAGCTGGTTTTGATGTAAAAGATGTTCATATGACAGATTTAATTTCTGGTAGAGAAACTTTGGAGGATATTCAGTTTATTGGAGCTGTTGGAGGATTTTCTAATTCTGATGTTCTTGGATCTGCTAAAGGATGGGCAGGGGCTTTCTTATACAACGAAAAAGCTAATAAAGCGCTGAAATCTTTTTTTGAAAGGGAAGATACTTTGAGTGTGGGAATTTGTAATGGATGCCAATTATGGATGGAGTTGGATTTAATAAATCCAGACCATGACATTCATGGAAAAATGACTTATAATGATTCTAAAAAACATGAAAGTGCATTTACATCTGTAAAAATTCAAGAAAACAACTCTGTTATGTTGTCCAGTATGGCTGGATCAACACTGGGTGTTTGGATATCTCATGGAGAAGGTAAGTTTAAATTTCCTTATGAAGAAGATAAATACAACATCGTAGCCAAGTATAGTTATCAAGAGTATCCCCATAATCCTAATGGTTCAGATTTTAACACAGCAATGATGTGTGATAAAACTGGAAGACATTTAGCCACAATGCCACATATAGAAAGATCTACTTTTCAATGGAACTGGGCTCACTACCCAGAGGGAAGAAAAGATGAAGTTTCTCCATGGTTAGAAGCATTTGAAAATGCTAGAAAATGGATTAACTCAAAAAAATAAAAAAACAAGTATTTTTCCAGTTTTAAATTACCTGAAATTTTGTTATTTTTTTTATTAAGTATTAACCTATAATTTTTTTGTGAAGATAAATTTATCATCAGTAAACATAGGTTTCATAAATGAAACCTATTTTTTTTATCTTGCTGTCTTATAAAACCAACATGATAAATAAAATAACACGTGTTTTTGATTGTATAGAATATCAAAAAAATAATTATCCACAAGATAAATCGTTAGTCTATAAAGAAAAAAACAACTGGAAAAGTTACTCAAGTCAAGATTTTATTACTATTTCTAATAATGTTAGTAGGTCTTTATTAAAATTGGGATTAAAGCCAAATGATAAAGTAGCCATCATAGTTCCAGTGAATCAACCTAAATGGCATTTTTTAGATATAGGTATTTTACAGATTGGTGCACAAAATGTTCCTTTATATGCCACATTATCAGAAAAGGATTACCAATATGTATTAAATCATTCAGATTCTAAGTATTGTTTTATTGCTGGTGATGATATCTATGAAAAAGTTAAAAAAGTTCTAGATAAAACTCAGCTTAAAGAAGTATTTAGAATAGATAGGCAATCAGATATTGGTTGGGAATCTTTTTTAAAGCTGGGAAAAGATGAAACATCTCAAGCCAAAGTAGAGGAGTTAAAAAAATCTATTAAGCCAAAAGATTTGGCAACAATTATTTATACATCTGGTACAACTGGAACTCCAAAAGGAGTTATGTTGTCTCATCACAATATTGTTGAAAATATTAAAGCAACTGCAGATAGATTAAATATTGAAGGTCCTGGTAAAAAAACAATCAGTTACTTACCTGTTAGTCATGTGTTTGAAAGAACAGCTGGTTATTATTCACAAATGATGGGTTTTAGCACCTATTTTGCAGAAAGCATTGAGTTATTAGGTGATAACATCAGAGAGGTTAGGCCTAGCATGATGGCAGTTGTTCCTAGATTACTAGAAAAAATATTTGATAAAATTGTAGATAAAGGAAGCAACTTAACCGGTTTAAAGAAAAGACTTTTCTTTTGGGCCTTAGAGCTAGGAGAAAAATATGAACCTTATGAAAAAAACGGATCTTGGTATCACTTTAAATTAAAAATTGCAAGAAAACTAATTTTTGTAAAATGGCAGGAAGCACTGGGTAATAATTTAGAATTTATGATCTCCGGAAGCGCACCACTTCAACCGAGGTTAATTAAAGTTTTTACTGCAGCGGGTATTCCAGTTTATGAGGGATATGGAATGACCGAATCTTCGCCTGGGGCTACATTAAACGATTTAAGAAATAATTCATTAAAAATAGGTACCGTTGGTAAAGCCTTAAAAGGAATAGAAATTAAAATAGCAGATGATGGTGAGATTTTAATGAAAGGACATTGTATAATGCAGGGATACTACAAAAGAGATGATTTAACAGCAGAAACAATTAAAAATGGATATCTCCATTCTGGAGATATTGGAGAAATCGATTCTGAAGGTTTTTTAAAAATCACTGATAGGAAAAAAGAAATTTTCAAAACTTCTGGTGGGAAATATATTGCTCCAACTGTTATAGAAAGTCAATTAAAAAAATCTCGTTTTATAGAACAAGTAATGGTTATTGGTGAAGCTCAAAAAATGCCTGCAGCTTTAATCCAAATAAACTTCGAATACGTAAATGAATGGATTAAAAGAAAAGGATATAAGGTTAATAATTTGCAGGACAGCAAAGAATTAAGAAATAGAATTCAACAAGAAATTGATGTTTGCAACAAGGATTTTGGTAAATGGGAACAAATCAAAAAGTTTGAAATCACCAAGGAGGAATGGACTGCTACATCTGGTCACTTAACACCAACTCTTAAAATGAAAAGAAAAATAATTTTAGAAAAACATAAAAATTTATACAACAAAATATATAATCTTTAAGAAATAATACCCTAAAATATCATATTGTGAAATCTATTGGTTTTTTGTAATTTGGCTTCATAACTTTTTTTATAAAAACAAAATAACTTTATGTCTTCAGAAATAAGCAGATTATTTGACTTCCCCTACTTTTCCCAAAAAAAATATAACCTAAAAAATGCTTTGGTTACAAAATACGGGAATAAATGGGTATCAACTTCAAGTGAAGAGTACATATTTAAAGCAAATACTATCAGTAGAGCTTTGCTTCGTTTAGGAGTAAAAGCAAATGATAAAATTGCTGTTATTTCTACAACAAATAGAACCGAATGGAATATTGTAGACATAGGAATTCTTCAAACCGGTGCTCAAAATGTACCCATATACCCTACCATATCTAAAGAAGATTATGAATATGTACTAAATCATTCTGAATCTATTTATTGTTTTGTATCTGATGTATCTATTGTAGAAAAAATCAATAAAATTAAAGGAAATACAAAGTTAAAAGAGGTGTATACTTTTGATGAGATATCTGATGAAAAAAATTGGAAGGAACTCCTAGAACTTGGAAAAGACACATCAAATCAAAGTGATGTTGAAGCCAGAAAAGATGCAGTAAAAAGTGAAGATTTAGCAACGCTCATTTACACCTCTGGAACTACTGGAAGGCCCAAAGGAGTAATGTTATCACACGGAAATATTGTATCAAACGTTTTAACAAGTGAAGAAAGCGTTCCGTTAACCAAAGGAAACGACAAAGCCTTAAGTTTTCTACCCGTATGTCATATTTTTGAACGTATGATACTTTATTTGTACCAATATTGTGGTGTAGAAATCTATTTTGCTGAAGGGGTAGAAAAATTAGTTGAAAATGCACAAGAAATTAAGCCTCACGTATTGACAGCTGTTCCAAGGTTGTATGAAAAAATATATGATAGTATTGTCTTAAAAGGACAAGAATTAACTGGTATTAAAAAGAAACTGTTTTTTTGGGCAGTAGATCTTGGTTTAAAATATGAACCTTATGGTGCCAATGGTTGGTGGTATGAAAAACAATTAGGGTTGGCTCGTAAACTAATTTTCTCAAAATGGCAAGCAGCCTTAGGAGGTGAACTTAAATTAATGGTTTCTGGAGCTTCTGCTTTACAACAAAGATTAACTAGAGTTTTTGCGGCTGCTGGAATGCCAATTATGGAAGGATATGGATTAACTGAAACATCACCAGTAACCTCTGTTAGTTTTATGGAACAAAATGGTGTTCATGGATTTAGGGTTGGAACAGTTGGTAGAATTTTAAAAAATGTGGAAGTAAAAATTGCTGAAAATGGTGAAATATTAGTAAAAGGACCAAATGTGATGCAAGGGTATTACAAAGACCCAAAAAAAACTGCTGAGGTTATTAAAGACGGTTATTTTCATACTGGTGATAAAGGTGAAATAGACTCCGATGGATTTTTAAAAATTACAGGTAGAACAAAAGAAATGTTTAAAACCTCTGGAGGTAAATACATTGTTCCACCTCTTCTTGAAGGGGATTTAAAGCAATCTTTATTTATAGAACAAGTAATGGTAATTGGTGAAAATGAAAAAATGCCAGCTGCTTTAATTCAACCAAACTTTGTTTTTATAAGAGATTGGATTGAAAGAAAAGGTCACAAAATTGGGACTTCTTGTGAAGAAATTGCTGGGGCTCAAATTATCATCGATAGAATTCAAATAGAGGTAGATCAATGCAATAAGAGCTTTGGGAAATGGGAACAAATAAAAAAGTTTGAACTAACACCCAATGAATGGACTATAGATGGTGGTCATCTAACACCTACTATGAAGATGAAACGAGAAATTATAAAAAATATTTATGATGACTTATATGAAAAAATATACAGAGGATAAATAATTAAATAAAACGCTGCAATTTGTAGCGTTTTATTTTATAAAAAAACAATTATTTACACCTTTGGTGAGATAGATTAAAATACCATTTTTGGTTTAATGTGTTGACTTCAATAACTCGGGAAATTTTTTCTGAAAACGCTTTAATCGTGGTATAGATACATTTCTAACATATCGATCATATGGATTTCGTTTTTCATAATTTTGATGATAGTCTTCCGCTTCGTAAAAAACTGAAAACTTTGTTACCTCTGTCACTATTTTATTATTGTATATTTCTTTGTTTAATTTTTGAATAGCTGCCTCTATAAGATTTTTTTCATCTATCGTTTTATAAAAAGCAATCGATCTATACTGACTTCCATAATCTGGGTGTTGACCGTTCTTTGTAGTAGGATCATGTGATCCAAAAAAAACATCTACTAGAGTTTTAAAAGTAACAATTTCTGGATTGTAGTATACGGCTACTGCTTCTGCATGACCTGTTCTTCCTGTCCCTATAGATCTGTAAGTAGGATTTTTGGTGAAACCACCAGCATATCCTGATATCGCTTCGTTGACTCCTTCAACACTTTCAAAAATTGATTCTACACACCAGAAACAGCCACTTGCGAAATAGGCTACTTTGTCTGAAGCACAAATTTTATTTACTTGATATTCATTTTGTTTGGCCTCTCTGGTGAAACCATATGTAACTAAGATTAAAAAAACTACGATGATAGCCAGTATACTTTGTTGATTTTTCATAAATGAAATTTATTAATTTATTGTGTAGTCTAAAAATTAAATGATTCTTACAATTTGTTTACAACTTTAGTCTTTTGTTAAGAAAGCATATTGTAAATACTAAGGTAGATACTTACATTTGTTAGACAAAATTTATTCTTTAGATTATGGAGCATTTTATCGTTTCTGCACGTAAATACAGACCTCAATTCTTTGAGGATGTTATTGGGCAACAAGCGATAACAAATACTTTAGAAAATGCCATTAAAAATAATCATTTAGCTCAAGCTCTTCTTTTTACTGGGCCTAGAGGTGTTGGAAAAACATCTTGTGCTAGAATTTTAGCAAAAAGAATCAATGAAGAAGGGGCTGAATCTAATGATGAAGACTTTGCTTTTAATATATTTGAACTAGATGCTGCTTCCAATAACTCTGTAGATGATATCAGGAGTTTAACAGATCAAGTAAGAATACCTCCTCAGACCGGAAAATACAAGGTGTATATTATAGATGAAGTACACATGTTATCACAAGCGGCTTTTAATGCTTTTTTAAAAACATTAGAAGAACCTCCAGCTCATGCTATATTTATTTTAGCTACTACAGAAAAACATAAAATTATTCCCACAATTTTATCACGTTGCCAAATATTTGATTTTAAGAGAATAACTGTTTTAGACACAAAAAATTATTTAAAAAAAATAGCTGCAAAAGAAAACATTGAAGCAGATGATGACGCCTTACACATAATTTCACAAAAAGCCGATGGCGCCATGAGGGATGCTCTTTCAATTTTTGATAGAGTTATTAGTTTTTCTGGAAAAAACCTAACTCGTGAGGCTGTAACTCAAAATTTAAATGTCTTAGACTATGATACTTATTTTACAATGACAGATTTGTTATTAGAAAATAAAATTCCTGATGTGTTAAATAACTTTAATGAAATTTTGTCTAAAGGATTTGAAGGGCACCATTTTATTAGTGGACTAGCCTCTCACTTTAGAGATTTGTTGGTTGCCAAAGACAAGGCAACTATCAACTTACTTGAAGTTGGTGATAATGCTAAAAAGAAGTATTTAAATCAATCCTCTAAAGCGTCTATAAGCTTTCTCATACAATCTATAGAAAAAGCCAATCAATGCGAATTAAATTATAAAATAAGTAAAAATCAACGACTTTTAGTTGAATTAACTTTGATGCAAATTGCCTCCATCACTTTCGATGGCGAAAAAAAAAAACCATCTAACTATATAATTCCAGCTACATTTTTTACTTCTATCTCACCCCCCTTAAAAAAGGAAATAATACCAGACGTTAAAGCTAAAGACGATCTTAAAACACCACCAAAGGTTGTCGATAAAGAGCCTTTAGCATCAAGTACTCTAATATCTAAACCACCAATTTTAAAAAATATAAAAAGAAGAAGTAATTCTCTTTCTTTAAAAAGTATTCATCAACAAAAAGACATAAAAAAGACTACTACTGAAATTAATTATGATGATTACCCAAGAAAACCTTTTACAGAAAGTGAATTACAAACAGCATGGAAAGACTTTCAAAAATTTTTAATAAAAAAAGGCGAAAAAAGTATCGCTTCTATTTTAGCTACAGACATACCAACACTTCAAGAAAACTTTTATATTCAGTTTATTTTACCCAATAAGCTAATGGAAGACCAATTAAAACAAGTAAAACCAAAACTAATAAAATTTATTAGGGAATCTTTAAACAACTACGGTATTTCTTTAAATATTGTAGTTAATGAAACTATACAAAAGAAGTTTGCATATACTCCTCAAGAAAAGTACAACAAACTTCTAGAAAAAAATGCTTTTCTTAAAGACTTAAAAGACACTTTTCAACTAGATCTGTAATCCTATTTATATTTTATCTCCAAGATAAACCAGCATAATATCTTTTTTTATTAGCTGCCTAGAATAAAAATCCGAAAGGGTGTATATTTTATTATCTATTGTTTTAACAAATAATGGTACGGATTCTATTCGATTATGAAGTTTTTCTAATGTTTCATTAAATTCGTTTTCTGATGAAATAGCTGTTTCATAAATGGATGGATAATCTCTAGCTGCTTCACTTAAATTTATAAAATCATCTTTTGGAGTAAAAAAATGTTTTTCATTCTCAAAATTTTGATTCTTCACTTCATCAGCAGTAGCTAATCGATAAGCTCCACGTTCTCCAAATATGGGAGAAAAGTTTTTTAATGCATATTTATTTACTGCATCACTACCTGTTAGAGCTATTAAGTAACCAATATCATTCAACTCAATATTGTCTGAAAGATCATCATCATATACATTCACAGAATACGCTTCCAACCCCATGTTACTACTTTGTTCTATAAAAGATGTATTGGCGTCTATTAGGACCACTCTTTTCCCAAGATTTTGAATATATTCAGCTATAAGTCTTGAAGATTTTGAGGCACCAACTATTAAAATTCCATCGGAAGAATTCAAAAATACTCCAATGATTTTTGCAAATAAACGAGCTGTTGTTGCGTTTAATAAAACAGTTCCAAGAACTATCATAAACACTAAAGGCGTTATGTATTCTGCTCCTTCTACTCCCTGCTTTAGAAGCTTACTTCCAAAAAGAGAAGCTATACCAGCTGCAACTATACCCCTAGGGCCAACCCAACTTATGAATAACTTTTCATTAAATTTTAAGTTTGAATTATAAGTACTGATAAAAACACCTAAAGGCCTAATAATAAACACTATAAGAAAAAAAATAATCGCGGTTTTCCAATTATATAAAAGCATTAAATCCTCCATATTAATATTTGCAGCCAGAAGAATAAATAGAATTGAAATTAATAAAACACTCAATGATTCTTTAAAGTACAATAGCTCTTTTAAATTTTTTAATTTGCCATTTCCAAGAACCATTCCCATCACTACAACAGCCAATAAACCTGATTCATGTGCAAATATTTCTGATTCTACAAAAACAAGCAAAACTGTAGACAAAGAGACCACATTTAATAAATAATGAGGAATCCATTTTTTATTAATCACAAAGGTGAGTGCATGAGCAAAAGTGAAACCAAAAGAAGTTCCAAATAGTATAATTTTCCCAAATTCAGATAATGCTGTTTTAGTGAAACCACTATCACCACCCACACTTATAAACTCAAATACCAGTACTGCCACTAACGCACCTATTGGATCTATGAGAATTCCCTCCCATTTTAAGACTGTAGAGATATCTTTTTTTAATGGAATATTTCTTAAAATAGGTGTAATTACCGTAGGTCCTGTAACTATAATTAATCCAGAAAACAAAAAAGACAATTCCCAATTTAGCTCAAAAATAAAATGTGCTAAAAAACCAGCTCCAAAAAAAGTAACCGCTGATCCTAGGGTAATTAATTTTGTTATTACCGGCCCAACATTTTTTATTTCATCTCTTTTTAAGGTTAAGCCACCCTCAAATAATATAATACTGATGGCCAATGAAACAAAATAATACAACCCATCTCCAGGAAACAATCCTTTGCTACCATTCCAAACAGGTTCAATATACTTTGTATGATCGTCTGTTAAAAACTCTGCTGCTATAGGACCTACCAAAAGTCCAATTAATATCAATGGAAGAATTGCTGGAATTTTAAATCTCCAAGCAAACCACTGTGCTAATATTCCTAAAATAATTATTCCTGCTAATTCTAACATACCAAATAATATTTCTTTAAAAATACAAAAATACATGCATAAAAAATATTCTAGAATATTAAAATATTTATTTTACAAGCTTCTATTTGAGGGCACTATGTAATGTATTTATTAATATTTAAAATTACCAAATACATTTTAAAAAATCATTTATAATATTTAACCCAAAACCTACACAAGTCAATCGATACAATAACGAATATTTAGTATTTTAGCTATTTAGTTTTATTTAAATCTATTAGATAATCAATTATATGCAAATTAAACCCAAAACTGGTATTAAGGGATTAACTGAAAATTGGCAAAGTGATTTAATTGCTGCTATAAGTGTTGCGCTCATTGCTTTACCTCTTTCATTAGGTATTGCTTTGGCAGCAGGTGCACCTGCCATGTCAGGTATTTTTTCAGCCGTAGTTGGAGGAATAGTTACAACACTTTACAGAGGTGGTCACATATCAGTTAACGGACCTGCAAAAGGTGTCATTGGTGTGATACTTCTTGGTATTGCTTTAATGGATGATGGTTCAGGTCAAGCCTTTAATTATGTTTTAGCAGCAGTTGTTGTTTCTGGTGCAATTCAAATGTTATTAGGAATATTAAAACTGGGAAGATTAGCAGAAGTTTTCCATAGTTCAGTAATCCATGGTATTCTAGCAGCAATTGGAATTATCATATTTGCTAAACAAATCCATGTAGCTTTAGGAACTCATTCTGATAGTCCTAGTATTATACAAAACCTTATAGATGCAGTTTTATATTTACCTCAAGCTAATCCTTTTGTCATCCTCATTTCACTTACAGGATTATTTTTATTATTACTGCACTCTAAAATAAGTTACCGTTTTTTTCATTTTTTACCGGCTCCAATGTGGGTTATAACTCTTTCTATTCCTTTTGCATACCTTTTTAACTTCTTTGACCAACAAACACTTTCATTTCTGGGTAAAACCTATGAAATAGGCCCTCATTTACTGCTTGACATTCCAGATAATATTATGGATTCTATTATGCATCCTAATTTTAATAAAGTTAATACAATTGAATTTTGGACGACTGTATTTTCTATGTTGATTATAACAAGTATTGAGTCACTTGCAATTGCCAAAGCTGTTGACAAAATTGACCCCTACAAAAGAAAAACAGACTTAAATAAAGATCTAACAGGGATTGGCCTAAGTACTATGGTAGCTGGCCTCATAGGTGGTTTGCCAATAATTGCAGTAATTATAAGAAGTACGGTAAATATTCATAACGGTGCCAAAACAAAATGGTCTAATATGTATCAAGGAATATTATTACTTCTTTTTATTGTGGCTTTAAGTCCCATTATGAGAAAAGTACCGCTATCTGCTTTTGCTATTTTATTGGTATATACTGGGTTTAAATTAGCATCTCCTGCTGTTTTCAAGAAAGCATACAACCAAGGAATTGAGCAACTTATTTTCTTTACAGGAACAATGATCCTTACAATCTACACCAATTTATTAATTGGTTTATTAGGTGGTTTATTATTGGCTTTGATTACTCATATGCTTTTAGCAAGATTATCCATTCCTCAATTTTTTAAGATGGTGTATAAATCTCGCACTAAATTGGTAAAGCTTAAAGATGGGAGCTTCGATTTAAAAATTAGAGGAATAGCAAACTTTTTAGGTATTCTAAAAGTTGACAATCTAATAACTCAAATTCCTTCTGGAGCTAATGTAAATATTGATTTATCAGAAACAAGATTGGTTGGTATTACCTACATGGATTATCTAGTTGAATTCCTTAAATCTCAAAGAGATTCTGGCGGTAGGGTATTCATTACTGGACTAGATTCTCATGTTTCCTCTACAACATATAATAGAGCTTTAAAAATTAGTTTAAATAATTCTTCTAAAAAATTATCTCAAAGACAAAAACGATTAAGAAATTTAGCTACTGAAAAAGAGTATCAATACAGTAGTCAAGTTGATTGGAATACTCTTTACTTAAAAAAATTCCATTTCTTTGAAATTAGACCTATAGAAAGTAAATACAATTGTCTAAAAGGCACCTATGAAGATTTAGGTGTGTCCTGGGAAATTGCAGATGTAACTTTTAATGAGGGTAAAGCTTTTACTGCTGAAACCTTCAATACAACTCTAATGGTATTAAAATTAGATAAAAAACTACCCATTTTCACTATGGAAAAAGAAGGAGTACTAGGAAAAATATTTGATCGTGTGATGGCTTTTACTGGATACAAAGATATTGATTTTGAAATGTATCCAGATTTCTCAAAAAAATTCTTACTGATGGGAGAAAATGAATCTGAGATTAGATCTTTTTTTACAGAAAAAATTATTCACTTTTTTGAAAATCATCAGATTTATCATCTAGAAAGCAATGGTGAATCAATCGTTATTTTTGACAAAATAAAGCTAGCTCGAACAGATGAAACAATAGCTTTTATAAAATATGGAAGAGAATTAGCTTCACTACTGAACTCATAGATTTTAAAATATTTTATCTATTTTTTTGAAATAATATCATCTAAAAAATTAAATAATCTTTGATTAGGGTTAAAACAAATTATATCGCAAATGCTAGGACTACAATTTGAAACGTCAACATCTTGGGCAGAAATTGCCGAAGATAATTTAGAACAAATACTAACTGATCATGCATTTGCAGAGCAAAAGGCCTCTGCTAATGCTATTTCTATCATCATAAACTATTCGGAGGAGACAGATTTAGTGAAAGATATGAGTGATATTGCTATTGAGGAATTAGAACATTTTAGGATGGTTCATCAGTTAATGATAAAAAGAGGCTTTGTATTAGGACGAGAACAACACAACGACTATGCTAAATCATTACAAAAATTCTTCCCAAAAACAAAGGATAGACAAACTGCTTTGATAAACAGATTACTGGTAGCTGCTCTCATTGAAGCTAGAAGTTGTGAGCGTTTTAAAGTTTTTTCTGAAAATATGCAAGATGAAGAACTTTCAAAATTTTACAAAGATTTAATGGTGTCAGAAGCAAATCATTACACGTTATTTTTAGGATATGCAAGAAAATATATGGATAGAAAAACTGTAGATGAAAAATGGAAAAACTTATTAGCTTTTGAAGCAGAAATGATGAAATCTAGGGGTACTAAAGCAACAGTTCATGGTTAATAAAACCCTATTTTCATAAACTTATACTCTAATTTGTGTTTAGCAAAGAACAATCTACATTATTAAGAAAGGAGTTTTGGACTAGTTTTGGAAAATCTTTTCCCAGAAAATGGATACTTTATAATACCAAAATAAAAGGGGTAAGTTTTAAATTTGTTGCAGATAGGAAAAAGGCCATGGTAGTCTTAGATCTTGAACATCCAGATAAAATTGCTAATGAATTATTATTTGAACAATTGTTGTCATTAAAAAACATTTTGGAACGTGATTATAAGCTAACTATACTATTTGATGGAGAATATGAATTAGACTCAGGAAAAAAAATACATCGAATTTACCAATTACATCAAAGTAAATTTAGTATTTACAACAAACAAACTTGGAAAGAATGTTACCTCTTTTATCTAGAATCTATGTCTAAATTTGAATCTTTCTTTGAAGATTATAAAGATTATATCAATCAATCTATTTCTTAAATTACTTTATAAACTTTATACTAAGAGGATAGTGTGGTGTTTGGTTATTACTAGCCCTAACTGCATTTACTATAGGAAAAATTAAGTATATAAATCCTAAAATTATAAATCCTAAAATACCAACTCCAAACAAAAAAACAAAAGGAATACATATTAGTGTATAAATAAACATAGAGATTCTAAAGTTTAATATTGTTTTACCATGATAATCCAATTCATAAATTTCATCTTTTTTTAATAGCCAAATAATAAGCGGCACAACAAAACCACCTATTCCAGTAATAAAATCTAAAAATTGACTCAAATGGATAATTACCAATAATTGTTTATTTTCTTTCATCATATTTTTAAAATATATCTATTTGACGCTTTTAATAACTACTTGTTACAATTAAGTTATAAAACCTATGAACCTTGTATATTTGCAATATGATTCAAAATGATTCTATTATAGCATTAGCAACACCCTCAGGTATAGGAGCTATTTCTGTAATTCGAATTTCGGGTGAAGACGCTATTAATATTGTCTCTAAAAAATTTAATTCAATTAGCGGTAAAAAACTGAAGAATCAAAAAACTCACACCATACATTTAGGACATATTATTGAGAACAATAGAATAATAGACGAGGTATTGGTGTCTGTTTTTAAAAATCCGAGCTCTTACACAGGAGAAAATGTAGTTGAAATATCTTGTCATGGATCTTCTTATATACAACAGGAAATCATTCAATTATTTCTTAAAAATGGTTGTAGAATGGCAGACAATGGAGAGTTTACCATGAGAGCATTTCTCAACGGAAAAATGGATCTTAGTCAAGCAGAAGCTGTAGCAGATGTTATCGCTTCTAACTCCTCAGCCTCTCATCAATTAGCAATTCAGCAAATGAGAGGAGGAATCACAAATGAATTAAAGGACCTTAGAACTAAATTATTAGATTTTGCCGCTCTAATTGAATTAGAATTAGACTTTTCTGGAGAGGATGTAGAGTTTGCAGATAGAACCAAATTTAAAGAATTAGTTGTTACTATTTCTTCAGTTCTAAAAAAGTTAATAGATAGTTTTTCTTTTGGAAATGCGATGAAAAATGGTATTCCAGTAGCTATTATAGGAGAACCTAATGTAGGAAAGTCAACGTTACTTAATTCATTATTTAACGAAGAAAAAGCCATTGTATCAGAAATAGCTGGTACTACAAGAGATGCTATTGAAGATGAATTGATCATAGAAGGGGTTGCTTTTAGGTTTATAGATACAGCCGGAATTAGACAGACTAATGATATTGTAGAAAGTATTGGTATAAAAAAGACTTTTGAAAAGGCAGAGAATGCTCAACTACTAATTTTTCTTATAGATTCTAATAAGTTTGTAGGCTCTAAAAGTTCTTTTCTTGAAGAAATTAAAATTATTAAAAATCGTTTTCCAAATAAACGATTGTTATTAATTGCCAATAAAATTGATTCTTTACCAGAGAAACAAAGAAAAGAGATTACTACAAGTGTAAAAGACATTCTTCTTCTCTCTGCTAAAGAAAAAATTGGGATTACTACCCTACTTAAAGAATTAACTTCTTTGGTTAATAGAGGTGCCTTAAGTAATAATGAAACGATCGTTACTAATTCTCGTCATTTTGAAGCATTAAATAATGCGCTTAACGCTATTAACTCAGTTCAAGAGGGAATTGATTTAAAAATCTCTACAGACCTATTCTCAATTGACATTAGAGAATGCTTAAGACATCTTGGAAACATTACTGGAGAATATGATGTAGATAAAGATATTTTAGGACATATCTTTTCAAATTTCTGCATTGGAAAGTAAGTGTGATTATAAAAATTACTATTTATTGAGGAAATTTTTTAAGTCTTGATAATTTGAAATAAGTATGGAGACTTTTTCTTTACTCATAACTTGCTTAATTTGTGGGGGTATTTCTACATTAACTGTAAGAGTTTCTTCTACAACCTGTAAAAACTTAACCGGATGAGCAGTCTCTAAAAATACACCAAACTCGTTAGTTTTTAAACCGTGTTTTTTTAAACCTAAATAACCAATGGCTCCATGTGGTTCTGAGATATAATTAAATTTATCATGTATACTCTTCATCATTATTTTAGTTTCATCATCTGAAAAACTATATGAAGAAAAAGATTTTTTTAAGCTAGACAGGTTATTATCAAATAATTCTTGAATTCTAATAAAGTTACTTGGATTACCAACATCCATAGCATTTGAAATAGTAGGTTTAGATGGTTTCGGATCATAATTCCCATTTATTAGGTATTGAGGAACGGTATCATTTATATTTGTTGATGCTACAAAATGCTTGATGGGTAATCCTAATTTTTGAGCTAACAAACCAGCGCAAATATTTCCAAAATTTCCGCTAGGTACTGAGAATACAACATCTTTATATTGGTTGGCAACTTGCTTATAGGCAAAGAAAAAATAAAACATTTGAGGTAGCCATCTAGCTACATTTATAGAATTTGCTGATGTTAAATTTCTAGAGATATTTTTATCTAAAAATGCCGATTTTACCATTTCTTGACAATCATCAAATACTCCATCTACTTCAAGAGCAGTAATATTATTGCCTAAAGTAGTTAGTTGTTTTTCTTGAATTTCACTCACCTTCCCTTTTGGGTACAAAATCACTACTTGAACTCCTTTTGCATTCAAAAATCCGTTAGCAACAGCACCTCCAGTGTCTCCAGAAGTTGCAACCAACACAGTAATATCTTCAGTTTTTTTCTGATTAAAATATTCTAAGCATTGAGACATAAATCTTGCACCTACATCCTTGAAAGCCATCGTAGGGCCATGAAATAATTCTAAAGAACCAATATTTTCATCCAAATTAACAATAGGAAAATCAAAAGAAATAGTTTTTTTGATAATCTCTTTTAGGATAGTAGCCGGAATTTCATCTCCAATAAATTGTTTGATTACCTCATATGCAATTTCTTCATTAGAATATTCACTAATATTATTTATAAAGTCTTCAGAAATTGGAGTAATTTCTTCAGGGAAATACAACCCCCTGTCTGGTGCGATTCCATTTTGAACTGCTTTTTTGAAAGAGGTCAAAGGTGATGAATTATTTAGACTATAATATCTCATACTTATTTATAAAATTTTAATTCCTTGTTGGTTAATTTTTGACACATGAATATCATAATCTATGTCTGTGGTGTTGTAAATTTCTGCCATTGTTTCACCAACAATATTAGCAGTTTCCTTTCCTTTACTCAATGCAAAAATAGAAGGTCCTGAACCGGAAATACCAGCACCTAAAGCACCTGCTTGAATAACTCCCTTTTTAATTTTGTTAAATTCTGGAATTAAAACCAATCGATTGGGTTCTATAATTTCATCATGCAAAGATCTTCCTATCAAATCATAATTACTAGTGTATAATCCACTAATTAAACCTCCAAAATTACCCATTTGAGTAACCATTTTTTTTAGTGATATTTGATTTTTTAAAACAGCCCTTGAATCTGATGTTTTTACTTCTATTTGAGGATGAATAATGGTCGCGTATAAATCATCAGGAGAATTAATTTTTAAAACATCTAGTGGTTTATAACTTCTAACCAGGGTAAAGCCTCCAAGAATTACTGGTGATACATTATCTGCATGTTCAGTACCACTAGCTAATTTTTCTCCTTGCATTGCAAAATAAATTAACTCTTGTTTAGAAAATGGCTTACCTAGCAATTCATTGATTGCAAATACGGCACCAGCTGCACTTGCAGCACTACTTCCTATTCCACTGCCTGGTTTTATTTTTTTGTATATTTCTATTTCGTAACCAACAGAGGCATCTACCTGTTCAAGCAATGCTAAGCCTGCAACACCAGCAACATTTTCATGTGTTTCTAATGGCAATTTCTGGCCTGTGATTTTCGTTAATTTGATTCCTTTTTCAGGCACCTCTCTAACAATCATTTCATCTCCAACGGTATCCAAACAAAGACCAAGAATATCAAAACCACAAGAGATATTAGCTACTGTAGCAGGTGTAAATATTTTAATTTCTTTCATCTTATTATTTTCTAATTAGTATTATATACCCCTACAGGTTTCCTGTTCTAATAACATCTGCAAATATACCAGAAGCTGTAACATCAGCACCGGCACCAGCTCCTTTTATAATTAAAGGTTGCTCAAAATACCTGTCTGTATAAAATAACACAATATTATCGCTGCCCTCTAAATTGTAAAATGAGTGAGAAGAATCAATTTCTTGCAAACCAACTTTAGCTTTTCCATCTTTAAACTCTGCCACATACTTTAAACGACAGTTCTTTGCTTGTGATTCCAAAAATAACTGTTGAAATTGAGATTCATCTTTCTCTAATGAAAGATAAAAATCTGCATTATTTTTAGTTTCAAGACTTTCTTTTGATAAAAATGAATTATTTTCTATGTCTTCTAATTCTAAATTAAAACCACTTTCTCTGGCTAAGATTAAAATTTTTCTAGCCACATCAATACCGCTGAGATCTATTTTTGGATCTGGTTCTGTATATCCTTCAGTAGCGGCTTGTTTTACCACTGAGGAAAAAGTTGTTGATGCATCAAATTTATTGAATACAAAATTTAGGCTCCCAGAGAGTACTGCTTGAATTTTATGAACTCTATCTCCTGAGGCTATTAAATTCTTAAGCGTATCAATAATAGGCAATCCAGCTCCAACATTAGTTTCATAAAGAAAAGAAACATTCGATTTTCGAGAAACATTTTTCAAAGTATTATAATTTTCAGAACTAGAAGCACAGGCAATTTTATTGCAAGTCACCACTGCAATATTTTGACTTAAATAAGGTTCATACATCTCCGAAACGTTTTGATTGGCAGTAATATCTATAAAAATGCTGTTTCTAAGGTTTAACTCAGAAACTCTAGAAAAATAAGTGTCAATTCCTGCCTTTTCTCCATTTTTTAAAAGTTTTTTCCAATTGGATAAATCTATACCATTTTGGTCAAAAAACATTTGTCTAGAATTAGATACACCAATCACTCTGATTTTTAACTTTAAATTTTCTTTAATGTATTTTTTTTGTTGATTTATCTGAGCTAAAAATTTCTCTCCCACGTTACCTACTCCAGTTACAAAAAGATTTAATTCTTTAATTCTTTCTTCAAAAAAGCGCTCATGCAGCGTGTTTAACGCTTTTTTTGCCTCTATCTTATCGATTACAGCAGAAATATTTTTTTCTGATGCACCTTGTGCTATTGCACGAATATTTATGTTATTCTTTCCTAGAGCACTAAACATTTTACCACTTAATCCGTGATAATTTCTCATGTTATCTCCAACTAAAGCTATGACACAAAGCTGTTTTTCAATTTTAACAGGTTTTACCTTTTGCAATTGAATTTCATATTCAAATACCTCATCAATAATAGTTTTTGCTTTAGCGGCATCGTCGTCAGAAATTGCAAGACAAATAGATAATTCTGAGGAAGCCTGAGTAATTAAAATAATATTAATTTGATGTAAATAAAGTACTTCAAATAAACGTTTGGAAAAACCAGGAATACCAACCATGCCATTCCCTTCAAGAGTTACTAATGAGATATCCTCTATGTGACTAATCCCTTTTACTGGCTTATTTATACTAGTCTCTTTAGTAATTAAAGTTCCTGAATCTTCTGGTTGAAATGTATTTTTTATAACTATGGGAATCTCTTTCCTTAGAACTGGTTGAATTGTTGGTGGATAAATTACTTTTGCTCCAAAATGAGAAAGTTCCATAGCCTCGTGGTAAGATATATGATCTATAACAGATGCTTGTTTTACAATAGATGGATTGGCAGTAAACATACCACTTACATCTGTCCAAATTTGTAATTCCGAAGCATTTAATGCAGCGGCTATGATTGATGCTGTAAAATCTGACCCACCTCTGCCAAGTGTAGTTGTTTTTCCATGAATGGTTCTAGCTACAAAACCAGGTATAATAGTTACTTTCTGTGAATGGGTAGAAAAATATTCGTCACATTTTTTAAAAGTAGTAGGAAAATCTACATTAGCATTGTTATAATTATCTGAAGCAACAATTAATTCTCGGCTATCTTTATAAACTGTTGTAAACTCTTCATTAGCAGCTTTTGCAATAATATAAGAAGATAGCAATTCACCGAAACTAGAAACCTTAGCTAGAGTTTTTGGGCTTAGTTCTCTTAACAAAAAACAACCCTCATATATAGTTTCTAACTGATTAAACAATTGTTTAACATGGCTATTTACCGGAGTTTGGTGCTTTACTGGTATTAATTCTTTTACAACCTCAAAATGATGATTTTCTAGTTCTTTTAGAACTTTAAGATATTCTTCATTTTTTTGTGATGCCAATGTAGCACCTTTTATCAGGGCATTTGTTGTTTTACCAAATGCCGAAACTACGACTACTACATTTTGTTCTGCAGATGAATTAGCTACAATATTTAATACTTTTTCAATATTTTTTGGACTGGATACTGATGAACCACCAAACTTTAATACTTTCATTTTATAAAAGTTTTGAGAAAATTTATATAGATTTTTCGATGCTATCGAAATTCGAATTATTAACCTGATTTATATGAAAAATATATACCCCTAAAGGGTAATAGTAGAAATGGTAATAATCAAAAAAGAGCTGACTATTATCTTGTTTTGTAGTGTATTAGTTGAGTATCCTATGGTTTGTATCACGATTCAAATGTATGACTTAAATTTAGTTGAGAAAAAAAAAAGTAGTTTTACGGGACACTTTTATGAATCTGATAAAATCACCTATCAATATTTAGGGAATATTTATTTTTTATGATTTCTCCTATTGGTTTATTTTGAATATTACTTTCTAACCAGGAGATAATATCTAAATATAAGAAAGCTCTACTCTCATATGGGTCATCTTCAAAAGTTTTTAGTTTTGAATGTAATTTTATAAACGCCTTTTTAATGTCTTGTGGATAAATATTTTGTAAGCTTTTAATAAACTTGATCATTTCTTTTTGAACCTCATGTAAATCATTCATTTTAAGTAAAAACTTATACGTACTTTTAAGTAAAGTATCAATATGATAGTCATA
>ERZ807291.3488-NODE-3488-length-22203-cov-4.894392_pt1 | contig 22203 bp, 16 predicted proteins | sample MGYA00521257_ERZ807291 | MGnify/ENA primary metagenome ERZ807291 (study PRJEB31413, sample SAMN03169783) | marine metagenome | biome: Marine; feature: Water; material: Subsurface seawater | place: North Sea | collected 2011-04-28 | depth 1 m m ... | reverse complement strand
TAAATGGAAAGAATTATGTTGCGAAACATGATTATTTAAAATGTAAATTTAATGGTGGTCCAGGTTGTGAAAATTTTAGAAAACAAAATACAAGTCCAAAAATATTATCTGGATATTTAATAGATAAAAATGAAAATATAATTACATTAGTTAAACAATACGATCCAAATAAGGATAAAGATATTTATTTCTTAAGAAAAAAAACAAACGAAAATAACTATTATTTAGATGACATTGAATTTAAACAAAATAGATTATATAACAATGATACATTAACTATTGATGGAATTGATTATACTGTTAATATGACAGATGATTATGATTATAACTTTTATGAATTACCAAATATGTATAAAAATAATTACAATAATCAATATCCACCTTTAAATTATTGGAATAATAATGTTCATCTAAGTGATCAAAACTATTATAAAAAATATAAATATCCAATATATAGAACAGATTATGATGATTATTATGATTCTAATTATATAAATAATCATAAAAATTCATATCCATATGATTATATGAATGATGGTATTGTAGATTTATATAAACAAAAATCAGATGGTGTTTTAAAAAATGAATCTACAAATCAATTAACTGAAGTTTATGTATCTTATAAAGATAATAAATATATATATTCAAAAAAAATTGATGATGTTTTAATTCCATTACATGAAACTAAAGATGTATTATATGATGATGATAAAATAAGTATTAATAGTATTGATTATACATTTATGACATAAATTATATTTATTTAATTAAATAAATATAATTGTTTTTTTTTTTAACATTAATAAATTGTATATAATAATTATTTATAATATAGAACCATTAGTTGTATTAATCTTAATTTTAGGTAAAATATTAATTGACATTAATTCTTGACATAATAATTTAAAAGCATATGGCACTTCAACTTTATAAGTTGAATAAGTTAATCCTCTTAAAGAACATATTTGACAAATATGAATTTCTTTATCAACTTTCTTTCTAACAAACATACCACAAGTTCCACATACATGGATATGATATATATCTGAATTATTAACCATTCTTTCTTTTAAAAATAATGACATACCATGAGCGATCATGCAATTATGTGATACAACCCCTTCAGCTAAAAATGAGTTAGTATCTTTAACTTGAATATCACAAACTGGTTTATCACCAATATCTTTTCTTGAAATGATTTTCATATTCATTGTTTCTAAATAATCTTTATCTTCTTTTGAACCATAATCATTAAACCAATCTAATGCTCCAACATCTTTAAAGAACTCTTCAGCAGTTGGAAATGATGTTGATCTAAACTTTCCAAATTTAGTTCCTTTAATTAAATGATCTGTTATATCATGAGTTGTTGGTATAACATATTTATGCATTAATCCTTCTTTTTCTTTCAATTCATTGGTAGCTAAAATAATAGCTTTCTTTGTTTGAACCTTTCTTTTTGGATCTTCTCTTTTGATTCTAGTAAAATTAGTTAATTCATCTACTCTATTAACAATCCAATTATGTTGTCTTACAACTTCATTTCTTAATCTCTTATAAGATTTTCCAGCTTCTAATCTTTGAGACTTATGACAACAATATCTGAAACCAATCTTTTCAGCAAATGGTATTAATTCATTTATACTTAGATGTAATACAACTTCATATAAATTTTTATCATTTCCTTTACTACTTGTTGTTAATTTAGGCTTTTGAATAATAACCTCCTTGATATCAAATTTTAATAACAATAAGTTTTTAATATCATTCATCATCTTTAAATGAGAATCTAAATATTGTTTTTCCTTTGATTTAGAAAAATCAATAGAAGATAGTAAATCTCTTTTACCTCTATGTAATCCTAAATAACATGTATGTCCATCTCCACCAAACATTCCCCCAAAGAATTCTCTTAAGATTGGTGTTGGTAAATCAAATACAAAAGATGGTAATTTAGATTCTTGTAAGCATTTATTGCCTATCATTAATCCATCTAATGTTAATATATTGTTCATAAATTTTTGAGGAATTTGAATGGTAAAACAATGTTTTTCTTTACATACATTCTCTTTAAAACAAAATAAGTTTAAATCTTGTAAAAATTGTTTAACATCTAATTGATGTCCTAAATAAACACGACCTTCATTTTTATGACTAATATGACCATCAGTAATTAACCAACCAATAATTCTAGCAAATGCTAATGTTTTTAGATATTCATCTTTAGTATCAGTTTTTAATTCAATATCTTTTAATTTTAATGACCAATTATCACATTCTTTAATTTCATTTTCTAAATCTAATAATGGATAATTAACACCAACTAATAATCTATCTTTATTTAAATCTAAATCTTTTGCTTTTACCCATTTTTTATCATATGTTAATAATGGATGATCAGGAGTTAATTGTAATTTTCTTCCATCTTGTAAAGTTAACTCTAAACATGGTTTAGATCCTTTATCCAAGTAATGGGTTTGTAATGATTTTACTAATCCTTTTCCATTCCATCCTAAAACTTCCCAATTACAGTTCTTCATATCACCGATTTTAATGGATAGACCATTATTAAGCACTACTTTTGTATTTAAGCTGTAACAATCCCTCTCCATCTCCCCAAATTTTAGACCACCGTCACGTGTTCTTCCTTCTGGAGGTTGTCTTGTTAAGATGTTTCTTGGTCCATTGGCTCTTGCATGGATTTTATCTTTAACAAGATGTCTTAATCTCATATAATATGTTGGTCCAATAAAAATCATTGATTTCATTTTCTTACCAGTCATACCACAATACATAGTTTCAAATCCATATTTATGGAAACCATGTTTTTCTAATTTTTCTGCGGCTTCTTCAATATCATATTTATTAAATGGTGTAGCATCAGCAAAAACACCTTCTAACGCAGATGTTTTACCAAGAACGCATTCTAATAATTGTCCAATGGTCATACGACTTGGAATACATTGAGGATTAATAATTAAATCTGGGATTATACCATTTTCACTAAATGGCATATCATTTGATAATAATGTTAATCCCATGATACCCTTTTGTCCATGTCTACTCGCAAATTTATCACCAACTCTAGGAACTCTTTCTGATCTAATTTCCATAGCATACATTTCATAACCATCTTTAGTATATATATTAGTATATACTTTATTAATAACACCTTTTTCTCCAGATTTATATATCTTTGAAGTATCTTTATAAATCTTAGAATCATTAGATGATCCAGGTTGTAATGGACTAATTTTACCGATAATTACATCACCAGAGTTAATTTCTGTTTCTTTATCAACATAACCTCTTTGATTTAATTTATCATAATTAGCTCTTCTAATACCAGATACTTTATTTGGATCTGGTTTTACAAATGTATCATCTTGAGATGTTGAAGGATTTTTTTTAATTTCATCTTCTTCTCTTTTTAAAACAAAAGATCTGAATAATCCTCTATCAATAGCAGATTGATTAAATATAATAGAGTCTTCTTGATTATATCCAGTATAACAGGCAATGGCAACAATAACATTTTCACCATTTGGTAATTTATTAAAATTCAAGTATTTCATTCCTTTAGTTTGAATAATAGGAATGTTTGGATTAGCTAATCTATAACTAATATCCATTCTATATCTTTCACTTGTTGCGAAAATTCCTTGTCCTTGTCTTGCTTGGGAGAAATTATAAATATTTCTTGGAGCTTGATTATGTTCAGCAAAAGGAATACAAGATGATGTTGAACCAAGCATCATAGATGGGTGAAATTCACAATGTGAATATCTATTATATACAGTATTATTATATCTATTAACTTGATCACCATTTTTATTCGGGTTTTTAATAACTGTTTTCATAATCTGATGATTCTTATTTAAATCATCAACATACATTGATATCATAGCATTTTCAGCTTCTTCCATATCAATATATTCAATAACACCAGGATATTTATTTAAAAATGTATTCCAATTATTGACTTTTAATTTATTTTGTTTATCCAAGTCAATATCATCTAACATTTCTTTAGTTAAAAGTAATTTATTATCTTTTACTTTTAATAATGGTCTTACTAATCTACCTGCGTCAGTATTAATTCTTAATTCATTGTTTTTAATATCTAAAATAAATGATACTAAATAATGAATTTTACCATTATCTCTTTTTTCAATTAAATAATTTCTAACATTATAACCATTATCAACAAAACCAATCCAATCACCATTAATCATTATTTTATAATATTTAAACCATTCATATGGATGAATATCATAAATATTTATTATTTTATCTTCTAAAAAATCTGTAATAATTTGAACTTGATCATTTAAATTAATTGTTACACTTGCCATTAAAGCTAAATGTTTATGAATACCAATATTTTGACCTTCTGGAGTTTCTATAATACAAATAAAACCATATTGATTGTTTCTACCATGTCTCATACTAACAATTTTTCCAGTAGAAGCATTTGTTGAAGGAGCAGTTAATCTTCTATAAAATGATATTGTTTGTAAATAAGAATATCTTTGCAATGATTGAGATACACCCTTTCTATTTTTATTAATTCCCCAAGTTCCAGTAGCTAATCCATTCTTTAATCCCTGTTTAATAATTTTATATTTAATTTGATTAATAACATTAATAGCATTTTCATTATCTCCAGAATATTCTTTGGAATAAAATTTACTTATTCCATTTAACATAGTTCTATAATATTGTTTAAATAATTGACCCATTAATTCACCTGGTAAATCAATTCTTTTATTAATATAAGAGTCTCGATCATCTGGATTTTCCCTATTTAAATTAACAAATAATAATTTTTTAACCATTAAACATAAAAAATAACTTTTTTTTATTAAATCATCACCTAAATGTGGTAAAAAATTATTTTTCAAAACCTTTTTAACATACATTATTTTTTGTTTAATAATAATATCTTCTGTAACATTTTTAAAATGTTTGATTCTTTTTAAAACATTGATTAAATATAATATTGCGGATTCTTGATTATCAATAACTATTTCTTGATTATTAATTTTATAAACATTATCATTAAATGATATTGTTAGAAATCTTAAAATTTCAATATCATCTTTATTATTTGCTATTAAATCAAATATTTGTTTTTCATTATTAATTCCTAATGCTCTTAACATAATTATAAAAGGAATATCTTTAAAATAACTTGATTCAATAACAATATTACTATTTTTTTTTATACAAATTTTTATACTAGGAATAGATTGTGTATAAGTTTTATTTTTAGAATTAATTGTAGCATAAAAAGTATGACCATCTTCATATGAATTATCTTTTTTTTTAAATACTAAAATTTTATTAATACACATTCTTTCTATACCTAAAATTACTTTTTCATTGCCATTTACAATAAAATAACATCCTGGGTCATAATCACATTCTTTATTTTCTTTATCTTTTCTTAATGTTGTATTACAATAATCTGATTTAACCATAACCATTACTTCACAAATAGGAATCTCATGTTCTGGATCAAAAGAAACTTTGATTTCTTTTTCACCAGTATACATATCTGTAATTTCTTGAACTTGTTTTACTGTTGCTAATATTTTAGAAGAATAAGTTAAATTATGTTTACGAGCATATTCAGGAAACATATATTTTTCTTTATTCTCAATGGTTGGAGGTTTAATTGTAATATTCTCAAATATAAATCTATACTTATAATTTTTATTATCTTTATTTGTTTCGAAAAAAACATTTGGATTATTTGCTAACTGATTATAAATAATATTTTCAATAAAATCATTAAATGAATTATATAAATACTTATAAAGTTTATATTTTTCATTAAAAAATAAATCTTGTAGTTTTAAAATATCTTTTTGCTTAATATCCATTATATCTATATATATATTATATTTTTATATAAGTTTCAATTTAATTTAAATAAATATCAATTTTTTATTTAAATTATGATGATAATAGTTTATTTATAACTATAGTTTCACTACCATTACATAACAATAATAATTTTAATATTTTTTTATCATCGTCAAATCCCATTAAATTTATAATATTTAATTTATCATTATATTTTTTTTTTAATTCTTCATAATTTATATTATTTGTTTCCTCAATATTTGTATTATTTGTTTCCTCAATATTTGTATTATTTGTTTCCTCAATATTTTCAGTTAATATTTCATTTATATTAGTAGGGATTATTATATTAGTAGGAATTATATTAGTTGGGACAGATTCTAAATTATTATTATTAACAAAATTATTAGCTACAGATTCTAAATTAGAAAAAACATTTAAAATATCATTTAAATTAAAATTAGAATTCATAATAGAATTAAAAATATTTTCATATTGATCATCCTCAATATCATCCTCTATTATTCTTTTTTTTTTTATTAAACAAATTATATTTGAATTTTCTATAATATTATAATCATTTATATTTTTATCATTTTTTAAAATTTTTCCTTCGTAAATTAATTTAATATCATCAATATTTATAGATTTTTTTTCTGAAATTTTTTTTTTAATTTCAGAAATGTTATTATCAATTAAATATTCTTCTATAGTATTATCTTTATATTGGATTATTACTTTCATTTATATATTATTATAAATTATAATAATAATCTAAATTTTTTCTCATTATTATTATTATTATTATTATTATTAATAGTTTTTTTATTATAAATATTGGAATTTATTGGATTATAAATAATATTATTATAAAGTAAATAATTATTAGAATTATAAATATAATATATATATTTTATATAATTTGGCATATTTATATATTTTATATCTTCTAATTGATTTTTAACAATTGAATTTATTATATTTTTTAAATTTATTTTATTATTTAATTTTTTAGAATAATATTTTTGCAAATTAACATTTAATTGATTTTTTTCTAAAATATTTTCTAAATATAATTTTATATTTACTTTATTATTTATTGATTTATCTATTTTTTCATCATTTAAAATTTTAAATAATATTTCATTATATTTTATTCTAGAACTATAAATATTTTTATTAGATTTTATATTTTGAATATAATTATATTTTGAATATATTCTTATTAAATTTCTTTTGAAAATTAATGATATGATTGATATAAATAATTTATCTATTTTATTTGTCATATTTAAATAAAAATTACCATAATTAATGATTAATATATCCCCTATTTCAATTATATATTCAATATCTAAATTTTTATCATAAGTATATATAAAATATCCTGATTTTGTTTTATAATAAAAAAATTTCGAATATGATTCTATACTATTATAATCTGATATATAAAATAATTTTTTATTATTTTTATATTCTAAATAAAATTTATTATCATTAGTATAGTTTTTTATAAAATACTTTATATTTTTTTTTAAATCCTCTTCTTCATCTAAATGTATATTATGAATATTTATTATAGGGATATTAATTTGTTTATGTTTTTTTAAATTAAATTTTTCAACTCCAACTATTTGAAATTCGTATTTTTTTATAATATTTCTATTAATTTTTTTTCCAAATTCATAAAATTCGACATCATTATTAATTGATAATAATTTTAATTTACATCCGGGAGCAAGTAACACTTCTTTTTCTTTTTTAAAAACACTATCCCCTTCTATAAATAAACATGCTCCTGTCATATTTTTTGGAATATAAATTTTCATTAATATATAACCAAATAATTCTTTTTTACTATTCATATTTGGTTTTCTTGTACACGACATAAATGAATCATTTACATAAATATCATTTATATTAATATATTTTAAAAAATCATCATTATGTAAAAATCTAAAAATTAATTTTTCTGAATCTAATTTTGGACTAGTTCTAATTAAATTATTTAATTTAATTATTTGTTTTTCTATAATCTCATCATATGGAATATCATCTGGATATCTTAAATATTGATTAAAATAATAAGATCCATTAAATGTATAATATTTTACAATATTATTCATATTATATTTATCAATATGTTGCATATGATTAATTAATTCTTTTTTTGTAAAAAATATATTTTTTATTTTATTATATAATTTAAATAATTTATTATTATTTAATGGTAAATCTTTTAATGTTATAACATTTAAATTTAGCGCAGTATTAATGATAGATGTTTTTTTTAAAAAAGGTTTAATTTTAAAATATTTTATATAAGCTGGATTTTTTAATAAAGTTATATCACCACCAACTTCACTATTCTTATAGTATATATAATTTAATAATTTATTTTCTAATAAATTTAAATCAAAATTTTCTAATATTTTGATTTTATCTTTACTTAATATATTTTTTAATTTTTCATCTAATGGTCTAAAATGATTATTTTTTATAAAAAATAATAAATCTTCTTTATTAATAACATAAAATTTATCATTACCAATATCATATAATGGTAATCCAATATCATTATTATAAATTATATTTTGAATATTATTATAATATTCATCATATTTTTTATTAGATGAATATTCTTTTTTATTTAACAAACGATACGACCCATCTAATATCTTTTTTAATATACTTAAACTATAATTAACTTCTATATTTTTTTTATTTAATATATGATATAATAACATATTATTATATTATATATTTATATATTTAATTTAATTCTGAAAGTTCCCAAATTTCAATCTTATTATCGGGTCTTTCTCTAACTATTTTTAATGGCATTACTTTATGTTTTAATTCTAATTTTGCTAATTCATAAGCAGATAAATTTTCTGATGTTCGAATTAACACTTTTGCACCTTCCAAAATTTGTCTTGTTCTTTCTGATAATAATCTAATTCTTTCATATTTAGATAATATTGGTAACGATATTCTATCTTTTTTATTTTTAATAACTTCCTTTTCTATATTTTCTATATTATTTATTTCAGTAGATATTTCTTCTGTTGAATAAGTTAAATTAGTTTCGGATTCAGAATTCATTATATGATATAATATTAAATAATATATTATTTAAATATATAAAAATTTCAATTTTTATGTATCCCATGATGTATAACATAATCCACATATATATTTTGTTTTATAATTATTTAATATTGGTCTATAAAATATAGCTTCTTTATCTAATAAATTTGTATGACTTTTACAATCCTTATTAACACAAATATAATCCTTTGTTCTTGGATATGTTTTATCATTAAATATATCTCTTAAATTAGAATTTAAAATATTACTTGATTTAATTACCTTTGAATAAATTATATTTTTACTTTTCATTATATCAAAATATCCACATTTTTTACATATTAAATATAATTTTTTAAAATTAATTAAATTATTGTAAATATCTATTATTTTTTCTTTATTTTTTATTTTCCTTTTAATTAAAACCTTTTTTAAATCTTCTAAAATAAATGAACAATTCGTTATATTATTTAATTCGTCATTATCAACTAAATCAATTAATATATTTGGATCATTTATTATTTTAGTTTGTTCTTTATTTATTTTATTTGTTATATCTAATAAATTATTACATTTCTTACAAAAATTCATAATTGTTATATATATTATATTTATATATATTTAAATATAATATATTTCAATTTTATAAAGTATTTCTTAAATAATCTAAAATTTGATATAATGTTGAACAATCTAATTTATTATAATTTATAATATCATTCAAATCCTTTTCAAGTATTAAATTATTGTTTTTATATAAATCATGTGCTTGAATCATCGCATCTAAACCACTTGAAATACTATTATCATAATTTAATTTTATTAATTTATATTTATTCATCTTACTTACTATAGTTTTTAAACTAAAATTAAAACAATCTTTAATTAATATTACATTTTTTTTAAAAAATTTTAATAAATCAAACCATTTTATATTATTTATTATATTATGTCTTTTTAATAACTTTTTATAAATAATTGGTTCCGCATTACTCCAATGATAAACATTATTTATTCCATGTTTATCATCTAACTTTTTTATAAACATATTCATATTTTCTAATAATTTTTTTTCCTCCTTTTTATTTAACTTATTTATAAAAAAATATTTAAAATTATATTCCTCATTTGGAATTTTATATCCAATCCCAACTAAAAATACAATATCATCTTTTAAAAACATTGAACCAATTGTTTCAAAATCAAGGTATAAATTTACTTTATTATTATTTCTCCAATTATTATCATTATTATTTATTTTTTTTAAATTAATTATACCTTTATTAGATCTATTAAAATTGATCATATTATCTATAATATTTTTGTTTTTACCATTTATACCTAATACATTACAATTACATCTTTTATCTTTCCAAGATTTAATATTATATTTAAATGCATTATATCGATGTTTTAATGAACAATTCCAAATATTTGTTATTTCATAATTTCTTTCGGCAATTTGTTTTTTTATTTTATGGTATAAATCATTTGTTGTTTTATGATTCATATTTGGATATAAAAAATTATTAGTTGGATATAAATGATTCCAATTATTACTATTATATAATTGTTTTATCCATTTTATATTATCTAATGATGATTTTAAATAATGAAAATCTTTATTATAATAATCAATAATACCTAGTCTATTTAATGGATCATTATTATAATCTGTATTTCGTATTTTATTTCGTATTCTAGAATATGTCCAACCATTACCAATTATAAAAGCATATTTAGGCATATATCCTTGACATTCTGCTAAACAATGATTATATATTGTTATTTGAGATTTGAATGCTTTCATACTCGAATTATTTCTTAAAGTTAAATTATCTGAATTAAAATTTAATTTACTATGTTTAATATCTATAACAACATAATGATTAGATATATCTAATTTAGGAGCTTTAATATCATAATCATAATCAGTTCGCGTTTTTACAATTTTATTAATCCAATCACTTCTTACTAATAAATCAACACTACCAAAACATTTATATTTATAATTATATAAAATAGCTTGATATATAATAGGTGTTCCTTTATTCATTTCTTTTATAGTTTTATGAAAATTATTAACATCTCTAGATTTTGTTGCGTCACAAATTTTTATAAAATTATCAGAAAATTTATCCTTAATTAAATTTATAATTTTTTCTTCAAATTTAATCCCTTCAGATAAAATATATTCTAAAAAAGTGTTATTATTTAACTTTTTATTATAATTATTATAATTATTATATATAATTTCCTTTTTCCTATTTCTTTTTTTTGGGTTATCATCAATATCTTTGATATTATATTCTTTACAATAATCTACAAAATGATCATTTAACGCAGCATTTCTAACTTTACTTGCACCAATCCAATTATAATCTAATTTAAAAATATTTGTATCAGTTTTTTTATTATAAATATTTTTAATAATAGTTTCATTAAATTTATTATTAATTTTATTAAATTTATATAAATGAATAAAAGCTTTTGGTAAATTTAATAAATTTAATATAATTCTAATATATTCTAAATAATAATTATTTATAGTTAAATTTATAGTTGGATAAACAAATATATTATTATTATATAATGGAATATCTATATTATTTGGTTCATTATATATTAATTTATAATTTGAATTACTATTATTATTAATAAAATGTAAGATTGATTCATCCAAGAATAATTTATAATATTTATAATTAGTATCAGTATAATTTTTTATTTTTAAAAAATAATCATAACTAAATAATATTTTATTATTTATTTCAGCAAATTTTCTTTTTACCATTAATATTAATATTCATTCCCTTTCTAAATAGCTTAAAATAATAAAAAGTTATTTAAAATGATGTAATACTATAAAAATTTTTATCTTCTACAGAATGTTGATATATAAATTTCGGATCATAATGATTAATTGGTTTTTCAATTGGAGTTTTATATGTTATTATTTTTTCATCTGTTTTAATATTATTAAATTGTTCCTTTTTCTTATTACACATATTATAAATAATAATTATTAAAATACTAATCAATAATATTGTATTAATATCTATCATTATATTATTAAAAAACATATTATTTATCAACAATATGGGCTAATGATGAATCATGTATTCGAATAAATAAATGATTCTTATTATGAATTGATAATAATTTTTTTTCACACATCATACAAACATTATATTTACAACAATTATGACCACACTTATATCTTGTTCCTTTTATAGGATTCATACCACAATTATCACATACTATCCCATGATGAATTATTTTATTAACATTATTTAAATATGTTTCAATCTTTTTTAAACGCTCATTTAAATTATCCAATTTTATATTTATTTCACTATTATTATTAAAATCAAATTCCATATCTATATATATATATATAATAATTTTTAATTTAATTATTATATATAAACTTATTTTAATATAACATTATAATTCAGTAGTTTCAAATATTTTTGATGTAACCAAATATGGATCCATATTTGATGCTGGTCTGCGATCCTCATAATAACCACATTTATTCTTTACAACATCATTACCAATCCTAACTGATGCTCCTCTATTTCCAACTCCATATGAAAATTTATTATAATTTGATGACTCATATTCACCAGTCATTCTTAAATTATTATGTTGTCCATATACGTCCATATGTTCATTATGTTTTAACTGAAGTTTTTCCATATGTTTATAAATAACATCTAAACCATTCTTACTTCTTGTTCCAACCGTTGAATAATTTGTATGACACCCCGAACCATTCCAATCTCCTAATACAGGTTTTGGATGCCAAGATATATCTAAATTATACTTTTCAGCAATTCTTTTTAAAATATATCTTGATACACAAACCTGGTCACCACTTTCAATTCCAGTACATGGACCAATTTGATATTCCCATTGACCTGGTGCAACCTCTGCGTTAATACCACTAATATTTAAACCAGAATGTAAACAAGCTAATAAATGTTCATCTAAAATAAATCTACAAAAAGCATTTGAACTACCTACTGAACAATAATATTGTCCTTGTCCATTTGGATTTCCTAGAACTGGAAAACCAACTGGTTTATCTGTTCTCGGATCCATAATAAAGAATTCTTGTTCGATTCCAAACCAAGGCTTTTCTTCCAACTTTTTATTAAAAATCTTTTTAGCTGTAATTCTATGATTATTTTCTAATGGTGTCCCATCTGGTCTAAATGTAGAACATAGAACTAAAATATGATTACCCTTTCTAAAAGGATCACTATAATAAGCAACAGGTTTAAGAATAATCTCTGAATAAGTTCCAGTTGCTTGTTTAGTTGAACTACCGTCATAATTCCATTTCGGTAACTCTTTAATATGACTACATAAATCTAAATTATGTAGAACCTTTGTTTTTGATCTCAATTCATTTTCTCCACCAATCCAAATATATTCTGCTAATAAAACCATTTTTATTATAATAAAAATGGTTGTATTTAAATGGTTTATTCTTATGGAGTATAAGTTTGTAAACGTTCTCTTATATCATTATGAATATCAATTAATATTGAATTTAAAGAACCTAAATTAATATTAGCTTCAGCAACAGACTTTCTAAAAATTGCTAATTTGTCTCGTTTTTTTTCAGTTTCTTTTAAAAAATTTTTAAAATATCCTACTTGATTATCATTTAATTTTTCAAATAATTTTTTTATTAATTCTTCATTGGATTCACCACGAATAGCAGTTGGAATTCTATTACCAATTTCAATTAATAATTCAATTAATTTTTCTTTATTTAAAAAGTCTATTTTCTGTCCAATTGTAAGAGAAGTTGGAACTGCACTTATTGGTGTTGGTGTATTAGTTATTGGATTTGTAGTTATTGGAATTGTTGTATTAGTTATTGTTGTATTAGTTATTGGAATTGGTGTGATTTTACCACCAGCCTTTTTTCTTAAATCTAAATACTTTTTCTTATATTTTAAATACTTATTTTGATACATTATATATATATATATAATATTTTAATTTAAATTAAATAGTTTTCTATAATATATTATATCATCTTGATTCATAAAATCAGATAATTTATATTTTGTTAATAAACCTTGATTTAAGAATTTATCTTTTGGAACTGTATTATCATTATGAGCAAAACATAAAATAGTTTTTTTTGGGTCTAATTGCATAATTTTACTATTATTTAAAAATGACTTTTCTTCTGATTTATTTAATTTATCATCAAATGTATGATTTATTAAAAATTCTTTTTTAAATCCTAATGTAGCAGCTGTTGCGTGACGAATATTATATGGACCAAATCGATATATTTGATCTAAATTTATATAATAAATATATATGATTGTTGCTCCAGCGCAATCATATTTAGTTAAATTATTTACTGTATTTGAAACTCTCATTGATGGATAATAATCATCATCATCCATAAAAATTATAATATCTCCTTTAGCTATAGAACATAAATAATTTCTTTTACGACCCAATGACATTGAATTTAGATGATAATATCTGATTTCCTTTTTATCAGGTATTAAATCAATATTTGATTTCAAACTATCATCGCCAATTATTAATTCCATCTTTTCTAATAAATAATCTTGTCTATAAAAATTCCTTAGTATATTTGATATAAATTTACGTCTATTCTTTGTTGGAGTAATAATTGATATCATAGTTATATATATAATTATTTATATATATAATTATTTATCTAGATATTGAAACAAAACCATAAAAATATTTTTGTGGTATATTGTTTTATTTTACAAGATACTGGTATTTACCTTCAAGGCTACCTTCAAGGCTACCTTCAGGATCTGTCCTGTTACCCGTTGGTATTCGGCACGTGCAAAAAAGCTATGTGGTGCAGGAAAAGAGCCACAAAAAGCGAAAACATCTTGCGAGTCACAAATTGATGAACGAGTAGCCACCAGTTGGACGTAGGTTTGCACCCACTGCTGTTGCTCAGTAGTGAGCGATGACTTATTGGCTGCCTTCGTCGCCAAGAGCTTTTGCCAATAGGCGTGCATTGGTAGTGTCGCCGAATTGTAAAATTTGGCGAGGTCATTTAACGGAGCCTCTGCCGTTGGTCCACTTTTGTTTTTATTTTCCCAGAACCGGGCAAAAGCCTTGGCCTCATTGTCTTTGAACATTTTCAATGCTTGACATGCGGAAGCTACGTCAGAATTAAAAGACATGATCGTTGCAGTGTAATATAGAATTAATAATAGACCAAATTATAATTTTATTTTTCAATTTTATTGACACATATGAATATTATGGCATATTTGTGATGTATTTAAACCTTGAATAACCCATTTTTGAATCTGAGTAATATTACCCAAAATTTCATTACAATATAATTTTTCTGTTGAATTTTTTAATGACACATCACATATAAACTTTACAATTTCTTCAATTGCATATAATGATGAATTTGTAATTAAAATCTGATCTTCAACAATATTGGTTATACTTTTACAAACTTCACACTCTATTGTATAACTTATTAAAACATAAAAACATAAAAACAACTGAATAATATTAGATATTTTAACATTATAATATAAAAAAAAATGAATATTTAAGTATATATGTATAAACTACTTAAACTAATATTATTATGATTAATAACATGAATTCTATTTACAATCCAGAATTAAAATGGTATAATTTACCCGAGAAGAATGAGTTTATAAAAATCTTACAGGATCAAGGAACGACTAATTTTGATCCGGTGGCATTTTATAAAGAATCAAATAAGGATGAAATTTTAAAGGATCAAAATAGTAAATTAACTAAAAAACAGAGAAAGAAGATGAAAAAGTCAAAGGCAGCGTTAAGGATAATTGCTGAAAATAAAAAGAATAAGGAAGTTAAATTAAGAAAAGATGAGGATCGTAAAATTAAATTTTATTGTGAGAATATTAAAAGTTTAAAAGACATGGTTTATAATTTACAACAAATGAGTACTAATTATGGGAGAATTAAATTAAAAATTAAATTTTTAGATTATTGTTTAGATGAAAACCAAGAATTAGGAAGTCATTTATTATTTTTTTCAGTAAATAATGAAAAAATATCAAATGAGTTAAAGAATGAATGTAAGAGTATTATTTTAAAATATAAAAATAAATATAAGAAAGTAGATCTTACAAAAATTCAAATGTATGATATGTCATCATTTTTACCTCCATTAGATCCTTTTAAAAATAAAGTTTTAAAATTGGATGATTGGCAAATTAATGTATTTAAACATATTGAGAAAAAAGAAAATATATTAATAGTAGCTCCAACATCAGCAGGTAAAACAGTATGTTCAACATATTGTGCTGTTTTAAGTTCAAAAACATTATTTGTAGTTCCTTCAAATGAATTAGCTAGACAAGTATCTGGTATATTTAGAAATATGGATCAAAATATTGGATTAATTACAAATAATGAATATTTTATTGAAGATAATTTTTCGGTTCTAATTGGAACTCCATATAAATTAGAAGAATATTTAATATTAAATGATCATAAATCATTTGATTATGTTATTTATGATGAAATTCAGATGTTAAATGACAATGAGGGAGATGCGTTTGAAAGAATTATTAAATTAATGGAATGTCCTTTTTTAGCTTTATCTGCTACAATTGAAAAACCATTAGTATTACAGGATTGGTTGGAAAAAATAAAGAAACAAAAAGTTAATTTAATAAGATATAAAAAAAGATTTATTGTCCAACAGAGATATTTATGGAATAACGATGAATTAGAACATTTGCATCCATTATCGTGTATTGAAAACGAGTATGTTTCTAATCCAAAGTTTTTACATTCTGAAATGTCATTTACACCAAGAGATACATATAATTTATATCTTAAAATGAAAGAATTGGGAATAAATATTAAATCACCAACTGTATTTTTTGGAAAAAGTAAATGGGATCAAATTACATTAAATGATACTATTAATTATGAAAAATATCTAAAAAATGAATTAGTAAATCTAAAAAAGTCTAATATTAAATTATTAGATAATGTTCTTGGAACATATAAAGTTACTGAAATAAAATCAGGAATAAATTTAATTAAAATAATTAAAACATTATTTAAAAAAAAGATGGGACCATTAATAATTTTTAAAATTAATCCAGTTATGTGTCAGAATATATATATTAAATTAATTAAAAAATTAGAAGATGATCAAAATAAAAAATACCCATATCATTATTCTGATTTAGAAACTCATTATGATATTTATTCTGAATATTTAAGAGAATTAGAAAAAAATAAAGATTTAACAGTTCCTAGAGATGAAGACCCAAATGCGTTTATTGAAAAAAATAATAAAAGAATTAGTGAAAAATATTTAAACAAATTAAAAGAAACTTTTACAAAGATAATTAAAAAGAGAATTAAACATCTTAAATTAGATATTGAATTTTATACAGAATATTATACCCAAAAATTAAATAAAATAATGGAATGTACTGATTTAATTATGGTTGATAAAAATAGACCTCATCCTGATTTTGTTTTTAATAATAATAATATTACATCGACGATGATGAGAAATATAAGAAGAAGATTAAAACAAGGATTAGGAGAAAAGATTGATTGGACGCATCCATTTTTACAAGGAATAGAAAGAGGAATTGCTCCATATTTTAAAGATATGAGCACACCATATCAATTTGTTGTTCAAAGTTTATATGCTCAAAAAATATTAAAAGTTATTATTTCAGATGAAAGTTTAGGATATGGAATTAATATGCCAATTAGAACTGTTGTTCTTTTGGGTAATGAAGAGATAGAACATTTTGATGTTTTAAAAGCAAATCAGATGTCTGGTAGATCTGGTAGAAGAGGAATTGATAATGAGGGAAATATTGTTTATGTTAATGTTAATTGGAAAGATATATTAAAGGGAACATATATATCATTAAAAGGAGTTAATCCAATTAATGATGTTCTCAATTTACCATTATATTTCAATAAACTACATAAAAAAGATATTATTAGATTAAATGATATTTCATTAAAACAGTTTGTTGATAAATCATTTACTAATATTAAAGATCAAATAAGTATAACTATGAAATTAGTTAATTCAAATAATTATAGTAAGCATCCAATTAATGCTAAATTAATTTGGTCATGTAGAAAATTTGGTAATAATTGTTATTTATTACCATTAGTAATTATAAAGTTATTAAAATTAAAAAAATTAAAAAAGGATATATCCCATGATATTATAAAATATTTATGTTGTTTATTTGATAATAATAATAATAATATCATATCTGGTAATTTCTTTGATGATATTTATGAACAAATAGATAAACAAAATTATCCTAATATATATGATGGAAATAATTTAATTAAATATATATTAAATAATACTTTAATTAAAGATAATAAAGATATAATAATTAGTAGATTAAGAAATATTAATAATATAATTGTTTATATTTATGAAAGTATTAAAGGAACAAAATACAGTTCATTATTACTAAATTTAAAATTAACTTTTGAAATATTAAAAAATATAATAAATCAATATAGATTTTAATTTTTTTTATAAAATTTATATAAATGTTTATTATCTCGTGTTTTTAAAAATTTAAATTTATCATTTTTAAATTCAATAATTGTTATATGACAATTTGCCATTTTTTTTGGAATTATATTTTTAGGAACACAATTAATAATATTTGTTAATTTTGAAATTAATGATGTTATTAATGATCCATGTGTAACAATTAACAAATTTTTATTTTCTTTTTTTATTATATTAATTATTTTATTTATTATTTCATTTATTTTTTCATAAGATTCTTGTTTTAATATTTTAGCTTCTATATTATAATATTTTTTATATTTTAGATTATATTTTAGATTATCATATTTTAATGTATTTGATAGTTTATTTAATATTTTATTATTTTTAATAAAATTATATGTATATTTTCTATCTTTTCCAGAAAATATTCCTTTTTTTAATTCTTTTAAAATATTTAGTTTAAAAATATTATCTTTATATTTATTTTCTTTACTAATTATTTTAGCAGTTTCTGAAGCTCGTTTTAATGTAGAAGAATAAACTTTGTCAAATTTAAAATATGTTGATAAATATTTACCTGTTATTTGTGCTTGTTTTATACCCATATTATTTAATGGTGGATCTACTTCTTCTCCTTGAATTAAATTATTTTTATTAAAATCTGTTTCACCATGTCTAACTATAATTATATATACCATTTATATTATATAATTATAAAAAAAAATATGTTTAGTATATATATATATATATATGAATAATAATATAGTAATAATAGTAATAGTAATTTTATTTGTTATTTGCTTAATTTATAATTGTGCAGAAAATTATAATAATTTAAATCAAGAATTATGTCAACAAAATAAAGAAAATTTAAAAGGATTAACTGAAAAGGAAAATGATTGCGATAATATTATGAATGACCCAAATAGTTCTATTAATGATAGAAAAAGATGTAGAGATAATACAAATAGATTTATAAATAGCTCTATTAGAAATAACACTTGTGATTGTAATATCACAAAACAACCGCAGCAGCAGCAACAGCAGCAGCAACAGCAGCAGCAGCAGCAGCAACAGCAACAGCAGCAACAGCAACAGCAGCAACAGCAACAGCAGCAACAAAATATCCCACAAGGAGTTCAACAAAATACTCAATTCCAAGGAACAATACAACAAGAACAAATTGAAAACTTTTCTAATAATGGATGGCCAATAGATGATTCTATGGATCAATTAACAACTGAAAATAAATGTAATAATTATTATGATACTCAAAATAATCATGCGTTAATTGATAAAGATTGTTCGATTGTTAGAGTAGAAAATAATTCAAATTATACTCAAATTAATAATGAACAGTTTAAAAATATGAAATATAATCAAGCTCCAGCTAATGGATTAAATAATTTAGAAAATATTGATAGTTGTTCAAGTGATTTTACTAACAGAAATAATTTAACCAGAGTTAATAATACTTGTTCTGATGTTGATATTGTTAATAACAGTGATTATAATAGAACTAATCTAAGATCAATTGAATCATTTAGAAATATGAAATATAATCAAGCTCCAGCTAATGGATTAAATAATTTAGAAAATATTGATAGTTGTTCAAGTGATTTTACTAACAGAAATAATTTAACCAGAGTTAATAATACTTGTTCTGATGTAGATATTGTTAATAACAGGGATTATAATAGAACTAATTTAAAACCAACTGAATCATTTAGAAATATGAAATATAATCAAGCATCAGTAAATGGACCATCAAGATTAGATAATATTGATAATTGTTCTAGTGATTTTACTAACAGAAATAATTTAACCAGAGTTAATAATACTTGTTCTAATGTTGATATTGTTAATAACAGTGATTATAATAGAACTAATTTAAAACCAACTGAACTATTTAGAAATACTAAATATAGTCAAGCATTAGTAAATGGACCATCAAGATTAGATAATATTGATAGTTGTTCTAGTGATTTTACTAACAGAAATAATTTAGGAAGAGTTAATAATACTTGTTCTGATGTTAATGTTATTGATAATTTAGATTACGCTAGAAATAATTTATTATAAATTAAAAATTTAAATCAATGTCATAATAAGGTAAATTAAGAGAACCATCATATTTATTGTCAATAATATATAGATAATCTATATTATTGATATTGTCATTCTTTTTAAAACATAATGATATAATTGAATCTAATAAATATATAGTTAATATAGATTTTTCATATTTCCATTCTTTTTCAGAATGATTGTTAATTATATTATAACTATCAGTTAAAAGAGCAATTAGAATATTAAAAATAATAATTACTGAAATAACATTAAAAATAACAAACATTAATATACTTGCAAAATTGTATTTTGAACTAATAATAATATCAAAATCAAACTCTCCCATATTCATGTTAAATAATGTCATAAGAGTCATTGCTAAATTTTTATAAGGTTCATTGTCAATTCCTAATAATAAAAACATTGAATGACAAAAACTAAAAAATATAATCATATAAATTGCTAAAAAAAATATAATATCTTGAACCATTTTAAAAATAATTTTAATTAAAGGTCCAAATGTTTTTATACCTCTACCAAAATTAAATAATTTAATCCAAAAAATAAGACTTAAAAATGATGATAAAACCAAGAATATTTCATCATTAATATATTTAATTGGAATTGTAACATAAACTCCTATATTTTGAAAAATATCATAAATATTCCAAATATTTTTAAAATATATTTTTTTTTTTTTAATATTATATATTTCATATACTTCATTGATAGTATAAAATATATTTATTAGGATTAATATTATATCAAAAAATATTATACTTGGATTAATATTATACTCTATTATCGTTAAATTATGAATAATATTATTATGATAAACAATATCATATTTAAATATTATTGTTGAAAATATAAAAGTTATTAAATAACATAAATATATTGTTAATTGAATAATAAATATTTTTTTCGCAGAAGTATTCCAATAATATTTTAATATTGTTGCGGTCCATTCATGGATAATAATATCAATATTTTTATTTTTTAATATTTTATATAATGTTTTAGAATCATTATTATTATAATCAAATCTTTTAATATAAGCTTTTTTATTTGATTTTAATATTTTTCTTGGGCTAATTTCATTAAGTAAATTATTTTGAGGATATATATTATTTTTTTTTTTTTTTGATTTATCAATAAATCGAATAATATTATTATTATAATCAATATTTATTATTTTATTTAATAATATAATTTTTGTATTTTTATAAGGGATCATTGCTATAAATTTGGTTTTTTTATCAAGAATATGATTAACTAATTCTGGCATAAATTTTATAATTTCATTAAATGGTTTTTTATTAATACTATTTTCTTGATATAAATTAGCTTTATGATTAATTAATAATTTTACAATATTTTTTCTATTATTATAAATTGCAAAATGTAATGGTGTATTTCCTTCATTATTTTGATAATTAATATCTATTTTTTTATTTAATAAATAATTAAAACCATATTTAAAACCAGAACAACAAATTTCATGAAAAGCATTAAAATCAGTATTATTATTTTGTAATTTAATATTATTTTTTAATAAATATCTAAATATTTGTTTATTACAACTAGCAGCAGCAGCATGTAATAAA
>ERZ807291.3486-NODE-3486-length-22205-cov-11.235982_pt1 | contig 22205 bp, 7 predicted proteins | sample MGYA00521257_ERZ807291 | MGnify/ENA primary metagenome ERZ807291 (study PRJEB31413, sample SAMN03169783) | marine metagenome | biome: Marine; feature: Water; material: Subsurface seawater | place: North Sea | collected 2011-04-28 | depth 1 m m ... | reverse complement strand
CCGTCATAACCTGGATTCCAGTTATCCGGCATACCATCACCATCGGTATCTAGGGAGGCATTGGGGTCGGTTACAAAAGCGTCTGAAAGCATTCCCTCGCCAAAGTTCTGCGGGGAGTCACCAGAGACTCGCATCAAATCGAAGGTCCAGAACACGTTGGGACCAGATTCGATATAAACCGTCATGCGACCTTCGGCGACGTCTAAATAATCAACTTGATAGGTGACTGAGTCGGGTATTATATCGCCATTACTCAGCTCGCCGTCGTTTACGGCTTTAGGTAAACCAAGGTGGCCGCCCAATCCGTCAATTGTCAGCATGCCGGTATCTGCATCATAGGTATAAGTCGCACTGCTGCCGCCGTCGTGAGGTGCCACAGGTGTACCGCAACCCTCTTCAGCGCCGCCGTTCTGCCATCCTTCAAGCCAGGTAGAACTGTCTTGCACGTTCGTAAACGTGCCGTCGGCCCCGAAAGCGAACACGTCATCCATCAAACACCCGCGTTCAGCAATAACGTCCGGGCCCGCACTAAACCAGCCTCCATCAAGTGGTGCAGGACCGACTCGGAAAGACCACTCACCAGCCAAGACCCAGTCTCCAACCAAAGGAGAAATCCGTTCTGGCAGATTATCAGGCGCCCCATCCCCATCGGTATCATTCAGATCACCCAGCGATGCGTCAGGGTAGGCATCAAACCCATTTTCGATTCCGTCGCCATCTCGGTCATCATCAGCACCATCGGCCACACCATCACCATCTAGATCCCGCCATTCTTTCGGATCAAAAACGAATTCATCCTCCCAATTAGCAAAACCATCGCCATCTAGATCATCAAGATTGATATCATCGACTTGATAAAAATTAGGCCTATAGTTCGGCGGATCAAACGTATCCATCTCACCATCTAAATCATTATCGTAGGCAAACTGGAGACCTTCGAGAACATACAGCTCTGTGGGCGTGGCCGCTAGAACTTGCCAAGTTCGCGTGTTTTCAAGGTAACAACCTTGCAGATTTTCGTCGCCCGTGACCTCGGCTAAGGTGTAATAACAATGCGGCAACACAATTGCGCCTAAACCATCATCGCCATACCAGTTGAATTCGGGGCGAATATATAAACCTTCCGGGAAATTACTACCCGTCAGATAGTTAATGCCCGTACCATCTGATCGCAGATTAAAGCCAAACAAACCATCAACCACATCGCCATTCTCTAGCCTTGGGTATTGTGGCTGTGTCAGGGTAAACGAAGATGTTAGATTTTGATCGAGCATTGAATTGATCGCGGTAGAATCTGCAACTGCAAGCACCATAAGCTGCATGCCGCTTACCTCCGCATCGCCTTGTTGGCTGTGCAGGTGGACCGTGTTGAGCATGCCCCCATCACCGGAGTCAATCTGGAAACGGCTGTAGCGGCCAATAACCGTTTTCGTGTCCCCTGTCTCGTTCTGCACCATAGTCAATTGCCCACGCTCATCGATCTGCCAAGTGCCAGTACGGTTCTGCCCTTTAACCGCAAAGTTTCCAGAGGCGTCGAAGAAAACGAGATCACCACAACCAGGACTGGGGTTATTCGCGGTACAGAGATCGGTGTTGCTGGCTAATCGATTGACGCTTCCAATTGCCCAGATCGAATCAACAATTTCGGAGGTCTCAAAGGGCACGAGTCCAGCGCCTTTGATCTTAAAATAGTATCGATCTGTGTCGCTCACTGTAAACCGTTCTACTGGTAATTCAGGATCAATCAACAATTCGGGTCGGCTGAGTAAATACCGCAGAACCGTCTTCTGCATTACAAATACTAACTGCGTTTCTGATCGCTCGATCAAGACTAAACGACTTTGTTCGCGTGTTGAAAATAGGTACTCCTCAGCGATGTCATTCCCCGCCTCATCAGTCGGCAGGGCTACTTGATTAAGATTACTAAAACCCGACTCCCTAAGTATCAAATACTGATAATAGTCTTGCGCCAACACATCTACTTCAAGGACATTATCCGCCAAGGTCCAACTGCCGGTACTCTTTTCAAAAAACACGCTCTCATAGACACCACCAGGCAAAAACCGCAACTCTCCCGTATTGTAACCTGTTGCAATATCAATCAGATCGACTAGACCCGCGGATGGAACATAACTAATTAACGATTCAGGTAGGTCGCCTTCATTGATTGCAAGTGGTTGAATGTCGGCGCTTGACCTGAAGGGCAAAATATCGTCAACGTCTAAAATATTGTCGTTATCATCATCGGGGTCTGCGTTGTCTCCGAGACCATCTTCATCAAAATCATAGGCTTCAGTCGAATCCAGCGGGGCAAAGTCTTGCGCGTCAGACACGCCATCATTGTCATCATCAAGATCTGTTTCGTCTGGCAACCCATCGTTATCAAAATCTGGCAAGTCAGGTTGCAACTGAATAATGGGCATGCAAGCGCTTTTGGCTGAGGCGACCTCAAGTAGACGGTTTCGCATTAATGCAGGCGCGCGTTCAGGGGCGACGCCATAGCCGTGGTTATCACCGTACTTAAACGACAAATTTGTGATGCCGCCTTCGTTACCTTCAAAAATCAAATCGCAATAACTCATAATCGTCCCGGTACCACCTCCTAGCGCGCCACCGGTTAAGCTATCCTCCCCAGGTAAAAATTCAGCGGTCGAACCCGATGTACATTGATCGATTGGGTCTGGATTGTCCGCTATACCTTGATAATCATGCGTGTGAGGCGAGCCGACACTGTGGCCCAATTCATGCGCCACAACATTGGGATCCCAAGTCAGCGATTCCCCTAGATTCGGGGCCGAACCGTCGATGCCGCTGATTCCAAACCCGTATGCCTGATCACAGAGGGTGTCGATGTATGCGACCCCGCCAGAATACCGAGATGATGCCGTCAGAAAATGAACATTAGCTTGATCTACGTCACCATGCGCCTGTTCAAAATGCGTCGTTACCGTTTCTAAACCGACGACCTCAGGCTCGTTGGTGCTATGCAAATACACATCTCCCACGACCAAGTCCGCCTTTAATTCACTGTCCCAAATTGGCGCGATGTAGTTAAAGAGCTGACCAATGTAATTCTGCGCCTGAGTGCTGTCCTCATTAAATAAGCTAAAAAACGAACCATCGGAATCGATGGTCAACTTCACGCGAATTCGCTCATTTTCGGTCAACGAATTTTCGTATCCGGCAACAATTTCAAGTGAACCTTCCACGCCCCCAATCGCTGCTCGAATATAGAACCGCCCAGCCGGGGGGGATGGAATTACACACTGCTCAAACCCTTCTCCACAATACTCTGGCTCACCCGTTGACGGGTCAACCGTCGTCGACACGTAAAAGTTCACCCAGCCACCGGACTGCGCCATGAGCGAGAGTACCGCCTGCCCCTCAGGCACCTCGATAACAAATAGATCAGACCAACCCTCGACTTGCGTAATCGCGACGGACGTCTTATCAAAAATTTCAATCTCGCCCGGCAGCGCAGCGGCCGTCGGTTTATCAGCGCCCGGCGCTAGGCTTTTGCTTTGTTGGTGTGGCGCCGTTGTCGCTATTCTCTCAGGGGTTGCAACGGCGTCGGAGGCATTATCCTTTCCACCACCCCTATTCAATGCAGCCGGCACTGGGGCTCGTCGAGTTGGTATTGCAATTGCATCATTATCTTTCAGCTGCGTGATTAAATCCTCCCTAAGCGTGCGCTCGACAAGCTGCTTGGAAAAGACATTGTCCTCAAACTTAATTCGGTAGTTTTCTCCCGAAACCGAGACAAATCCAGACAACTGACCTTCAGACTCTAATTGCAAGGAAGCGCTGGCCGAGGCATCCCCATCAATAGTGCCCGTATAAAAACGCGCTTGCTCTGCGCCCGCATTAACCAGTTGGCCATCAATAAAGATCTGCGAAGATTCTGCAAATGGATCGCGCGCCTTCAGGTCCGCGATCAGCGCCAAGTTTTCTTCGAAAGGTAACGCAACCGTCAGACGCCGCTGGCCGTTTTGATAGGCTGCCGCCAACCGCTGACCAGCTTCCGCACTGGATAGCAGGACGGGCTCGCTCGAGCCTGTTGCAACCGGCGCGATCGTAGCCCCTAGCCAATCAGGGTCTTTCATGTTTGCTAACGCAGCGGTCCTACTTACCCTCTGAACGCTGGGTAATTGCGCGTTGCTGACGGGCAATCGACTCGTCTGTTCAGCCCTCGACGCTCGCTCATTTGTACTGGTTTGTTGGACAACCTGCTCTTCGAACGTTTGAGGCTGTTCTGACTGGTCGTTTGTCAGGATTTGGAAGGCAAAACCGCCACCCAACACCAGAACCATAAAGATTATATAGATACGAGATTTCGTAAGCATGGCGAACATCCTGTTTCGACTTAGCTTGAATAGTACCAATGCACGGCACAAATTTCTAGAAATGGCTCTTCAAAAAAGAGGGCTTTATAACCTGAGTTCTCGGCCCGAGTTGCGAGGTATGGGTGGGGGTGTTTCGGCGGGTGTGGGTGTGGGTGTGGGTGTTTTGTCGGCACAAAACAGTCGCCATCAAGCAATATCATTTCCCATAAAAAACATCTCTGTGATCTAAGGATTTAAAAAAACAGCCTCAGGAAACCAGACATGATTTTTAACATTGCTCTAAGCGGATCACTAGGTTCCTTCAATCGCTATCAGACGAAATCTAAATGACCCGCCTTGGCCAGCGCCCGACGCTATGACCGAGCACGCTTGTGTGAAAATCGTCACAAACCATTCACCGCTAGGTTAATACTTTGCTTTTTATACGGACTCAGGCTCACGGCACTTATCGATCGGCCCTAAATTGGCCGCGCGGTAAGTGATGCGCTCGCGCATAGCTCGGACTTCATACCGCGAACTTCATACCCCATCACTGAGCAATGGCGTCGATATAGTCGGTAATCTCTTGCGGGTCCGTTCTTTGCGGCGCACTATTTAGATCTAGTGCACCCTCTACTACCCGCTCACCCGAAAACCTGAAGAGCCGTCGCATAATCATCAAGCCATCGGTTAGCGCCCTAACATCACCATCTAAATCCACATCGAGAACCTGTTCGAGCGCCAAGATCCTAGACCGAATTTCAGCAGGATCGCGAACCACCGATTCTGCGGTTAAGGCACCCGAGATCAATAAATCACCCGTGAACCGAAACAAATGACGCATGATCATCAAACCATCCACTAAAGCGCGAACCTCGCCATCGCCATCGATATCAAGTGACCCAGCTAGCACTCTTGAGGTTATTGGCTTACTAATAAACCGGTGTGTTGCGGCTGAATCGGTTGCGGAGAACCCAATCGTTGTCTCACCCGCAAGGAGCGCGTCGTCGGACGCTGTGATCTTAAGCGTCGTCAATTTCAATTCACGCTCGCCGGGCCATCCGCCAGAAAAGGCAACCCAGGCAACATTGATATATTGATCGGTGGCGGGATCATTGTCCGAATCGTCAAAATCTATCTCTGCGACGGAAGACTCCGTCAGGATATTCGTCTGCAGCGTATCGTCAAAGAGAATGCTCGTAATGTGCGCACTGTTAAAGTGAACCCGCAGGCCCAGCCCTGATAGCGCAACATCGCCATCGGACACATCATAGTAAACATCGAGTCTGCGCTCGATCCCTGGGATCAAAATCGTTGATTGCCCATAAACCAATTGCGCCGGGCCCTGCGAGACCAACGGATCCGTGCCCGCAAAAAACTCTTCGGTGCTATTGAAACCGTCCTGATCTGGGTCTGAAACTGCATCACTGGCATCCTCAGGATCTAAACCAACTAGGGTTTCCCATTGATCTGGCAGCCCATCTCCATCCATGTCACTTTGATACCGTGCATCTAGCGGGTAGGCATCCGCCGTATCAGCCACCCCATCGTTATCATCATCCAAATCTTCATTGTCGCCATAAAAATCACCGTCGGCATCATTGGTCTCGCTCGCATCCAGCGGCCGTGCATCATTAATGTTCGCAACCCCATCACCATCGTCATCGCCGTCGTCGCTTAAACAATCGAACTGCGAGACCGAAACCCCACTTTGCTGCGTGAATGTCTCAAGATAACTGCACAACAACGGGTTGCCATCGGTTTGAATCGACGTCAATCCCTCTATGTTTTTTAGGGGCTCAAGGCTGGTCAAGGCGTTAAAACTTAGGTCCAGCGATCTAGCGACACCAACCAAGGCAGAAACCTCCTGCAACGAAACCGCTTCGAGCAAGCTCACATCACGAAGCTGATTATCATTAAGTCCTAAGTTAGCAATCGATGTATTCTCACTGACGACCGAGACAAGGTCTGCCAAATTGTCCCGGTCTTCTAACTCACAATAGACGCAATAGAAAATGTCGACCACCTTCTCCCTCAAAAAGGTTAGATCCGGGTAGCTTCCAAATCCATCGATGAGCAAAACGAATGGCGAGACCGAGTCCACAAAGGCCCTGTCCGCATCCGTCGCTAAACTTGCAACCAAGATAATCATAAAGTCTCGGATTGCACCGGTGTAGTTCGTGATAGGGTTCCCTGCTACATAAAGTATCTGTAGCGGCGCATCAGGTGAGAGGACGGATAAATCACTTACATTGTTGTCCCATAACTGCAGGTCATTCAATCCCGCCATGTCCGCTAATGCCGAGATATCCGAGACCGATTGATGATTCAGCTGTAGGGTTTGCAGGTTCACTAAACCCGATAGCGCATCAATGTTAGCGATACGCGCCAGGTTCGCCGCCTCTCGATCCAGCGACAAATTCAAGCTCGTCAGGGAGGTTAAGTTAGACAGTGGCGCGACGTCCGTTATTTGCGCGTTGTACAAACTCAAAGATTCAAGGCGAGTTAACTCGGCTAAGGGGGATAAATCCGAAAACAAATTGGCAGAAAAGTCATCAATGACTCTAATGTTTGACAGATCGTCTAAAACGACGTTATCAATCGCAAGACTCCTAAGCGACGTGAAGTACTCTAAACCTGCAAGCGTTGTAATCACCGGGTTACAGTGAATCGACTCGATTTCAGAGACCTGCACCCCGCTAGCAGACCCATAATTTGAAGCCAAGGCATCCGGGTTCTCGATACAAGCCCTTAAGTTACCATCAACAATGAACGCCAAGGCATCCTCGATTTTCATCGAGTTGTAAGTCGCATCCGTCGGATAAGGGTCAACCGGATCATCGACCCCGTCGGCATCACTGTCGGCCAGGGTTGGGTTCGTGCCATTGGCAAGCTCGTCGACATCCAGCAAACCGTCGCCGTCGTCGTCAAAGTCTTCTTCATTGCCTGCAGCCAAGCAGTCTGCATCGCACTCATCGAGTAAGCCATCGCCATCCGTGTCGACCAATAAGCCAAAGACTCGATAGACCGATCCTGCGCTCAGCGCGTACCCCACGGCTGACGAACTACTGCTAAACCGAATCGGCACATCCCAGCCTTCAACCTCTGGCCGCAAGTCCGTAAAGGTTACTGCAAGCGTTACGAGCTCAATATCGAGCGCCCCAGGCCAGCCTCCAGTAAATGAAGTCCACGCCAACTTGATCATTCGATCGGTTTCAGGATCGCCATCAAGATCATCAACATCCTCATCATCACTGGTGGCCAGGAAATTCAGCGCCAGGTAATCAGCCTCGATCGATGAAATCAGATTACTGTTGTAGTGAATGTTCAGCCCTAGGCCGCTTAGCGCCTGGTTGCCATCGGTCACGGTGTAATACAGTGGTATCGAGGCGGTCGTGTTATACACTGCCTTCACTGGCTCCAAGGTGTAGACCACTTGCGCCGCACCACTTGCACTATTGGGGTCGGTTGCTTGCGCAAACTCGTCTTTGTTCAAGACGCCATCGCGGTCTGCGTCCTGCCAGGCATCAAACCGAAAGAAGGGATCTAACCCGTTAGCTATTTCAAAATCATTGGGCAGTCCATCATTATCGCTGTCCGAGTCTTGGCTCATACCCGTTTCGAGACAGCTCGCGTCACAGACATCCGGCAAGCCATCCCCATCAAAATCATCCCGCCCATCCAGCGAGATCAAAGGGAACATATCCGCCTCGTCTAAAACGCCATCCCCATCATCATCCGCGTCAACGTTATTGCCCTGCCCATCCCGGTCGGTATCGATCTGTTCCGAGGCATCTAAAGGTAGGTCATCTTCATTATCGCCAGCGCCATCACCATCACTATCTAGATTAAACGGGTCGGTACCGACTTCATTCTCAGCAACATCACTGAGCCCATCGTTATCATCATCCAAATCTTCATTGTCGCCATAAAAATCACCGTCGGCATCATTGGTCTCGCTCGCATCCAGCGGCCGTGCATCATTAATGTTCGCAACCCCATCACCATCGTCATCGCCGTCGTCGCTTAAACAATCGAACTGCGAGACCGAAACCCCACTTTGCTGCGTGAATGTCTCAAGATAACTGCACAACAACGGGTTGCCATCGGTTTGAATCGACGTCAATCCCTCTATGTTTTTTAGGGGCTCAAGGCTGGTCAAGGCGTTAAAACTTAGGTCCAGCGATCTAGCGACACCAACCAAGGCAGAAACCTCCTGCAACGAAACCGCTTCGAGCAAGCTCACATCACGAAGCTGATTATCATTAAGTCCTAAGTTAGCAATCGATGTATTCTCACTGACGACCGAGACAAGGTCTGCCAAATTGTCCCGGTCTTCTAACTCACAATAGACGCAATAGAAAATGTCGACCACCTTCTCCCTCAAAAAGGTTAGATCCGGGTAGCTTCCAAATCCATCGATGAGCAAAACGAATGGCGAGACCGAGTCCACAAAGGCCCTGTCCGCATCCGTCGCTAAACTTGCAACCAAGATAATCATAAAGTCTCGGATTGCACCGGTGTAGTTCGTGATAGGGTTCCCTGCTACATAAAGTATCTGTAGCGGCGCATCAGGTGAGAGGACGGATAAATCACTTACATTGTTGTCCCATAACTGCAGGTCATTCAATCCCGCCATGTCCGCTAATGCCGAGATATCCGAGACCGATTGATGATTCAGCTGTAGGGTTTGCAGGTTCACTAAACCCGATAGCGCATCAATGTTAGCGATACGCGCCAGGTTCGCCGCCTCTCGATCCAGCGACAAATTCAAGCTCGTCAGGGAGGTTAAGTTAGACAGTGGCGCGACGTCCGTTATTTGCGCGTTGTACAAACTCAAAGATTCAAGGCGAGTTAACTCGGCTAAGGGGGATAAATCCGAAAACAAATTGGCAGAAAAGTCATCAATGACTCTAATGTTTGACAGATCGTCTAAAACGACGTTATCAATCGCAAGACTCCTAAGCGACGTGAAGTACTCTAAACCTGCAAGCGTTGTAATCACCGGGTTACAGTGAATCGACTCGATTTCAGAGACCTGCACCCCGCTAGCAGACCCATAATTTGAAGCCAAGGCATCCGGGTTCTCGATACAAGCCCTTAAGTTACCATCAACAATGAACGCCAAGGCATCCTCGATTTTCATCGAGTTGTAAGTCGCATCCGTCGGATAAGGGTCAACCGGATCATCGACCCCGTCGGCATCACTGTCGGCCAGGGTTGGGTTCGTGCCATTGGCAAGCTCGTCGACATCCAGCAAACCGTCGCCGTCGTCGTCAAAGTCTTCTTCATTGCCTGCAGCCAAGCAGTCTGCATCGCACTCATCGAGTAAGCCATCGCCATCCGTGTCGACCAATAAGCCAAAGACTCGATAGACCGATCCTGCGCTCAGCGCGTACCCCACGGCTGACGAACTACTGCTAAACCGAATCGGCACATCCCAGCCTTCAACCTCTGGCCGCAAGTCCGTAAAGGTTACTGCAAGCGTTACGAGCTCAATATCGAGCGCCCCAGGCCAGCCTCCAGTAAATGAAGTCCACGCCAACTTGATCATTCGATCGGTTTCAGGATCGCCATCAAGATCATCAACATCCTCATCATCACTGGTGGCCAGGAAATTCAGCGCCAGGTAATCAGCCTCGATCGATGAAATCAGATTACTGTTGTAGTGAATGTTCAGCCCTAGGCCGCTTAGCGCCTGGTTGCCATCGGTCACGGTGTAATACAGTGGTATCGAGGCGGTCGTGTTATACACTGCCTTCACTGGCTCCAAGGTGTAGACCACTTGCGCCGCACCACTTGCACTATTGGGGTCGGTTGCTTGCGCAAACTCGTCTTTGTTCAAGACGCCATCGCGGTCTGCGTCCTGCCAGGCGTCGAAAGGGGAAAGGGGGTCAAACCCGTTTGTCACTTCAAACGCGTCAGACATCCCATCCTGGTCCGCATCGGAAAGTTCCAGCAGGAAACTCGCCCTTTCACCCGCCGAAAAACCCTCTGCAGTGGCCGTCACAATCGCTGTAATGATCGTTTGGCCCGTCGAGGAAGCATCAAGAGCGCCTATCTCAAGTTGACCCAGTAGCAACGGCCAACTTTGGCCAGAATCGAATGATTCTGAAACAGCGGCATAAGCTACTAACAACTTCTGGTTTGTTTCGGCCGAGCCATCTTCATCATTCGTGTCAACGTTCACGGAGCTCTGAATAAAATTAGGAAGATATTTTGTCTCCCATGTTAAGGACACCACGGCGCTATCAAAAAAAATACCGAAACCGACGCCCGTCGTACCTTGTTCCGGGGACGGTTGATACCAAACATCGATTTTTTCGCCTGAGAGCTCTAATAAAGAACCCGTGGGCTTTCCATCGGACGTTTTAAGTATGATCGATTGCGTATTAGCCGATGCCGCTGCAGCAACTGAAAGAAATAATCCAAGCCCTAACAACTTGCTCCACATTTTACGCATCTCGAGACCTCAACCTTTTATTATTTTGTGACTCGTCGGTCGCTCGTCGTTACGCAGACCCGGTCAAAATTCATCGTAACGTAACACTAAGGCGTTACCTCGAACGAGTCAGCTGAAAACGCGTATCCCGCGGCGGTACCTACCGACGAGAAATTAATTCGCGACGGCGCAAGCACCGTGCCGCGAAGCTCGAACAAGGTATCCCCAGCCCCACTTTCCCAAACAGATCCTGATATCGCCATCCAGGCGACCACAATCATTCTGTCTGTTGTTGGATCACCATCAGCATCGGTGCGGTCCGCTTGATCCTCCATAGAGAGCAGGTTTTGTTGATGGAGATTTTCCACCGAAACCTGATCAAAGGCGGTCGAATCGTAGTGCAGTCGTAATCCAAGACCCGTGATCCCGTTTTCGGAAGCCGACGACGACTGCACAACTGGTATGAGAATGTCGTGACCCATGTAGCTTACGGATTCATCCGCGACTTGGATATGTTGAACCAATTCTTGCGCTAAGAGCTGACAAGCAGCGCCCAGGCCCATGCATAAAACCAACAACTGCCGAATGTGGCGCCCGGCTTCTTCAATCTTGAAGGACTTCATATTATCTCCTCTCCTAATGGGCCTTACCTATTTAGCGAATAGCTCAATGACGCTAACCATAAGATTCTATACTTCCTGTATTCTCTACTGTGTAATTTAGAGCTCGTTGTTCTTTACTTAGCAAACAGGGATTGATTAATTAGGAACCGACATTAGGATCCTCATCTTTCCATCGATCCCTGGCTCAAATCTCTACCCTCTCGCCTCATAAAATGTTTCTAAGGGATGCGATGAACTCACTCCCCTCTTTCTCAACCGCCAACTCAATCCCCAATCTCGCTCTGGTCGATAATTTTGCCTTGTAATTGAATGCTCTTGCAAAAGAACGATTCGGCTAAAATAGTCAACGCTGATTAAATTAGACTATTGATACCGACACATTACGATGCAAACAAGCTCTAGCGAGACAACTCGGTACGGCTCATTTGATTGGCTCTGCTCGGAATCATTGGGAAAGCACCAAATTCAGAACCTGAAGATGGCAAGCCCTGATTTACCCTCACCAACATTGCTCGCCCTGCACTGCCCGAGACATTAAAACGGCCGAGGTTCGTCGTAAAATGACCGGAAACCGATTGCGGCGAGACAGAGATAGAGCCAAACCCCGTCACGGGCGGTCCCCGATCAGCGCGCCCTGGCGATAAAGTCCCCTGAGCAATCTGCCTTTGTTCTCTTTTTTCAAACCGCCGCACTGTAAAAACGGCAGTGCCACCTGCGCCAAAATCCAATTGCCATCGCTGGCCTTCAGCCAAAGCAGTTAGCTGCGCGCTGAGTTGCACGGGCACTGCCCGATCTCGATCCGTCGAGCTCATCGCTTGTGTAAAAGACCAGAGCGCTTGCCCGTCCTGAAACGCCATTTGGTTCGAGGTCAGCGATTGGACCTCAGGCGCTTGTGGTCTCATCGACAGCCTTGCCTCAGGCCGCGTCAAAGGTGCCGGGTTACCGCCCGAATTGTCGGCTGTCGTTTCGCGCGCTGTAATTTTTTCAGGCACCGTTGACGCGTCACCAAACCAGTAGCCCGCACAAAACAGCAGCAGAGCGCCCGTCAGTATCAAACTATTTTTGAACATTCCAACGCTCTCTGCTATCAATTTGTCCCAGCTATTATTAGAGAAATCGGTCTTCGAGCAATTGGTAACCAAAAAGATCTAATCGCTTCTCGGTCACCACCACTATCGCGTTCTAACTTCGCGTTCTTGGACGACGTCTAACGAACATCAAGCCACCCAGGAGCAACAAGAGCACCAGCCCATAATCACTGGATCCAGTCGAAACCGAACACCCACCACCGCCGACGCTCTTGCGATTGCTGTAACCCTCGGCATTGATCTCCACGACCTGAACCGGCGCAACCGTCGCAATACCACCTGGATCATCAATAATCCCGTTGATCTCACCGTCGGCGTCATTCGGCCCACCATCCTCCAAGGTTAATTGCAAGCAAGTATGCCCGGCTGTCAAGCCTTGCGTGTACCCCTCCTCACTGGCGTCACCTGCATCAGGGCAAGCTCCATCGTCACCTAGCGCACTAGCAACCGCATTATTGTCATCTACTATGAAGTCAATCCAGCCCGTGGCTTCAGTGTACTTTCGGTACACAGCATCCGCCGGAATCGGCCCGCCAACAGGAATCACGATGTTGACGCTCTGGCCAGGGATCGGTAGCTCCGTTACTTCAAAGTCATAAATACCTTGTTCGTAATCAAAGTCCTCATCATTGCCGTTGGTTGGCGCATCACCACCATCTTCCCCAGAAGATGCAATCGTCGACTCATCTACCGCAACCCCAGCGGTTCCTTGACTGGACGCTGCACTACCAATCACAAGTTTCACGCCCTCATCCGCCGTAACAGCCGCCTGAGATGAATTTGCGTCCACTGCTAAAACGTTGTCATCTGTTGAAGTGTCTTGGCTATCGGGAATGCCATCATTATCAGAGTCGGTCTCAATCACTTCCGCCTCTTTAACCGATACGACAAGGCTGACTCTGAAATCCTGATCAGTAATGCCACTATCCGTAACGCGAGCGAAGATCTTGTAGTTTCCGGGCGTTAGGTTGCTCGGATTAAACTCAAACGTATTGGCATCGGCCGGCGCGAGCGATACCAGATTGTTATCGCTCTCACTCCAATCAATCGTATGCGTCCCGTTTGGATCAGTAATACTGAGATCGACTACAACGCGCCCGCCAGACTGTGCGACTGTTCTACCTTGCGTTTCGCCTTGCGAGGCCTTTAAACCCAACGCCGGTGGCACCTGCTCTTCGACAATATTAATTTCCGCTATATTACCGGAGCCCAACACCGCACCACTGGCGGGCGCTTGCAACGTAACCAAGATCGTTTCATTACCTTCGCTATCCTCGTCATCTGACAGAATTGAAAAGATCAAGCGCCCAACACGACCATCACCATCCTCTGAAATGGTGACAACCTCCTGATCTAACGTGTAGTCAGCACCGAGCTCAGCCGTCCCGCTTAGTGTGAACGGCACTTCAAGCGGGTAAACCGCGGCACGGCCATTCAGCACGACTTCCAACTCAACGGTTTCACCCTCTGCGCTACGCTGTTTCTTGGTTGTCGAAACTCGGGGATTAACCGACACAAACTGCTCGTCGATGGTCATGTTCCCAGCACCATCCGTGGCGGTCCAAATCACGAGGTGCGCGCCCGCAAGGAACGGACCGGCATCACTCGGCACCGCTTCGAGCTCACCATCTTTGACATCGGATGCCAGCGCGGACCCTAAATTGACCTTCGTCTTATAACCGGTTGAGTTCACCACGACATCATCAGGCGCCGTCAGCTCTGGCGGCACATCATCCACTTGAGGGTCTTTGCCCAGGGTATATTCTTCGATGTTCGTCAAACCATCACCATCGGCGTCAAGGTCTTTGTCCCCTGCGCTATTCGGGTCTAACCCAAAGGTTGCTTCAAACAGATCGTCCATGCCATCACCATCAAGGTCCGAGTCGGCACTCGCAGTGATCACCTGAATAATACCGGTCTCGGTAGTCGTGACATTACCTGCATCAGTTGCTGTAAAAGTAATCACTGTTGCGCCAACATCGAAACTACTCGGTGCATCGTTGGTCACCTCAACCACAACCCCTGCAGTATCTACAGCAGATACGCCCGCAAAATAACTTTGAATTCTGGCGTTTTCTGCGCCGACTCCATTGCCATCAAAAGAAACAACCGTAATATCTTGCGGCACACTGATTTTCGGCCCAAGGAACAAACTCACTGTCAACTCAATCGACGCTGCGTTGCCCGTGGCATCCGTTGTCGAAAACGCAACAACGGTTTTGCCCATCTCAAAGGTTTCGGGTACGCCAGAGGACGTTACGGCGCGCTCACCATCGACTGCATCAACCGCTGAGACCGATGCGAGCCAATCCTGGACTTCCGCCGAGCTACTGGCCACTTGCCCTTCTTGAAGCAACTGAATCCCGAGGTTCACCGCATTAACGAACACGGGTGGCGTCGTATCTTGAACCCGTATCGAAACAATCCCGGTTGATTCGTTCTTTGCCGAATCGGTCGCCAAGATCACAGCGCTCGACTCTCCCAGAGGGTAAACCAACTGCTCTCTTGCAGCGGCTAGAAGGATCGGATTGGGGTCGACATTGTCTGAGGCGGACGCAACCGACAGCAACGCAGCGTCCGAGACCAGCGCGCCAGCACTCGATTGCGCCTCAACGATTAACGGCACCGTCGTGATCTCTGGACCCGTCTGATCCGAAACGATCAACAAGAAGCTAGCAGCTCCGTTGTTGCCGTTGGCATCCACCGCGCGACCCACTACTTTCGTGATACCAATTGGCAATTGCTCTGGCAAGTCTAAACCCACCGCGAGTTCACCATCTACAGCATCCTGCGCAACCAGGCTCGCTACAAAATCCTGCACAGTCTGATCACTTGCAGGTAATCCTGATGCATCAGCTGCCGAGAAGGTCCCCGATCGCACCTCACCAATCTTTGGCGGCGTGGTGTCGACCACGGTCACCGTCGACGTGCCACTGTCTGAGTTGCCAAATCGGTCTGAGATCTCAAATGTTACAGTCGTTTCACCTAAGCCCACAGGGAAGCTCAGATCGTTCGTTATCTGACCTGAAATATCACCTTCAAAGTTGTCATCTGCAAGGCCTGCAGCCAAAAATGCCAACACGTCCGCGGCCGCATCATCAGTATTGGCAACGCCGACTGAACTGCCTGCCTCGATGGTTATCGGTGTTGGTGGCGTCAAGACTGGCGGCACCTCGTCTTCAGCAAGCGAAACCGCAAATACTGCTGTGGCTTCATTACCCGCAGCATCGACGGTTGAAAATGTGACTTCGGTTGTACCGGTGCCAAAGGATTCTGGAAGTTCAAAGGTTAACGTCACGCTGCCATCCACAATATCCGTTGCTGTAATCGTATCGAGCCAATCTTGGATTTGTGCATCGCCCGATTCGATCAAGACATTCGGATCAGTTGACGGAATCCCTAGATCATCCCCTGTGATCACAGGTGGTGTGGTATCGACAACCTCGATCGCAACCGCTGCGCCCGCCTCGTTGCCACTTTGGTCCGTGGCAGCAATTGGGAACTGTGTGATCCCAAGGGCGAAGTTAGCGGGTAATTCTGCACCCAACGCTGGCAACACCACCTGATCAACATTATCGGTTGCAACCACTTGCGCCAGGATGACCGCTTCCGTCACCGCAGCGCCGTCACTGCTGGTGGCTTCGACGGATAACCCGGTTGTGGTCAACGTTGGCGCAGCCTGATCGGTAACCGAGAACGTAAGCGTTACAATGGATTGGTTACCCGTTGCATCCACAGCAGAGGCCGTGATGTCGGTCTCGCCCAGCGCAAAAGTCTCAGGCAACGTGACGCTGAGCCCAACGGCGCCATCTACGGCATCGATCGCCACCAAGGCTTCAGCAAAGCCCGCAATGTCGGCTCTTGCTGAAGCTGCACCAGCGCTCGTGTCAGCCGGAAAGACCCCAGTAAGATTGCCGGAGATCACGGGACCGGTCGTATCAACCACAGTGACCGACGCGGTTGCCGACGCGGCGTTACCATAGATATCGGCTACTTCAAAGGTTACCGACGTGGTCCCCAAAGCGAACGGATAGCTTGCGTTGTTCGTGACCGATGCGGAGACATCTCCATCGACATCATCTGACGCCTCCACGGCCGCTAAGAATACGGTAATCTCAGCCGCTGCCTCATCGGCTAAACCGACTCCGGCTGGACCAGCGGCCTCAATCGTAATTGCTGCAGGCGGCGTCACAACCGGCTCAACGGAATCGGGTAGTAACGTAATTGTTAAGGCTAAGTTTGTCGCCGTGTTGCCTGCAAGATCGACGGCGCTAAATGTCACGGCTACCTCACCGAGTTTAAACTCAGCGGGGAGGCTCACAACGGGTGTTATAACACCATCTACAATGTCATTTGCAACCACACTAGTAACCCATGCGGCGATGCGTGCATCGCTACTGACAATCACTTCATCCGGAGTCGCCAGCTGAATTGCGAGATCCGCCCCCGAAATAATAGGTGCGGTGGTATCAACGATGCTCACTGATACCGATTCGCTGGTGGCGTTACCCACTGCATCTGTTGCGCTTACCAGAACTAACGTAGTTCCCAACGCAAAACTCGCGGGAAGCGTTTGAGCCAGCCCCACGCTCAGAACGCCATCGACCGCATCGTTCGCAACGGCGGCACTCAATATTTGTGATTCTGAAACGCTGGCGCCGGCGCCACTCGTCGCCTCAATTACCACGGCAGACGTAGTCAGGCTAGGGCCGAATTGGTCGGTAACCGTCACAGTCGTCGCCAAAGTCGCTGTGTTGCCCGCATCATCCGTCGCTGTTAGCGTCACCGTAGTGTCGCCAAGCGGGAATTGGCTCGGCGCATTATTGGTAAGCGCTACCGCGGTATCCACTAAATCAGTCGCGGTATACGACCCTAAAAACTCGGCAGTTAGCGAGTTCGCCGGTGAGCCGGCGGCATCGACAGCCGCAATTGTCAGGGCATTAAGAACCGGCCCAGTGATGACCGGCTTGGTCGTATCCACAACCGTGACCGTTGCCGTATCAGAATCGCTGTTGCCATAAGTATCCGCCACAGAGAAGGTGACGGTGGTTGCGCCCAGCTTGAAGGGGAACACAGCATCGTTGGTAATAGACCCCGAGATCTCGCCATCAATATCATCAGTCGCAACCGCGCTGGCTAAGAACGCTGTAATCTCACTTGCCGCAGTATCCTCGGCCGTGACCCCGGTGGGACCGGCCGCTTCAACCGTTACGTTTTCCGGCGCGAGCAGTTCCGGGGCGACCAAATCAGACAGTACAACCACGGAGAAGGTCGCTTGCGCCGTATTTCCTGCCGCATCGGTGGCTGTGAACACAATATCTTGCGTACCGACGGCGAAGGAAGCCGGCAATTGGTAGGTCACGGTCACCGCGCCATCAACGATATCACTAGCCGCAATGGTATCTGACCAGGCCATGATCACAGGATCACTTGAGAGAATGACCGAACTAGGCGTTTCAGCGAGCAGCTGCAGTGCCTCACCCGTGATCACCGGTTTAGTGGTATCAACGATCGTCACAACCGCCGTGATCGTCGTACTGTTGCCGGCGTTATCCTCGCCTTGCACTTGAACATCGGTTGAACCCAACGCAAAACTGGTTGGTAATGCATTAACAAGTTGCGGGAAAATCACCTGATCGACATTATCACTCGACGTTATCGCCGCCAGAATCGCGGTTTCGGTCACCACTGCACCGGCAGCGCTTGTGGCTTCGGAATCAATTGCAGTGGCCGCGAGGTTTGGGGCCGTTTGGTCGGTAACCTTAATTGTTGCTGTCAACGTTGCTACATTACCTGCATCATCTGTCGCGGTCAGCGTTACGGTGGTATCGCCTAGTGCAAATTGACTCGGCGCGTTGTTCGTGAGCGTCACCGCGGTATCCACCACGTCGCTTGCTGTATAATCGGATAAAAATTCAGCCGTTAGCGTACTCGCAGGGGCGCCAGAAGCATCGACAGCTGCAATTGTCAGCGCATTAAGATCCGGCCCAGTGATGACCGGCTTAGTTGTATCCACAACCGTCACAGTGGCAAAGGCCTCGCCTTCATTGCCGAAGGCATCCACCGCGCTAAAACGCGCCCTACTTGCGCCCAGTGGCATCGTATCCAACGTGATGGCGTTGCCCGCGTCATCCACAAAGCTCGATGAGACTGTCACAGTGCCTTCTAAATCGTCTGTCGCGGAACCAGAAGCGAGAAAGCCCGGCACTTTCGAGCCTTCAGAACCGCTGCTCAGCGCCCCATTAGGGCTATCTGCTTCAAGGGTTAAGTTTGCCGGTGGCGTTACAATCGGCTTAACCGTATTCGCAAGGACTTCAACCTTGAGCGTCTTTTGCGCACTATTGCCGGCTGCATCGGTGGCGGTCAGCGTCACCGTCGTATCACCTACTGGAAACAGGCTCGGAGCATCGTTCGTAACGGCCACCACATCATCAACCACATCACTCACACTCAAACCAGCTAGCCAATCAACAATCACTGATTCGCTTGCCGCGACCCCATCAGGCGATATTGCCTCAACACCTAACAAATCTGAGCCTGTTATCACAGGCGCCGTTGTGTCCGTCACCGTTACGGAAACCGCTTTGGTGGTTGCGTTCGGCGTGGCCGCGCTATCGGTCGCAGTCACCGTGTAACTGATCGTACCAACCGGCAATAACCCAGCCACCGCTGGCGAAACCGTCACGCTGAGCGCATTGCCGCTTGCCACATTGTCAGTAATCCCCAGCGCACTCAGCAGTTCACTTTCTGAGTAAGAGAGGCCACCTTTTAAATCTGCTTCAATCGTCAAAGGCCCCGTGGCCGCAAAGGCCGGCGCTTCGGTATCGCGAACATTCACGGTCACATCAATGGCGGCTGCGTTCCCCGCGGCATCGGTTGCGGTCAGGGTCACGATCGTCGTCGACTCAGTTGCAAAGACGAGTGGGGCATTATTGGTGAACTGAACGTCTACTCCCGAAACACTATCCACTGCTGAAAAGTTTCCAAAATAGGTTGCCAGGTTGGCAATCGGAATTCCGGCCGCATCACCGCTTAGAGTGGTGCTGGTCTCCGCGCCAAAACTTACCACTGGGTTTGTTGTATCCACAACCGTGATACTGGCTTGCGCCGTTGACGTGCCGCCATCGCTATCGGTCACGCTGAAGGTTACCGTTGTGACGCCCAATTCGAAGCTGCTCATACCAGACTGATCGTTTGTGATATTCGCTGTGACATCACCATCCACTGCGTCAGTGGCTGATGCGCCTGACAGGAACGCCGCGACCGCTGAGTTCGACGCCGCAATACCCTCGGCGCTTGTGGCCTCAACGGTCAGGTCGCTGGGCGCTGTAATAGCCGGTGGTGTTACCGGGAATTCAATGGTGAAGGTACTGGCTTCGCCTGCGGTAAAACCGGCCGCAGGACCCGTAACCAATGCTGTCAACGACGCCTGACCTTCATAGCCTTCATTTTCAATCGCAACGGACAGAATCCCAAGCTTCAAGGGCCATGACTGCCCTGCATCAAATTTACTCGTAAAACTGGCGTACGAAATGTTCACATACTTATCAGTCGCATTAAGCTGATCCTGGTTACTACCATCCAATTCTTCGCCAGATAAGAAAAAATTTGCTGTGTACTCGGCTTGCCATGTCGGTTGAACAACAGCGCTGTCAAAAAAGATCCCGAAACCCACCCCAGAAGCTTCCGCTTCTGGATCCGGTTGATACCAAACCTCAATCGGGGTGGTCGCCAGGTCTTCAGAATCGAGTGTGGTCGACCCATCGGCCGTCTTAAGAATAATCGTTTGGGTATCCGACCAAGCCGCCGTGCTTGTGAATAAGAGCACAAAAAATGCAAACGTTTTCAAGAACATTGGCATCGCAAAAGCACCGCTTTTTACCCAATTAATTTTCATATCCTAGCTACCTTTTTAATCATTCAAAGAAACCGAGTACCGATTCGCGGGATCCGCTCCACCGCGACCTTTATCGTGCCACAGTTCGGATCAAGTTCAAAACCATAATTAGGCCAAATAGATAAATTTATTGGTCGTGACGCAACCTGGGCTTCCCGCAATAACGCCCATCCTTTATTTTTCAGACAGCTGCCTTAGCCACACACTTCACACAACTCGCCTCAAACGCAATCTTCTGATTACGTCGGTAACAGCTTGCTGATTACTTCATTAACAGCTTGCTGACCCATCGAGATGGTCGCTGGAACTTCTTGCCTCCTGGCCAGCTAACCGGCTGAAAAGGCCCGTTGCAGCCGGGTCGACGGCAATCAGATCCGTTTAGTCCTCGCCACTGCAGTTGATAATCAACCCCGGAAGCTGAATACTTACTGCTGCCTTAAAGTTGGGGGATGTCGTGATTCGTGGCTGTTTACTTCTTTTGATGCTCGCGAGCTTTTACCTAGAGGCCGCGCCGCGCCGTATTGCTTGCACGTCTGAAAGTGGCGAGGCATCCGCAATTTATTGGTCGGAGCAAGCAAAGAAGAATCGTGCCTTCGGTCAATCAGACAAAGCAGACATTTTGGAGACGAACGCCGCCTACTGCGAGGGCTCCAGCTTTGGACGCAAAGTAGTAGTGACCTTCGACACGGAGGTTCTGGACGGGGAAACGGAACACAATGCCGATTTTCAGCTCTACACGCTTTGCGGCAGAGAAGGTGGCGATCGCATTGCCGCTAGAATCTCAAGCGATATAGACCAATTTACGGTCTCGTATTACCATACCTACTACCGAATGATGCGCTATTTCTATATCGACAGCGCGACGCTTAACGGCGGTTTCGTTGATCAACGGGACTTTCAATGCCGCTATGAGTCCTACGATGTTTCTGACAAGCTCATGTAGGCACTACTACTGTAGGCGCTACTACTATAGGTACTAATCATGTAGGCCCTATAGACGACTTGCTTTAAACATCTAGATTGGCTGAACTTGACCATAATGCATTGCCAAAGGAGACAAGCGCCATGCGACCCCTTAAAATATTATCCTTGTGGGCCGCCATCAGCCTAATCATTGCCAGCCACAGCGCCCCACTGAGGGCCGCTCCCCCCGTGCATCAAGCCGGGCCTTTAGTCAGCTTTCCAGGTATGGAGCAACCGCCCCGCACCATTGAACCGTACGTACTAGGCGATCGGGTCTCGTTAACCCTCATGAGCGTGAGTCCCGGCTGGCAGGAGGCGCCCATCACCGCTGAATATGACCTTATAGGGTGGGTGCTCGAGGGCAAAATCCAGGTCAATTCCGAAACAACGTCTGACCTTGTTGCAGTCAACGAAGCCTTTTATATTGAGCGCAACACACCGTTTCTGCTTCGTAATGCAGTTCCAGACAGCGTTAGTCGATATTTGGTTTTTTTAGCGCCGCCCTTTGACCTTGTGGTCTCAAACCCTATTCAAGACCCCTTGGTTTTAGAAAAACTGCTCAATCCAACCCCAAAGGGCCCCTGAACCCCAATCTATTCCTAACGCGCATTGCTGTTGTGCTCAGTGTGGTCCTGGCCCCATTTCACCGGTCTTGTGTTGACCCGGCATGTGCTCTAGCAAGGCCTCTTTGGCTGCATCGCTCATTGACCTAATTTTTTGAGGACCTCTGCCTTGTACGCAGCACGCTCTTCTGATGAGATTTGCGCCCTCTTGACAGCTCGCTCTGCTCGCTTTTGATCGCGCTGCGCTGGCGTCATGGCGCAATGATCGGCCCGAGCTGACTATGGCGTTGTCGACTCTAAAAAGTCC
>ERZ807291.3485-NODE-3485-length-22208-cov-5.221731_pt1 | contig 22208 bp, 35 predicted proteins | sample MGYA00521257_ERZ807291 | MGnify/ENA primary metagenome ERZ807291 (study PRJEB31413, sample SAMN03169783) | marine metagenome | biome: Marine; feature: Water; material: Subsurface seawater | place: North Sea | collected 2011-04-28 | depth 1 m m ... | reverse complement strand
TATACTTAGGGTCAATCGCAGCATTCTTTCTATGGCGATTAAAAGCAGCCATTCTAGCAATAGTGTCATAACTCAGCTTTCTTTTTGAGGCTAATTGGTTTGCACGGGTCCAACCTACAGCAGTCATACCCTTTACTTCTTTTCCATACTTCTCCTTCCACGCAAGAACTTTCTTAGCGTTATTTGAAGCGGATTCTGGGTAGTCGTTGTATGTAGCCATCACTTTAATTTACAATTATTGTAATATTCCTTTTATAGTAAGGTATGCGTAGTCTTCAAAGACTTCACCCTCTGCACTCTTAATCAACACTTCTGATTGATTAATAATTGCTGATCCTAGTGTCTTAAAGAAGAAGTCTAAGGAGGCAAGCTCTGAGGTTTGCAGTACCATGTTAAATTCTATAGATGGACTGTTAGAGTATTTTAACTTCTCATCATCTGCATAGAATGCATAGTAATCTGTAGTGCTGCCATCTACGTCCTCAGCAAGGAGATTCCATCCTTGAGTGTTTTTATGCGATAACCTACCGTTGAAGATGTGATTAGCAAATCTTATGTAAGTACGTTGAGTGATGGTAAAGATGTTAGGTCTAGATTCACTGTTAACGACAAAAGGTTTTTTAATCTCCGTTCTAAACAGAGGTTTATCTACATAGGCAAATCTTAATCCAATGTCTTGATGCTTAGTAAAGAGGTTTGGTGTAAAGGCAACTTCCTTAGAAGATACAATACCGTTTATAAGGTTATCATTCTCTGGTTGGAAGAGTGCATCACCACATACCGACTTATAGTATACTGATGACTTTAAATCTACGACTGCATCTGATATACCATCTGGGTTTATTTCCTGGGTAGTGCTACCTATGGTAATGCCTTTATCGTACTCGTCATCAAAATAAAGACCGTAATCTTCATTATTTATCGTTAAATTCTTGACTTTGTCACCTCCGAGGTATACCTTTGCTGACTTAAGGTCATCTACTAAGTCACTTATATCTTGGTTACCACTTCTCATTAAATGAAGAGGATCTACTCTAAGAATGTTTTGAGTTCCTACTTTCTCATAGTAAATACCACAATTAAATCTTTTACATATAGCTAGTAATACCTCGTATGGAGTAAGGGTAGCTGTGTTCTGTAGAGACTCATAAATATTATAAACGTCATCTACGAAGTAAGGATTGAAGTTAGCATTAGCTAGAGATTTTATATCTAACTGACTGTATTCATCAGTTCTTGTAATAGCTTTTCTAATATCCTCTACATTGTAAGTATTCACTGTTGTAGATACAGCTTCCCTTCTTATAGAGTTACCAGTGCCTTGATTAGAGTAATTAAGAGCTACTTGGACTACAACCTCTCCTTGTAGTGGTTCAATAAAATAATTTACACCGTATCTACTTTCTCCAGAGATTTCTATATCAGTGTTTTCAGGTAGGTAAAGATCGTCTTCAAGTACCCATCTAAGTTCATCTTCTACATTCTGAATATTTGATGCGAACACCACTGGTCTTCTGTAAGTATTGTCTTCAAAGAAGTGATAATCAGCACCTCCTCCAATCCAAGACTTTTGAGAGCTTCCTCTTTGGGGTATTGCATCTGATATAGAAAGCTCAATAGCTGTTTGAGTTGAGTCTTCTAGCCTCAGCTTCTTAATCATCTCACCATTCTCCCATACACCAATGAATATACCAAAGGTCATTGTACTTCCTGGGTCTGTTGCCTTTATCTGATAAGTCAAACCATCCTCACCGATAACAGGTATCTCAAAGTCTATGTTGTTTACAGTGGCAAAGGCGTTTCCAGATCGATAAGATAATTCAGCATTAAAAGACATAAAAGGAGCAAAGTACCCTCTTTCGTATCCAAAGGGATTGTCATCTGGATATGCAGCGTTAGTGGCATCTAGTCCGTAATCTGTTTTTGTCGTTACAGGTATAATTATACCTGTCTCAGGGTCTGTAGTAGACGCACCATAATTACCAAAGGTTTCTGAATTCCAAAAGTAATTAGATATAAAATCCTTATCTACTTGGTCAAGAGTTTTATTTCCTGTTAAGCTTTCATTTGTACCTACCCAAAACGGTGCTTGACGAAGAAAGAATTCCCTTGTGTTTGTATTTACATCAGCCTCTAACTTACAAGGAATAAGCATCTGTAACTTTTCAGCTTCAAAATCTGGTATAGCCTCAGCATAGTTTAATGCAAATAGCTTACTGTCTACACGAGTATTGAATCCTTGTTGAGTGAGCCAATATCCTAAAGTCGTAAGAAAGTTCTTTACAGAAAAAGTTGGCACGATTCCTGCTCTATCCATTCCTGCTCCATACTCTGTAAACTGTCTTGCACCATATCCGAACTTACCGTCTACGTCATTACAGAAGTCAATAAATGGAAAGATGATAGGTTTGTCCGTAGGGTTCTGGTTAATAACTCCTCTTTCAGTAGGGCTAAGGAAAGTCAAGAAGGTATGATCGGTACGGTAGTATGTTCCGTAAGAGGTTTGATCAGCGTTATAAACATCAGCAATAGTGGAATCTTTAAGCTCACTTATGTACTTGCTTACAAAGTCATTAAGGTCAACATCAATATAAGGCTCATCGGATAAATACTCGTAAGCTCTTACATTAAGAATACCCTCTATCACAACGTCAGTGCTTCCGTGGATAGTTATCTTAAAAAAGAAATCATCCTTTGGAAAGAGGTCTTTAGTATCCGTCAACGGATTATATCCAAACCTTGAGGTAGACATATTCAGTGAAGTCATTGGTATCTTCAAGGTGCTTGAGAAAGGAAGGCGAACCTTGTCTGGCTCCAAGCTGTCGTAGAAGTCTACACTATACTCTAGCTGTGAATCTGGAAATAAATCAACCTCAACAAAGGAAGTGTTTTGTTTCCGTATTTCTAACGTAAATATCATACTATCGTGTGGCGATATTAAATTCTAATGAAGACTTGAACTTATTATTTAGTGTTACGTTGCTATCTCCAGCAAATGACACTAGGTATGCTGTATCCTTACAGCTGTCCTTAAACACGGTCCAAGTTGTAGAGATAAGTGTTTTTATATCTCCGTTGTAAAGTCTCTTACTATCGTCTATAATCAGTGTGTAATCAAACGATACGTTATAGGGTCTATAGCTTTCTGAGTAAGCTGCAATGGATGCTTGATTGTCTAGCTTATAGCTTAGTACATCACTATGTAGCAAGTCAGATGCTGCATCAAAGTAGTAGGCAACAGTTGGTGTAAAGGTTGATGAAACAGCAGGTACATTAGAGTAGATAAACTTATCAAACTTACCTCTAGTAACAGTGTCTTGAACGACAACTACCACTCCTTGCGTAGCATTTATCTTCATGTACACTATATCACCAGGAGCACCCAATGGGTTTCCAAGAGGTGTGGTTATCGTCTCCTCGTCTGTAACGGTACATAACCCCGTGTTTATTGCCACGGGAGTATTGACACCATAAAAATTAAAGTCGCTCATTATATCTTGTCGTTTCTATCTCTTAATCTTCTTTCAGTCTCATTGGCTCTCAAGTCCTTGCTTGATACAAACGCTCTTACAGGCTTACTTGTGCTTATAGCTGTAGAAGTTGTAGCTTCAGCAATAGCCTTTAGGTAATCTACACTTTCGTTAGCATTAGCTTGAACCATACCACCAGCTGCAAATTTATAGGAAGATGGTGAAGTAGGCACTCTGTATGAATTATTTATTTTCTCCAACAAAGCTCTGTTCTTTTGTGTAGCACGTTTATTTACAATAAACTCTCCACCTTCCATTTCGTATCCAGCTTTGCCTTGCACTGTAAACGGCACGCCTCCTTGAGCGTGTGATGGTCCACTTACAACACCCCCTTCCTCGTATTTAACAGGGAAGAATTTTCTTTGGTTGATAGCTGCGGCTTTAGCTGCTCCTGCACCTAAGATAACAAGGTTACCTACTGATGAAAGACCTGCTGCACTTAACGAATCAAAGGATGTAAAGTTGTTTATGATATTCGAGGCTAACGCTTCAGCAGTTTCAATACCCACATTTACAAGGTCAGCTTTTTGCTGTGCCTCAAATTTCTGTTGATTGAAATCATTTTCTTCAGCAAGCTGCTTTTGTCTAATTTCTTTTTGCTTTGCTCTAAACTGAGACTCCGTAATTAACTGATTGTTAAGCTGTGATTTAAGAATTTCTTCTTCAACTTTATATTTATTTTTAACGGCTTCAAGTTCAGCATCAAGTCTATTTCTAGTGTTTTCAAGTGCAGTAGCATTAAAATCCTTAGCAGCATCGGCAAGCTTATCTAAAATCTTTTCAAGTATTTTTTTACGCTTCTTTATCTGATCCTCAACATCACCTTCATCTGGAAGGAAGTTGCTTAAGAATCTATCCTTTATTGCCTTTTTCTCTTCGTCACTTAGGTAACCTCCAAACGCTAGTATGAAGGCATCTATCTGATCATTTATAAACTGCTCTTCTTTTGCAGTGAGAGCAGTTCCTTCATTTAAAGACTTTCCGTACTTCTCTCTAAAAGTAGATGCAAGGTCTTTAGCAGCTTTTTCAATTTCATCTAAATCAACGGCAAGTCCTTGACTACCCAACCTAATCGACTCTAGCCTAGCGAATGCTTTTTCTAGTATTCTTGTATCGTAACCTAAGCCTTCCCAAAGTTTCTTTGTTTCTAAAAGCTGATCGTATTGTTTATCAATCTCTTCTTCAGAAAGCCTAAAGGTTTCTTCTTGGTTAGCTAACTTTTGCTCTTCTAATTCGATTATTCTTTCTGAAAGTCTCTCTCTCTCCTCGTCACTTATATTGCTTTTTATTTTGTTTTGAGCAGTTTCAATTTCAAGGTCTAATATCTTGTTTTTGTTTTTTAGACTTTGTTTTTGAGATGTAAGTGTATTGTTGAGAGTCTTGAACTCTAGCTCGTATTCTTTTTGAGCAAATCCAAATAACTCTTCCCTTGTATACAGAAGGTTGGTATAGTTCTGTTTTTCCTGTTCTAGTTGATTTACAATAGCTTGCTGTAAAACAAACTCTTCTCCAGATAACCCTTTTAGTTTTGTTTTTTCAAATGTAATACGTTTCTCTATCTCAGCGACTTTAGCTCTGTTAGAGAATTCAAATTCAGAAGCAGTCTTTAAGTCTTCAAATTCAGCCTTTCTTATCTTTCTTCTTTTCTCTAAGTCTTTTTCAAACTCTTTAGAAACTGACTCCCTAACTAAATCTATACGCTCCTGCTCTGTCAAATCTTTTAACTGACTTATTACGGAGTTAATTGATTCTGAAAGATTATCAAAAGCTTCAGACATTGATATACTGTAAACGGTATTAGCTTCTGAGTAGGATTTAAATTGCAAGTTTCCTTTTCCAAGTAAATCACCTATCTCACTAATTCTTTTTGCGTTTTCTTTGTATTGTTCGTTTTGCTTTACTGCGTTGGCCGCTGATTTAGATATGCTACCAAAGTCAGTAGTTCCTACCATTTCCATTGCAATCTCATCGTTTGCTCTACGAAGCTCTGCAGACTCTTCAATCAAAGGATCTATAAGAGATTCCTTAATAATGTTTTTAGCATTTTCTCTTACCTTCTTTGTTATGTCTTCACCGTTTTCAGCGAGTTCTGCTAATGTCTTTGCTGACTCTTCTAAAGTAGCTGAATAGAATCTAGAGTTCACATTTGCTAACTGTTCACTAGCTAATGCAGCATTGTAACCTTCTTCATCTATAAGCTTTAATGCAAGCTTTAGTATTTTAGAATTCTTTATTAAGTTACCAAAGCTAATAGACACTTTGTTTAGGGCAGAATTTAAAAGCTGTAAGTTCCCTTTATAAGTATCTATCTGTTGAGCAGATGCTACAGCTGCGGAACCTGCTTGATAGTATTTATCTTCGGCTTGCTCTAATGCATCTATATTATCAACAAGTGTGATTAGCTGTGCTGCGTTACGTTTACCAACTAATTCAACAGACTCTGAGAATGATAGGTTTCTATTAGCAAGCTCCCTTATAACTGTAGTAAGGTCTTCTCCAGTAGAAGAAAGCTCAGTTAAAATCCCACGAAGACCAGTACCAATACGAGATGCAGTAAAACCATTATCCGCTAAAACAGCCATCGCTGCTGCTGTTTCTTCGAATTCAGTACCTACTTCAGCTGCTAAAGGACCAATGTACTGCAATGCTGTACTAAACCCTTCAAAAGAAAGTGCCGAAGAGTTAATTGTAGAAACCAAAGTATCAGAAACCTTTTCAGTTTCTGAAGCATCTAGATTATACTGATTAAGTATCTGACCGACCTTTTGAGCTACTGGCCCTACTTGCTCACCAAGTGCCTGTGCTGTAGCAGCAATACCCTTTGTTGCCTTTATAATTTGCTCAGAAGAGAAACCTAACTTACCAAGTTCTGTTTGAAGTTCTACTACTTGCTCAGAGGTAAAGGTTGTACTACCTGCAACGTCAAGTGCACTTTTTGATAGTTGCTCAAGTTCTTTGTTGCTTACACCTGTAACCGCCTGTAGTTGTGCAAGTTGTGCTTCAAAGTTAATTGCAGCTTTTGTAGATTCTACAATAACCGTTTTTAATGTATTGAAAACACCTCTAAGTATTCCTAAAGCACCACCAACACCTGTTAGCCTACCTACAGTTCTACCTATCTCAGTGGGGTCAAATCCTTTTCTGAGTCCTGAAAGAAATCCTCCCTTTTCTTTTGTATCTGCTTGCTTTAGTGCTGCACCTGTGCTTTTAGCAGCTTTCTTTTCCTCAGAAATTTGCTGTGCATTATACTTTTTTAGAAGTCTTAATCTTTCAGCATAAAGATTTTTATATTCAACAGAATCTTTTTTACCAAGTATTTCAAGGTTTCTTAAAGCACTGTCGTAATACTTTTTTAAGTCTTTTATTTTCTCAGATGCAGACTTCTTAGATAAGTCAAGTTCTGCTTTAAAAACAGCACGTCTTGCAGTGTCTAGTCTTTTCTGTCTGTCCTCTTCTGCTTTGGCTGTATCTTTTCTGCCTTTGTTTATCTTTCTATCTCTTTCAGCAGCTGATTTCTCATACTGCTCATCAAGCCTTAGTAAACGAAGTGTAAGTTGTTTATAGTCTTTAGACTGTTGGTCGTAACCTGAACGTGCTTCACGGATGAGTTTAGCTTGAGCATCTCTTCTTTGCTCAAGGGTCATCTTCCCTCGGTTGAGTATTTTAAGGTCAATCTCTAACTGCGTTTTAGCAGCTGCTTGGCGATCACGAGCTTGCTGCTCTTCTAGTCTTCCAAGTTCTTTTAACCTTGCCTTTCTCTTGTTTTGGAATTCTCTAGACCGTGACTCAAATTCTTTTACCTCTTGAGTACGTCTTGCATTACCTTCCTTAATCTCATCACGAAGATTCTGTTCGGCATTTTTCTTTCTATTGGCATTTTCCTCAGCCTCGTTAGCAAGTCTTCTTTCAAACTCACCTAAGACTTTTACTGCTTCGGATACTCCCTCTTTGCTTTTTCTTACCTCTAAGTCTAGGGCTTTTTGCTTTTGAGAGTTTTCTAGCGATATCTTTTGTTGACGTGCCGCATCTTTTAATACCTCACCTAAGGCACTTTGAGCCATCTTACGGTTAGAAGTAAGCTCTTTCTCTAGGGAGGTTAGTTTACGGAGTGTTCTATTGTATTCTTCGGCTTGCTCGGAAGTTAGGTTTCCGTTCTTTAAAAGCTGCCTTGTAGCATTAGTCAGCTTGGTAATTTGCCCAAGTTGAGTTGAAGTAGCTTTCTTTTGCTCCTCAAAGGTTTTATTTACTGAGTCAAATATCTTTTTAAGACTCTCCCCATTTGCAGCCATCTTGTTGATGGTGGTGGTTACCTCGGTTAAGCTCTTAGATATATTAGCTACCCTTGCACTTATTTTATTTATATCTGCCATTTTTTCTAAAATATGTTATCAATCTCCACGAATACGTCTCCGAGGAAATCTAATGCTTGCTCTTGATAAAACTCATCAACAGCATCTTCTACAGCGAACTGAAACTCTGAACGTATCTGCTCAACGTAATCATACCTTGTTCTAACTTCCCCCTCAGTAGCGATATTCTTTGAAATAAAATATGCCATTGCACTCCTAGAAGCCCTGGTATTGGTGTATGTGTATTTTTTTTGTGCTCCACCCTTGAGTGTTGCATTTACTGTAAGCTTTGTTGGAATACCTTTTCTGGCAATCCAAGTCTCTATAAACTCCCTTGCTGGAGGGTCATCAACGGCATAAGCACCAGATTCAGTATCAAGCTCATTACCGTATCTACCCCAAGGCATATTTATCGATACCTCAACACTGTCTAACACTCCTTCATTAGATGTGGTACGAAGTCTAAGTCCTGCATCAAATCTAGTAGCTGAAATACTTCTCTGTAAGAATCCAGAGACGTTTTGGTTGTTCTCTCTTAGTGCAGCCTTAAAGCTACGCTTGAGATCGTACTGCTTTAGCTTACCTACAATCCTGCTTCTTAACCTACCTCTTTGTTGTTGGAGTGTCAGCATTAAAAGTCAATACCTTTATTGTAGTTAGCCCTTGCAAAGGATACTGTCAGTGTAAACATTGCTGAGGTGACGTTCTCATCTTCCGACATATAGTTTAATACATCTACATCTTCAATGTAACAGTTCTCATCTGTTTGAATCAAATAGTCTTGCAACTGACCTACAACGAATAAATTCTCCTCCGTAGACTTTACCAATGACAACTCATCTCCAGAGGGGCATTTATCTAATACAGCAGCATCAAAGGATAAGGTGTATATAGGTCGGCTCAGGTCTCTAGAGATGTTAGAACTGCTAGGAATGAGTACAATGCTTCTGTAGTTGAACTCTCTGTTACTAAGGTCTTCACTTGACCCTAAAAACAAGAACTCGTTAATCATATTGTGGCTATCACAAAAGTCTTTAACCAATTGGTAAAAGTCGGATAGATTGTTCATACTGACATTTTTTTAATTTACAATTTATTCATAGCTTGAGCTTGTCTCCTATTGGCACTTTCTATCTTATCACGCTGTGCTATAAAAGACATTTCGGGTAGTACCGTAGCCATTTTCAGCATATATATCTCTTCGTATTTAGTAATATCTTCATTAGCCAACTGCCTAACGATTGAATACCAATACCATTGTTGACGAAAGAGGTTCTCCGCTGTTTTTTGACCCTCTTCCTCTTCTGTTTCTGCATCCTCATCAGCAGCTTCGTAGAAGACTCCTGAGAATTGTTTAAACAAAACAAAGTCTCTATTATCAATGTATTTGTTTATTGCACTAAAAATATCTTGAACAGGTGATGATAGTATCATCTGCTCGTTCTTAGCCTCATCCTCTGGGTTCTCGTTGTCAAATTCCTTATGGTGTTTAGGTCGGAGTATCAGTTTAGCAAATGCTAAGTCCCTCTCGTAGTCGTTTTTAAAATCCGTTTTACCAGTGATGATTTGCTCAAGCATGATGAACTGCCCCAAAACAGCGTCATTAACGTTTTCCGTAAAAGAAAAATTCTTCTTAATGTAGTCTGTTATGACTGCCTTGTCTTTTATCGGATAAGTTTCATCAATATCCCGAATCATTTGCAGCCTCTCTAAGGCGTTTAAATTATCGAGATAACTACTTAGTTCACTCTGGTCTTTAACGTCCTTAAAAAGCTCTATATGGGTCTTAAAATCGATCATATGAACATAGTTATACCTCCGTCTTGTTCCTCAAAGGCACAATACGCAGCAATAGCCAATGACATTACCATATCATCGTGCTTGCCATCGGTGTTTGAAAACTGAAGGTTTCCAGTGATAGGATTTCTCTTACTCTTGAAGTCATACAGCTCCTTGACAAGGTCATCATTGTTTGGTATAGATATCTTCTTATCCTCAAAAAGCTTTATGAGATTTCTTATCATAAGGGGCTTAGTCTTAGCAGTGGTGTAAAACGGAATCATCTTGTACAATCTATCGTCATCTGTTAAATCATCAAACAACAGGTCATTGTTATTGACCTCAAAGTAGCAAGCCGAAAGCTTCTCCTCACTGTCGTGATGCAAGTAGAAGTCTTTTATCCTCTGCTTAAAAGCATCAGAGTCCATCTCCTCCTCCTTGAAGTTAAACCTGTCGATAGATATCACCTCGTACTTCTCATTGATTGCTGTAAGCACCGTATAATCCTGTGCTACCCCAATATCCATACCGATATAGATTCTCTCCGAAGTGGTATCTGCAATATCTGCACTAACAGCCTCCTCAACATTACTGAACAAAGCATTCCCACTTACAGGTCTGCACAAGAACTCCTGATCGAACTGTGCCTTAGTCATACTCTTCTTAATCCCTAGGACCGTCTTAGCAACATCCTCATCATCCAAGTCAAGGTAAGTACGCTTGATGCTTTTAATCTGCTCCCAATTGCCACTGACCTGTCCGTCCTTGTACCAATCAAAAAACCAATTAGGACCATTGAAGGTACTTGCCGCAGTAACCTTACCACCCGTTCTAGTTACCATAGGCAACAGCACCTCATTGATAAAGTCAAGCTTCATATACGCAGCCTCATCAAGGTATATATAATCCAATGTAGCACCACGAAGGTTATCCCCACTGTCAGCACTACGAAACTTTATAAAGCTCCCATTGTACAAATACATCTCATTGGACTTCCTATCAAACCTCTTTACAATCTGATTCCACAACTCCTGATGACCACTGAACATTGCCTCGATATCCTTCATAACCTTATTGGCTTGGTCTTGGATAGGTGAGACCCAGAACATACGGTGTTTAGGGTTGTTTAATGCCCTCATCACAGCATCGTTCTGCATAAAGAAAGTCTTACCCGTCTGCCTTCCTGCCACAATACAAGAGATGAAAGGTGCATCATCATGTACCAACCTGTGGAAATCCTTCTGTGGTGCAGTAGGTCTGTATAACTTAATCTTCATCTATATCCAAATCTAAGAAGTCCTGGTCCTCTGAAGGTTCTGTTAAATCAATAGTAGCCTTAATATCAAACTTGGTTTGGTGTACCTTCGTAGGAGCCTTATAACCCTGCATATCGTTGATGATCTTAATCGACTCCATAGCAGCCTTCATATCTCCCTCCGATAAAGCAAGGTCCCTAATCTTAATCAATGCAGCAAGGTTTGTACCCTTAGCAGCCTCAATAGATTTCATCTCTGCATTAGCCATAGCCATAAGCTCCCTATGGAATGCTGTACCCTGATTCCTCCTGTCACGATAGTAACTGGTATAATTCAAATCCCTAGCAATCTTTGCACTTGCCTCCATACCCTCTTGAGCTACCCTCTCAAGGAACTCACTCTGGAGGGTGGTTAGTGAGCTACCGCTACCCTTTATCACCTCTCCCTTCTTATTTCTTTTTGATGCCATACAACGGTTTCTTATGTATTCCAAACTTCTCCTTGAAGACCAACTCCTCAAACTTATTCTCAAACTCAAAGTGATACCACTTCCAAATAGCAACTCTGACTCCCTGAATACAACTCCCACAAGAAGTCCTCACATCCTTAGCCTTTGGAAAGAACTTACTCTTACCAACCATAGCATTGTGAAAAGCAAATGTAGCCTCCTTCAAATCCTTGTCAAACTTCTCTGTCAACAAAGCCACAAGCAAATCCTTTAACTCCATATCATCAATTTATTCTAATGTACAAGATAATGAATTTTTCCATTCATTAAACCTAAACAAACCCTTTATTATAATATAATATAGTAAACTAGTTATAATAAATTTTACTCCCATAGTAAAATTTATTATTATAATAGTACACCCTTAGTAATACTCTTATTATAATAGTATAAGGGAAAAGTAACTTTGGGAAAAGGAGTATTTTGGGATTATTGCTTCATCTGATGAGCTAATCCCCCGTTCTGAAGGGTTAGGGTTAAAAACCAGGTCCAAATGAGTCGGTCAGTGCTTGTACACTGCTCTGAGCGAAAATTTTACAGAGAAAGTTTTGGAAATTTTATAGGGTTGGGAGGTAGTTTGGCACACCCTTTGCATTAATAGTAGTGTAATAACAACATAAAAACTTTTACAAAATGTCAAACGAAAACGAGATTAAAATGACAAAGAAACAAGAAGCCCTAAGTTACTTAGGAAAGGAAATTCTTGATAGAAAAGCATCTATCGAGTACACAAACAAAAAGAGCTATAAAACCTCTTTAGATGATATCATAGTTGAGGATAAAAAGAGTGAGGTTCGTACACTCCTCAACATAATGAATTTAATTTTAGAAGCATAATTAATAACAAATAAATAGTAGAAAAATGTCAAAATTTAAAGTAGTAAACGAAAGAGGAAACGAAGCAACGGAAAGCCAAATTTTTGGATACCTAGCTTACAAATTAATGGTGCAGTCAGTTGAGGATTTAATCGAAAAAGGAACCGCAAAAGTAGCGGGTGAAGATTATAAAATGACTGAAGAGGCACAAGTTAAATTAGAGGGTATAATTAAGCACATTTCCGAAAGATGGAATAAGCGAATCAAGGCTGTGAAGATTGTAGAAGAAACCGCTGATTTAGATTGGGAAATTTAAACCAAACAAAAGCCAAAGAGTTGATGGGAAACCGTCAACTCTTTTCTGGCTTTATTGTAAAATTAAAATTCAGAAAAATGTCCAAAGAATATAGAAACGATTTGATAGATTTTATTCTAATCATTGTATTGTTAGCTGTGGTTTGTAGTCCTTTAGTCTTGCATTATTTGTAAGATTAAAGAGCAGAGCAGAGTACAATAGAACAGAAGAACATAGAACACTAGAACACAAATAAATAAAACAGAAAATGGAAAAGTTAAAGTTATCTAAAGAAGTAAGTGAGAAGTCAGTAAGCCTTCAAGTGAATGGACTCGTAGCTCAGAAGAGTTTACAAGAAGCCATAGATTACGTGAACAATATGAATGAATTCAGTGCACACTTAGGATTCTATATATTGTGGAATGCTATTGCTACTGATTATATTCTAGTCCCTAGAGACAGTGTTGAAGAAACTGAAGAGTAATAATACAGAGGGGTCGTACTTAATTGTGCGATCCCTTTATTTTTTATTGTACAATAAATCCAATATTATATGAACTTTGAAATTGAAATAATTAGTACAGAGAATTATATTTCTCAGTACAAGAAACATCCAAGTAAGATTACAAAGAAAGCTTCAACCTATGTACGATTAACTGAGCAAGAGAAAGCACAAAAACGTGAAGATAGATTGTACCATAGAAACTGGAAATCTAGCATTAAAATGCCTAGAGCCAAATCACAAAGAATAGCAGATTTAAATAACAGATATCAATAACTTAAAAGAACATAGAAACATGGAAAGATCAAACAATCAGAACATAGCTTATGCGACAAAAGGCAAAGCAACAGATGTAATAGAATCAGTGAAACTAAATAGAAATAAAATGGAAAAGAAATTAGAACTAATCGGTATGATTAACGAGACAATTAACACACTAACCTTTGTACAGACAGCTATCATAGCAGATGACAATTATAGGGTGGATGCTTTTACAACGCATAGCTTAAGAGATTTAAGAATCTTTAAAGAAACCTATGTAGAATACTTAACAGAACTTGAACAATTAAATACAGAAAAATAGTATGAAAACTACAAAAGCAATGGACAGAGAATTACTGATTAAAAACCTAGAGAAGAAGGGTTTAATTGTCAGAGGAACTACCGAAGAATTCAACGGTTACGAAGGAGGTATTTGGATATCAGCTGAGGAAGAAGCTAACGAATTTTACTTCGATTATTATGCAATGAGTAAGAGCTATGAATTGGGTGTAAGAGTAACATTAGATGACTTCTTAGTCAAGAGAGGATGGTACGCTGAGTGGCACGATCCTGGTACAATAATGTTATGGGAAATCTAACAATAACGGGGGACTTAATTGTCCCCTTTTTTACCTCAAAACTTTATTTTTTTATCTCACGTAAGATTCGTATATTGCACATGTTAATAAGAGAGATAATAACTAGAACTAAGTAAAAATAATACAAATGGAAAGAGCAGATTTGTACGCAGAAGTTACGATTAAATTGACAATTAATCAGAGCATAGATGCACGAACATACAATGATTCAGAGTTACTTCACGACTGGATTTATTGTAACGTAACAGACCACAATGCTGATTGGAAAAAAGTAAGCATTACTAAGACAGAAATTACAAACATAGAAGACTAGAAATTATGAAATTAAAAGACCTTAAAGAAGCGGTTGGTAGTCTATCAGCCCCAAGTAAAATGCCTTGTAGTGGGTACTCAATTCCTGCCAAAGAATGTAATGTTGGTAGTCGTTTAGTTGGTGTAGAAAATAGTACTTGTAGTGGGTGCTATGCTTTAAAAGGAAGATATGTTTTTCCTAACGTAGAAAAGGCAATGTATCATAGATATAATTCACTGCTTCATGATACAGAATTATGGACTAAAAATATGATAACCTATATCGGTAAATTTCGCAAGGGAGATAAGCGATATTTTAGATGGCACGATAGCGGTGATTTGCAAAACATTAATCACCTCACTGCCATAAATGAGATAGCTTTAGCGTTACCCGAAGTACAGTTTTGGTTACCAACGAGAGAGATAAAGATTGTACGATTATGGCAACAGCTTAATGGAGAATTTTCTCCTAACCTTATTGTACGGATTTCAGCCCATATGAATGACGCTCAACCCAACCATAAGATTACAGGCTATGCTTCAGGCGTTATCGATAAAAATAACGACTTACAAGGCAGTAAATGTCCCGCTCCTAATCAAGGTAATGAGTGCCTAGATTGTAGGGCTTGTTGGACTGCTGAGACAGTTTTATACCACAAACATTAACAACCATTAATCATAAACAATAACTAAATATATTCATTATGACACTTAATCAATTCGCTAATAAATTAGCAGAAATCCACAACGAGCATGGACTATTAATTGCCGATGGATTTGACCAAGATACCTTGTTTAAAATGCAAGATGAGATTGCAGATTTGTTAATCGATGCACATCGTGATGGTTCAATAAGTAACAAGACCATTTCACAATTTAACCACGTATTCACTGTAAATAAATAACTATGCTAACCTACAGAGTAATCTACACAAAAGAGGGCAAAGAATTAGTTGCTCCTTTCCTTTTTAATAACATACAACAAGCTAGACAAGCTAGAGAAGTTTATAAAGATAGCGGTGCTATTAATATAGTAATAGTCGTAGAAAGAGCACAAGATAATATAAAAACTAAATAACAATAAAGATATGTTACCAAAGCCAAATTATGGACCTCTTGTTGGTCTGGAAATTACAGATGTAGTTGTTGAGGGAATTGATACTTCAGATTACCCCGACTTCACCGATGCTTATATAGAGAGTGCGATTTGCATTGACAATGGCATTGAAAGAGATTGTACAGACATCGAGATAGATGTGTTAAATGAGAACAGAGATTTTGTATACGAACAAACACTAAAACAATTATTTTAAAATGGGAGCAACATTAGAAACAATGACAGTAGAAGCGACAACGGCTAAGGAAGCCGCTGTGAAAATTATCGGGAGCGGATTTGGAAACGATCCATACAGTGGTTGGTTTGATACGTGCCAAGAATTTGTAGACAAAACCTTTAAGCTAAAGGAAGATGAGTTTACAGATTGGGTTATGGATAACGGAGAAAAGCGTGTACTCTACGTAATAAAAATGACAACAACGACCTATCTAGGTAGTGCGTGGTGTGCCTGTTAAATTAGAAACCTTAAAACAAATAAATAAAATGAGAAAGGAAATCTTAGAGGCTGTAGTGCCTACATTACAAAGAAGTGGTAAAATCTTTGGAGCAGAATACATTAAGAAAGATGGAACTACCACAAAGATTAATGGACGATTTGGTGTCCATAAATTTACAAAGGGAACGGGAGTTAGTAGTCCAAAGGTCCTCACTGTATGGGACAATAACCGAAAGCGTTACACTGCAATGATCCCAGAGAAAATAGTCAGCATAACCTATGGTGGTTATAAGTATACTGATAGTGTTGTTTCTAAAATACTAAAGTAATATGACTACAAAGGCAGATGAGATAATCATCAAAGCTGACCTTGGTTTATTGTATTCTATTCTCGGAGAGTTTGTTGAAATATCCAAGCTCTTTGAGGATAGTAAAGAGATGGTTGTTTTGTTACAGAAGCTTGATAAATTCGTATCGATACACGAGACAAGATGTAACGATTTAATCGTTCTTAAAGAGAAGATAGATGATGCGAGAGCAGAGTATCAAAGTTTGTCTTATAAGTACAAGGGAACTAAGGAAGCATTAGACCATTTAAGAAAAGCACATAATCAATTATTAAATAGTAAATTATGAAACTAAATGTATTAGTTGCTTGTGAGGAATCTCAAGCAGTAACCAAACAATTCAGAGCACTAGGACACAACGCTTACAGCTGTGATTTATTAGACAGCAGTGGTGGAAATCCTGAGTGGCACATCAAGGGAGATGCCTTAGAAGTGGCATACGATGAGAGTAGAGAATGGGACTTGATGATTGCACACCCACCTTGTACTTATTTAGCCGTTAGTGGTGCACGATGGTTGTACAACAAGGATGGCACTAAGAACGAAAGGCGTTGGTTAGATAGAAACAAAGCTTTACACTTTGTTCGTAAACTAATGGAGGCTCCTATAGAGTACATAGCTATAGAAAATCCAGTCAGCGTTATCTCAACGCAGATACGAAAGCCCGACCAAATCATTCAACCCTATCAGTTTGGAGATGAGGCTTCTAAGAAGACTTGCCTTTGGACAAAGAACTTACCAAACCTTGTACACACAAAGTTAGTGGGTAAGGGTGAGATGATAGAATGGATCGACAAGAATGGTAAGACTAAGCGTCAAGCGAAGTGGTATTACGATGCACTATCAAAAGCAAAGACTCCCGAAGAAAGAAGAACACTTAGAAGTAAGACCTTTGATGGTATTGCTAATGCAATGGCAGAGCAATGGTCAGAAGCCGTTATTAACGATTACACGATTACAAAAGAATTATTTAACCTATTTAATTAAAAGACTATGCCTAATTGGTTTAACTTCACATTAGATGTGAGCGGAAAGGAAGAAGATGTACAAGCGTTTGTACAGAATGTTAAAGGCTCAAAGCACTATGACACAGAGGGTTATGAGTTTGACTTCAACCATTTTATACCTCAGCCCGATAATATATTTAGAGGTGCTTTAGGGAATAAGGAAGAAGAGTATTGTAAGGAAAATAATTTACCAAATTGGTACAATTGGAATGTGGCTCATTGGGGAACAAAGTGGAATGCAGTTGTAGATGATTGGCAAGATGATGGCAATTCAGTGACCTATCATATGCGTACTGCTTGGTCAGATCCTAGACCAATCATTATAAAGATGATTGAGAAATATCCTCACTTAGATTTTTGGGTTAGTGGTGAGGAAGAGAGTAATTCATATGGCATTTATGTGTGCTCTTCTAACAACGTATTCCTTGAAGAGGAACCGATACTGATTGATGAGATGAACGGCAAGGAAGTGTTCTATGAAACGGACACTGACCTATGGAGGTATGTGGAAGATAATGAAATAGTAGAAGACCAAGAAGACTTCTGGCCAACTAACAAATACTCATGGTACTAATGAAAAAGATATTGAGAAAGCGTAAGCATATAAAATACCTTGAGGGTGTAATTAGAGATATGCATTGGGAGATAATAAACACTACAATGCAGAGTACAAACGTAGGTTGGACTGATAACACTACGAGGTATATGGTTAATTGTGCGACATTGATTCGCAAGTATGAACGCAGATTAAAATTATTAAGATACTGATGCTTATTATATTAGAGTTTATATGCCTTGTAGCTGCTTGGTTTATAACAATAGGAATTTTAACACTTATATTCGATGGACCTAGATTATTTAGAAAGAGAAACAAATAGCCCACAGATGAACCACTTAGATGATGACTACTTCTATGAGTTGTGGGTATTAGAATGTCAAATGTAAAAGAAAATAGAAATTATGAAAGTATTAGAATTATTTGCAGGTAGCCGTAGCATTGGCAAGCAAGCTGAAGCTCTGGGCTTTGAAGTATTTTCCTCAGATATAAATGACTTTGAGGGAATAGATTATGTAACAGATATTATGAACTTTAATGTCAATGAGGTTCCCTTTATCCCCGATGTGATATGGGCATCACCTCCTTGTACCACGTTCTCAGTAGCGAGTATAGGACACCATTGGTTCAAGGACTATGTGCCTAAGACAGAGAAGGCAAGAGAGGGCATGAGGATTGTACAAAGGACTCAAGAGATTATAGATTATTACCTCAAGTTGAATCCCGACTTGAACTACTACATTGAGAATCCTAGAGGTATGTTGCGTAAGTTGGGAATCCTTTCCCCAAGTCATCGTAAGACCGTTACCTATTGTCAGTACGGAGATTCCAGGATGAAGCCTACAGATATTTGGACAAACAATGTACAATGGACTCCAAGACCAATGTGTAAGAACGGAGCACCTTGCCACGTTTCTGCACCACGAGGATCGAGTACAGGGACTCAAGGTTTAAAAGGTAATTACGAAAGGAGTAAGATACCACAAGAACTTTGTAGGGAAGTACTTTTATCCATCTAAACACCCTTATTATAATAGTATAATTATTATATTAGTACAGTTATTATAACAGAATCCCCTTTAGGGGGATTCTCTATAATACTATTATATAATTATTATTTATTATTATTATATTAATATATATTATAATACCTATGAAGCTAACAGAAAAGAAAATCAAGGAATTTTTTCCAAGCGATAACAGATTCATACACTTCTGTGCAAAGCGTTATGGTTATGCCTTCTTCAATGATGATGCAGTACATGATGCTAGATACTATTCGTCAATGAACGTGATGAACTACATCAAGAAATACGGAGACGAATTTAAAGATGAGTCTCATTTGGTAGCAAGTGTAATGAGTTGTATAAAGTTTGGTATCCTGAGTGCTGTTAGTCCTAGCAGAATAAAAAAGAGAGTAGAGACAGTTTATGAGTCCGACCTTATCTACGTTAGTGGTAAAGACCAAGATGGTGAGTACAATAAGTATCAAGCCAATTGTATATCTAACGACCAAGAGTATGGTGGCTATGAGATGCTTTTAAATGACCTTAGAGCGACTATCTCTGATCCATTAGAGCATATTGTACTAGAGCAAGTAATGCTCAAAGGGAAGACTTTAAACAAAGCAGCAGAAGATACAGATACGGACAGCAGACAATTAGATTTAGCAAAGTACAGAGTAAGAACAAAATTCAAACGAATAATTAAAAAAGAAGATGAGAGAATTAAATCAAGTAGAGAGATTGGGAGTAGTAACCAAAGCAAAGTACGACCAATTGGTAAAGGTCTATCAGATGAGGACAGGTATCAACGTCTCAGAGAAGAGCAGAATACAGAGCGTAGTTACAGCGAGACAATGTCTTTTCTTTATTCTTAGACAAAAGTATAAGATGAAGTATGCCACTATCGGATGGTTGGCTGAAAAGAATCACGCTACAATAATCCACGCCAATAAGAATGTTCGATCCTTACTTGACATAAGAGACCCTTACACTATAGACTCCTTAGAGCAGTGGACATCAGTCTTTAAATCTATCTTTGAGCATAGTAAGATTGCCAGAGAAAGATTCGTAACAGACATAGATAATGCCGTAAGAATCAGTGGGTTATCTAAAGAGCAAGTTAATAACTTGTTGACAATGAAAGCACAAGAGGTGTTAGAATAGTGTTGTAATGTATTATCTTAGCAGTGTAACTTAAAACAATTAATTATGAGCAAGTATCAATTTAAGACCACAAACATCAAGGGCAAAGAGTATGTTGAGGTCAATGAAAGAATCAAGTATTTCCGTATCTCGGAAGACTACAAGGGATGGTCACTATCTACAGAGATGGTACACCTTGATGAGAACTCATGTGTGATTAGAGCCACAATCTGTAATGCAGATGGTATGGTTATCTCTACGGGGTTTGCCCAAGAGGATAAGTCCTCAAGCTACATTAACAAGACAAGCTATGTGGAGAATTGTGAAACAAGTGCTTGGGGTCGTGCATTGGCTAACCTCGGTATTGGTATTGATACTTCTATTGCAAGTAGCAACGAGGTGTCGATTGCCATCGCAAAGCAGAACAATACGGGAAGTAAGACTACTGCACCGGCTAAGGGATCTACTTCGCTGAAGGAACTTACCGATGATGTTAAGGCCCGAATGATTGAAGCCGTAAAGAGTGGTAAGAAAGATGCAGTAGAGAGTGCCCTTGGAGGTTACAAGGCTACAGCTAAAGTGAAGAAAGAAATCCTATCTGCTTAATGGACTATAACCCAGAGGAGTTTTCAAACAAAGAAGTCAAAGAACTTAGTATTAAAAATGGTGAGGGATTTGAGATTGTGTTTGAGAAAAGCGAAGGCTTTGAAGATGTTCGTGTTTGGCAGAAGCTCTACGGAGAGACTGTATTTTTAATGAGCCTTGATCGTCACGCTTTGGGCGATATGATTTACGCTTTAGAAGATTTGTTAGAATGAATATAATCGAGAAATTCCAGGATGATGAGGCTTACTACGCTGACAAAGAGTATTTATCTAATAGTATGTTAAAGTTGCTAAGACAATCACCAACTAAGTTTCATTTAATGAGACAAGGAAAGTGGTCTTATCCTTCAGCTTCCTTCTTTGATGTGGGTACAGCCCTTCACTCCTTGTTTCTCGAAGGTATTGATAACACTGTCTTATGGAACGGACAACGAAGAGGAAACGACTATAAAGAGTTTAAGGCAGAGCATAGTGATAAGCTTGTACTCCCAAAGAAGGATTACGATACCGTTCACAATATGTTTGATAAGCTTAAAAGACTTTCAGAGGTTGATGATTTAATGGGATTAAAATTTGATCCTGAGGTTCCAGGAGTTATGGACCACATCACACCAACCTTTGCTAAGATAAAACTCAAGGGAAAGGCAGATGCTTTAGTCTTTGATGGTGATACTACTTACCTTGTAGACTTAAAGACCACTGCTAAATCTCTTGATGATTTTAGAAAGAGTGCTAGGTGGATGATGTACAATCAACAAGCCTATCTTTATAGTAAAATCTTTGAGGTTGATGAATTTTATTTCCTTGTAGTAGAAAAGGAATTTCCTTATGAGGTGGGTATATTCAAAGCATCCGATGAGTTCTTGTACTCTGGAGAGATGGAATTTAATAAGTCTATTCAGATGTATGAGGAGCTGTTTATGAATCAAGAATTTAACCCTTATAATGTACGTTATGGCGAACTTTAATAATCAAGAAAATGTAATCCTACACGCTTGTGCTTCTGTCACAGGAAAGAGCATAGCAGATATCGTAGGATCGAAGAAGACAAAGGACATTGTGATGGCACGAGGACTTACTTGTGCTATCCTTGCCTACTACGGATTTGGAGTGAGAGAGATTTCTCGCATTACAAATACCGATGTGAAGGGAGTATCTATTTATGTTGAGGGTCACCAAAACAGATTAGCTGACAGAAGATATGAGATGTACTTCCAAAAATGTATTGAGTTTATTGCTACCTATGAGGACTTTTCTCAAGAGGCTATAGCTGATAAGATTAACACATTGTACGAAAAGTATTTGCACTTAGAGAGCAGATACGATCACCTAAAAGAATTATTAATAAACAACTAAATTAAATTAAAATGGCAGACAAGACATTTGTAGGTAAGACAACAGTAGTGAACACTAAGTTCGGACAAATTGTAAAGGTGGCTTTAGGCCCTCAAGACTTTGAGGTATTGGCCAATAACAAAAATGATAAGGGTTGGGTAAACCTTGAGATTAAAGACAAAAGAGATGGTGGCAAGTACATCCAACTCCAAGGTGAGTATACTGGCAAACCACAGCCAGCTGTAAATGACTCAGACACAGACGGACTACCGTTCTAATTTTCCATTTTTCTATATTTATCTATTAGTAGGGGAGCAGTGCTCCCCTTCTTTAACTACGGACATAGGGGGAGGTTAACTTTTAACTAATTAAGCCTGGATAATTGTTCCTCCCTTTATTCGTGATTCGCAAATCACAAATCCTCACAACGATGAGCCTTAAATCTTCACAATGTTTAAATAAACAGATTGAA
>ERZ807291.3479-NODE-3479-length-22221-cov-9.100469_pt1 | contig 22221 bp, 15 predicted proteins | sample MGYA00521257_ERZ807291 | MGnify/ENA primary metagenome ERZ807291 (study PRJEB31413, sample SAMN03169783) | marine metagenome | biome: Marine; feature: Water; material: Subsurface seawater | place: North Sea | collected 2011-04-28 | depth 1 m m ... | reverse complement strand
ACATGGGCGAAGTCATTCTCTTCACGCATTCTGTCCATTAGCACAGATCCAACCATGCCACGCCATCCAATAAATCCTGTCTTTTTCATGTTTGAAACTCTTTGTTTAATGGAAATTATTCACTATTCATAGGCTACCTAAAGCGCCGCGACCACCGCATCACCCATCGCGCAGGTACCCACTCGGGTCATGCCCTCGGTATAAATATCGCCAGTTCGCAACCCCTGATCCAGCACATCACTCACTGCTTTCTCAATCGCATCGGCGGCGTCAACTGCATCAAGCGAATAGCGTAGCATCATCGCCACCGACAAAATGGTGGCCAACGGGTTGGCCACGTCCTGCCCGGCAATATCCGGCGCAGAGCCATGACAGGGTTCATACATCCCGCCACCGTTCTTATCCAGCGACGCCGAGGGCAACATGCCGATCGAACCGGTCAACATCGCCGCTGTATCAGACAATATGTCGCCAAACATATTTCCGGTTACCACCACATCAAACTGCTTAGGCCTCATCACAAGCTGCATCGCGGCATTATCCACATACATATGGCTGAGCTCGACTTCGGGGTAATCCTTGCCCATTTCGGTGATTACTTCGCGCCATAAAATGGTCGCCTCTAGCACATTTGACTTGTCCACCGAACACAGGCGCTTGCCGCGCACCATCGCTGCTTCAAAAGCCATCTTGCCGATTCGACGAATCTCTGACTCGCTGTATTTATAGGTGTTATAACCCTCGCGCTCACCATTTTCGAGGGTCCGAATGCCCCGTGGCTCACCAAAATAAATACCACCAACGAGCTCGCGCACAATCAAGATATCCAGACCCGAAACAAACTCCGGTTTGAGTGACGAGGCATGCGCCAACTGCGGATACATAATCGCCGGGCGCAGGTTGCCAAACAGCTCTAACTCCGAGCGGATGGTGAGCAGGCCCTTTTCTGGGCGCAGATGGCGTTCGACATTATCCCATTGCGGGCCGCCAACCGCGCCCAGCAAGATCGCGTCGGAGCCGCGCGCCTTGTCCAAGGTCTCCTGCGGACAGGGCTCACCCACCGCATCCAGTGCCGCACCGCCCAAATGGGCATAATCCAGCTCAATGCCTAGACTGTACTGCTGGTTGACCTTTTCCAGCACTTTAACCGCTTCAGTAACGATCTCCGGGCCAATATTGTCGCCCGGCAATACCAATACTTTCTTGCTCATTTAATTGCTCCAAATACCCATGGATGCTGCGCTTCACGGGCCGCTTCATAGGCCTTAATTTCATCCGCATGCTGCATGGTCAAACCAATCTCATCAAGCCCCTGCAACAGACAATCCTTGCGGAACTCATCCAGCTCAAAGGCAAACACATGTCCCGAGTCCGTCGTCACAGTCTGCGCAGGCAGATCGATAGATAGCTGATAGCCCTCTTGCGCATCCATCTCGTCAAACAGAATATCTACCTGCTCTTCGCTGAGAATCACCGGCAGCAACCCGTTTTTAAAACAGTTGTTATAAAAGATATCGGCATAACTGGGGGCAATAATCGCGTTAAAGCCATAGTCCTCAATCGCCCAGGGCGCGTGTTCACGGCTTGAGCCACAGCCAAAGTTCTTGCGAGCCAGCAAAATCGATGCACCTGTGTAGCGCGGAAAGTTCAGCGGAAAGTCAGGGTTCAGCGGGCGGTTACTGCAATCGGCGCCGGGCTGCCCTTCATCCAGATAACGCAGTTCATCAAACAGATTGGGGCCAAAGCCACTGCGCTTGATCGACTTTAAAAACTGCTTGGGGATAATCATATCGGTGTCGACATTGGCGCGATCCATCGGCCCGACTAATCCACGGTGTTGAGTAAATGCTTTCATTATTGATCACCTCCCACAAATGAACGGACATCGACAATATGCCCTGCCACTGCGGCCGCCGCAGCCATCGCTGGGCTCATTAAATGCGTGCGCCCGCCAGTGCCCTGACGCCCCTCAAAGTTACGGTTGGAGGTCGAGGCGCAGTGCTCGCCAGCACCCAATTTGTCTGCGTTCATCGCCAGACACATCGAGCAACCCGGTTCACGCCAATCCATCCCCGCCTCAATAAAAATCTTGTCCAGCCCCTCGGCTTCAGCCTGAGCCTTCACCATCTGTGAACCCGGTACAATTAAAACCTGCTTCACAGAAGCAGCAACTTTTCGGCCTTTGGCCACTTCTGCCGCGGCACGCATATCTTCGATCCGAGAATTAGTGCACGAACCGATAAATACCCGGTCAATCGCAATCGACTCAATCGCCTGACCACCCTCAAGCCCCATGTACTCCAATGCCCGGGCCAAGCCTTTGCGCTTCTCTTCACTAGACTGTTGCTCAAGCGTCGGCACCAATGCCGTCACCGGCGCCACCATCTCCGGAGATGTGCCCCAGGTCACCTGCGGCGCAATGTCCTCGGCCTGCAACGCTACCTCAGTATCAAACTGTGCATCTGCATCCGAATGCAGCGTATGCCAATATTCAACCGCCTGATTCCACAACTCGCCTTTGGGTACAAACTGACGGCCTTCACAGTAATCGATGGTCTTTTGATCCACCGCCACCATGCCAACCCGGGCACCGGCTTCAATCGCCATATTGCACACTGTCATGCGGCCTTCAATCGACATATCACGGAACACAGATCCGGCGAACTCAATGGCGTGACCATTGCCACCCGCGGTACCAATCACGCCAATAATCGCCAGCACCACATCTTTTGGGGTCACACCAGCACCCAGCGTGCCATTTACCGTGACGCGCATATTCTTCATTTTCTTGGCAACCAGACACTGAGTGGCCAGTACATGCTCAACCTCAGAGGTGCCAATGCCATGCGCCAGACAGGCCAAGGCACCATGGGTCGCAGTGTGCGAATCACCACAGACTACCGTCATACCCGGCATCGTTGCGCCAAGCTCGGGGCCCATCACATGCACAATACCCTGTCCCATCTCGTTGATCTTGAATTCCTTGATGCCATACAGATCACAGTTATCGTCCAGCGTTTGCACCTGAATCCGCGACACCTCATCGACCATGCCCGCGACACCGGCGTCGCGCTCGGCCTTGTCAGTCGAAATATTGTGGTCAGGTGTGGCGATATTGGTGTCCAGGCGCCATGGCGCCCGGTTGGCCAAGCGGAGCCCCTCAAAGGCCTGCGGCGAAGTCACCTCATGGATAACATGACGATCGATATAGATAAGCGACGAACCATCGCTGTTGTGCTTAACAAGGTGGCTATCCCACAGCTTGTCATAAAGTGTTTTTCCAGCCATCACAGTCTCCCAGGCATAAATTTAATGGTTGAGATCAGTTTAGCGTCGCATTATCATGAAATAAATTCATATTACGCATATCATGCATTCCAGTAAGGAATCCTAAAGGTAAAAAAACGCGATGGATAACCACAATTTAAAAGCCTTTATCACCGTGGCCGAACTGGGTTCGTTTTCGGATGCCGCCGAGCATCTCTATCTAACCCAGTCCGCCATCAGCAAACGCATCGCGCTGCTCGAGCAGCAGATAGGCAAACGCTTATTTGATCGTATCGCCAGACAGGTGTCGCTGACCGAAGCCGGCCAGGCGCTGCTGCCCAGAGCCCGGCGTATCCTGCAGGAATATGAAAACGCTCTGCAGGCAATCAATGATTTGTCCGGGGAAGCCAGCGGCACACTGCGATTGGCGATCAGTCACCATCTCGGCCTACATCGTCTGCCACCGGTGCTCAAGCAGTTTGCCCAGAAATACCCAAATGTCAGCCTGGATATCGAGTTCACCGACTCAGAAAAAGCCTATGACAAAGTGTTGCATGGTGACTCGGAAGTGGCGGTCATCACCCTTGCGCTTCAAACCCATCACAATATCAATAGTCAAGTCATCTGGAACGACCCACTGCGCTTTATCTGTGCTCCGGATCACCCGCTGGCACAGCTCCAACAGCCCGCGCTGCAAGACCTCGCGGATTACCCAATTATCTTGCCCGGCATGAACACCTACACCGGACAAATCATTCAGAAACTGTTTCAAGAACAAGAGATCCCCCTCAAAACACCCATGTCCACCAACTACCTGGAGACCATCAGCACGATGGTAGAAGTCGGATTAGGCTGGAGTGTATTGCCAGAGACATTGGTCAGGTGCCTGCACGTGATGCCATTCGAACAAATCCGCATCGAAAGAGAGTTGGGCTTTATTCACCACACCAAGCGCAGCCTGTCGAATGCCGCACTGGCATTTTTGGAGATGCTGCAAGAACAGGCCAAATCGTGATCGGCACCGTTACCGCTTTAGCACCAGCCCGCTAACGATAGCGCTGTAACAGCGACGCTAGTGCTCTGACACCCACCTGTCCGGGTATGCTTGGCACGGTATTTTCAAGCATTACCAGCGCACCGATCTAGCACCCTGAGCGTGGCCGAGAGATATCTCGAATAGAACAATGATAAAACGAAAAAACTGGGTCACAAAAAGGCGTAAAAAAGCATAAAACGTAAAAAAAGAGGGCTGGTTAGACCCTCTTAAATGGAGCTACATGAGACATTCAACGACCCAGAATAGGACTTAAACATTCTCTGCATGCCAGACATTAGATGACATTAGCATTTTGAGATAACAGTTGGAGCCAAGTCGAACTGACTGCAGTTGATCGCCGAATCATCGGGTTGCAAAGGGATATGATGCAAGCCCGATATCTAAAGCATAGCCAACAATCTTTGTTTTACCAGCGGCCGTGATCAATCAAGTGACTTAATCGCGATTTCGTAAATATCCTTGACCAATCCGGGTTCATCTGCGATCACCTGCAGCGCTTCGCGCATCTGTTGACGATTCGGTTCCGGGAATTTTTTCCACCGTGTCAGCGGCGTCATCAAGCGCGCGGCAACCTGCGGGTTGCGGCTGTGCAACTGAAGAATGCGTTGCTTGAGGAAGTCATAGCCGGCACCGCCCGGCTGATGAAAATTAACCAGGTTGGCGCTGCAATAGACGCCGATCAGACTGCGAATTTTATTCGGATTACTAAAGGTAAAGGCGCTGTGATCTTCCAGCGCCTCAACCCGCTGTAGAGCGCCGGGCTGAGTATTGGCCGCTTGAATTTGCAACCACAGGTTCATCACCAGCGCTTCGTCGCGATACTGCTGCTCAAATTGCTGCAGGGCTTCGCTGGCCTGTTGGGTAGCGGCCGGACAGTTGACCAAAGCGGACAGCGCTGCGGCTTTATCAGTCATATTATCGGCACTGTGGAACTGTTCAGCGGCCAGCTCTATACCGACATTATCTACCAGCATCAGATAGCTCAGGGCGACATTTTTCAACGCGCGGCGGCCAATCTGCGCCGCTTCCGGGGCGTAGGCCTGCTCAATGTTATGCCGCGCGTAGACCGCGGCAAATTCGTTGCTGAGTTCGTCGGCCAGGGACTGGCGAACAAACTTTCTGGCCTGGTGAATCGCTTGCGAATAAACAATTTCAGCTTCTTCATGAAGCTGTGCTTCACTGGGCAACTGCAACATCAATTCAACCATTGCCGGGTCGAGACTCTCGTCAGTCAACAGTCGACGATAGACTTCAGTGAGCTGCTGGTCCATCACCAGCGGTCGCTGTTGGTGGGCGTCGGCACTGAGCTTTTCGAGCAAAGCAAAGCTCAACTTTTGACCGGCATCCCAGCGATTAAAGCCATCACTGTCATGACCCATTAGGTGAATCAATTGCTGTTTGCTGTAAGGATACTGAAGTTTAACTGGTGCTGAGAAACCGCGCAGTAATGATGGCACCGGTGCTTCACTAACGTTGTCGATCACCAGCTGTTGTTCGGTCTGGTCGACTTCATACACCATTTGGGTATCACCCGCAGCATTCAGCGGCAGGTCGCCCTGCTCGCCCACGAGACCCAATCTCACCGGGATCACAAAGGGTAGTTTTTGCGCCTGCCCTGGCGTTGCCGGACAGCTCTGGGCAAAATTAAGCGTTAAGGTACGCGCATCAGCATCGTATTGTGAGGTCACGCTGAGCTGGGGTGTGCCGGACTGTTTGTACCAGCGTCGGAACTGAGCGAGGTCGCGTCCACTAGCCTCTTCCATCGCGGCGACAAACTCTTCAATGGTGACTGCCTGACCGTCGTGACGGTCAAAATAAAGATCACTGCCTTTGCGGAAGGTCTCGGCGCCGAGCAATGTGCGGATCATGCCAACCACTTCAGAGCCCTTCTCATAAATCGTCAGGGTGTAAAAATTGTTGATTTCCATATAGGAGTCTGGCTGCACCGGATGCGCCATGGGGCCACCATCTTCGGCAAACTGATGGGTGCGCAAGTAGCTGACATCTTCAATGCGCTTAACGGTAGGCGAATTCATGTCAGCAGAAAATTGAGAATCCCGATAAACCGTAAAACCTTCTTTGAGACTTAACTGAAACCAGTCGCGGCAGGTGACACGATTGCCCGACCAGTTGTGAAAATATTCGTGGGCAACAATTGACTCGACGCGCTGAAAGGCGGCATCTGTTGTGGTCTTGGGGTTGGCCAAAACGGCGGAGGTATTAAAGATATTGAGACCTTTGTTTTCCATCGCGCCCATATTGAAGTCGTCGACAGCAACAATCATAAAAATATCCAGATCGTATTCACGACCATAGGCCTGCTCATCCCAGCGCATTGAGTGCTTGAGTGAGATCATAGCGTGATCACACTTATCGAGATCTTTCTCTTCAACAAAGATTTGTAACGTCACGTCGCGACCCGACACAGTGGTAAAGCTATCTTCAACACAGCTGAGGGTGCCGGCCACCAGCGCAAACAGATAGGCAGGCTTTTTAAAGGGATCCTGCCAGGTGACAAAGTGGCGGCCATTATCCAGCTCACCACGCTCGATAGGGTTACCGTTGGAGAGCAAAACAGGATACTGCGCTTTGTCGGCGATAATTTTGGTGGTGAATGTTGACATCACATCCGGGCGGTCAAGGTAATAAGTGATATCACGGAAACCCTCAGCCTCACATTGGGTGCAGTACATGGTGCGCGAGCGGTACAGACCCATCATGGTGGTATTGTCCTGGGGCTTGATAAGGACCTCAGTGGTGATCAGTGCAGTCTGGCCAAGACCGCCAATCTTCAAAGCTTCATCATCACGTTGATAAGCACCCTCTTGCAACACCACACCATCGACAGCCAGCGACTGCAGATCAAGTCCCGGACTACCGTGCAGAACCAGATCCGCCTGCGGGGTTTTGCTCTCGGGATTGCGTGCCACTTTCAGATGAGCCGTGACCCGCGTGTAGTCTTCACCGAGCTCAAAACAGAGGTCGGTCTGCTCAATTTTAAACGGCGATACAGTGTAATCCTGCAGATAAATAGTCTGTGGCAAGGGGTCTTTCATAAATCGGTTCCTGATGGGGTTATCGGTCCGCGGGACAAGCCAGCCAAAGCGTCACAAATTTAGGCAGCAGCGGAAAAGTCTACGTTATAAGCAGTGTATTTACGGATATTAATCACGCCCGTATCCAGGATCAAATACTGACCTTTGATACCCAACAAAACTCCTTCTATCAGTGGCTGTTTGTCAAGGTTCAGGCTTTTGACTTTTTCTGGCCATTGGCTTACCGGAAAGTCGATGCTGGTAGTGGTTTCGCTGAAGAGCCGCTGCAGCGCCTGCAGACCAAACTCCTGCTCGAGTAATTCAAGACTCGATTCGGATTTGGCCATTAACTCATCTCGCAACGCTCCCAGATCAACATCTTCAGCATTGCCTTTAAGCATTTTCTGCCAGTGCGTTTTGTCGGCAATGTGTTCACGCAGACAGTCTTCAATTAAACCGGCCTGATAGCGTGTCTGCACGCGAAAAATCGGCAACCCCTGGGTTGCACCCTGATCGATCCAGCGAGTCGGCAACTGCGTGCCGCGGGTGATACCAACCTTGACCCCCGAGGAGTTGGCAAGATAGACAAAATGATCGGTAAAACAGTACTTTTCGCCCCACTCCGGATCGCGGCAGGTGCCGTGATGAAAGTGGCATTTCTCGGGGCTCATAATGCAGCTGTCACACTGTGGCAGCGAGGTAAAACAGGGGTAACAATACCCTTGGCTAAAACTCTTTTTTGAGCGTCGCCCACAGTGAATGCAGTGAATATCACCAAGATGCTCAATCACGATAGGCTTGCCGATCAGGTTATTCATATCAATACGCTGATCATCAACCGGCAACTGATACGTCACCTGGCCCTGCTCGCCGAGATTGGTCAACATTTTTTCAAGGTGGCCTGAAGCCTTAACCGATGCACTCATATCAATTCTGCCATTTCAGTGGCTGTTCATCTGGCGGCGGCGTGCATGCCGTCGTTTTAGGCGGCACATAACCGGTACGCTGCTCTTCAGGCTTGCGCTGGTCATAGGCAATAATCGCCTGCATACAGAGCGCTTTCTGCTCATCGCTAAGGGCGCGTCCGTCGGGCCATTTGCCAAGCTCGACCGCGCGCTTTAAATTTTCGTAGATATCCGGAGTGATGCTACTCACCAACTGACGCAGATCCATAATTTATTTCAACCTCTTACCGAATGAATTCACTGTGCCAAAAATCAGCCCCAGCAGCATACCTGTAACCAGCCCACCAAAGTGGGCCGCATTGGCAATGCCGACGCCGATTAAAAAATCGAGAATACCAGTCATGCAGAACAGCAGCCAAAATACCATAAAGCCAATTAACTCTTTCGGCAGCCACAGCACAGGATGTGGCGCCAGCCAGTTGCGAATCCAGAGGTAACCGAGCAGCGCATAAATCACTCCGGACATGCCGCCGAAGGCGACCGAGCCGGCCCAGACAAATTGCGCCATATTAGAAACCACGGCACTCACCGCGACCAGCAAAAATAGATGCAACGGGCCGAGAGAGCGCTCAACACGCGAGCCCAGCAAGCTTAACCACAGAGCGTTAAAGGCAAAGTGCATCAGCCCGAAATGGATGAAAATAGGCGTGATTAAACGCCAGGGTTGTCCATTGTCGAGACCGCCAAAAACAAATTGTTCGGGAATGCGGTAAAAAAAACTACCGATCAACCAGCCGACCAGACTGGCCATCATTAGCAGACTGGTAACTGGGTGCTGCTTGGCGGCTCTCAGCCATCTGGCTGACTGGGATGGCTCAGCTGTCATCTTGCTGCTTGGCAGCGTCAAGGCGACTGCCCCAACCCAGTTTTGAGCGACAGATGCTATAGAAATTATGGTCGCTGGGATGGATCAAGATAATCTCATGAGCTGCCTTGCGAATGGCGATCACATCACCGGGCTCGGTCTGATAATCATTGTGACCATCGCAGGTGATCAACGGATGCAACTCATTGCGGGAACTCACCTTGATTTTGATCTGCGCGTCACCGTGCAGAGCGATCGGGCGGCTGCTCAGGGTATGCGGATTGAGCGGTACGACGACCATCGCATCCAACTCCGGACACAACAGCGGTCCGCCAGCAGACAGTGCATAGGCGGTTGACCCGGTGGGAGTAGCCACGATAAGGCCATCAGAGCGCTGACTGTAGACGAATTCGCCATCGACGTAGAGCTCAAACGCCATCATGCGCACCGACTGCCCGGGGTGCAGGACGATATCGTTAACGGCCAGTCCTTCACCAATTAATTCGCCCTGTCGGGTGATGGAGGTTTCGAGGATAAAACGGCTGGTTTGTTTAAAGTCACCGGAGAGAACCGGCAGCACGCGCTCGGCGATTTCATCGGGAGAGATATCAGTTAAAAAGCCAAGTCGCCCACGGTTGATACCGAGCAATGGAATCTTGCTCGCGGCCATGCTGCGGCTGGCGCTGAGCATGCTGCCATCGCCCCCAACCACAATACCCAAATCCACAGCGCCGGGAAATTCTTCGATCGGCAAAACTTTATCTATTTTCCAATCGACCAATTTCGCCGCCTGTTGCTCATAGACGACCTCGCTCCCATGCGCTAACAGAAAGGCTTCAAGCTTGTTCAGCGAGTCGCGCACCTCAGGTACGTCGAGACTGGCCAGCAGACCGATACGTTGAAAATGTGGCATCGAGTAAAGCCTCCGAAAATCAATTCCGGGATTATACAGAGTCGCGCGCTAATTCACTCTTTTTTGAGGAGATTATCTGGTGATTGAAACCTGAGCTGGGACCTGAGCTGGGACCTGAACTAAAAAGTGTCGCTCGGGATAACAAGGCTGCTGTCATCCCGAATGCAGTCGCAGGGTCTACTCACAGAAGTAGCCAGGCACTCTCAAGGCAACAAAATAGTCTCGACGTCACCAAGCAAGTAATCATTGCCATCAGCAACCAGTACAAATGTTTTACTGGCGACTGATGCGCCAGACGGCATAGTTAAACCACCATGGTCGACGATCAGGCTATCGCTCTGGGCGCTAATCTCGAGCTCGCCATAAGCTGTTGATACCAACTTCCCTGTAGCGTTGAATCCGCGTACTTCATACAGAACTTCCAGAGCACCACTGCCATTACCGGTCCGCGTGACAACAATCTCGCCAGCGTCGACCGTTGATGAAACTTCAACTCGCTCGGAGAGAACGCCTGTCGCCAGTTTAATCTCCACCGGATTGATGCCCACGAGATAGACATTGTCTCCGTCGTACATGCTAAAGCTGGAAATATAAAAACTACCTGAGCTATCCCAGGAGTCGTAGCCTGTAATAAAATTTTCCGAGGCCGCCATATCATCCAGATCAGACATCTTAAGTAACTCGTAGGACTGTCCCGTGGCGATATCAAATTCATAAATGGCATTTGGACGAGAACCGTCACTTAGACCAATGTAGATTTTTTCCTCGTCTGCCGAGAGCTGAAAAACCCACGTTTTCAACGCACTGGAAAAGTCCGGACGACCGAGGAATTGCCAGCTAGCAGCGGCATCATTGAAGCGATAAATATTACCCTGATCATCACTGGTATAGAGATTTTTGCGCTCGCGGTCCCACTGCCCGACTTCCATCGCATTGGGGCCGCGTAGAGGAAATGCGTTTAGTTCACCAAAGCCAGTGACGGGATCGTAATACCAGACATGGTTAAAGATCGAAGCTGATTCGCCCTGATTCCATTGAGTTCGCGATGAGCCACCGGTGATGTAGACACGTCCACGTGAGTCGACCCACATAAAGCGATTGGTATAGAAAAAATTCTGCCAGGCGTCGGGCTTGCCGAGCACTGTAGTCTCGCCCGCACCAATGTCATACCGCACTAATTTATTTTCCGGAATCGACATCCCATACAGCAGATTGCGTACAGGGTCTTTCTGGATAGTCGCCAACTGCAGAGTCTGAGCACCTACCCCATCAGGTTCCGTGGCACTCAAATCGGTGAAACTATTGGCAGCGATATTATAGCCGTACCAATGAAAGCCTCTGGTATTCAAATAGCTATTGTTCATATCCGAACTGTCCAGGGTCGCGACATAGACATTGCCATTGTGATGAATAGGCCGGGTGTGAAATTTCTCTGCGCTCTCGTTGCTCAACCAATTGTTCGCCTCTTGCGAGGCCGTTCGCGCGTCGCCGATCCAGCGCAGGCTGTTATCGGACTGATACATACGATAAAGCATCGAATTGGTCTGATGATCGTGACCCGAGATATAAATTTCACCGCTGGCATCGGAACCGACGGCCAACCATCACTGATCGGGGCGATCACCATCCGGAGAATCAGGCAGCTGCCAGATGTTGACGCCTGCCACCCTACCAACACGTGGCGTGTCATGGGGAACGCTAATATCCTCTGGCTCAGCTGGCTGCTCCGGCGGCTCTTGAATAGTGGGCTGATCAGTCGTCGGGGGATCAGTGCTTGTCGGTGGGTCCAGCGCCACCGACGTATCCTCTTCAACCGCGCTGCCCCCACCGCCGCAAGCGCTCAATAAAGTAATCAGAACAATCAGAAATAAGGGTCGGAATAGACGCAACACATTTGAAGCATTGGGTGGCAAGACGGCGAGCATAGGTGGCTTCTCTGGGTTTTTATTGGAGTGGCGTATGCCGTCCAAAATGCATGATGATCGTTAGCAACACAACCCTGAAGCGTCGACCGGTTTATGACATGCGGCAGACGGGCCCTCCACAGAACCCTTTAAAATCTATTCCCTAAGCTTCCTCGCGACCATCGATCGAGGCTTGTACCAGATCCAGCAATTCGCGTAGTGCCACCGAGATCATGGCAAAATCCGGCGCCGGGCCTCGACGCAGATCTTTAACCATCACCTTCCAGCGTTTTATCAAGGGCGCCTGCTGTTGCTGCCAGCCTTCAAGTACCGCAGTAAAGTCGTTATCGCCGCTGTGCTGCAACAGACTTGCGGTCAGGCGACGGCGCTGCCCTTCGAGGTCATCTACATAGGACTCGCGAGCCAGATCCTGCCAACGGTTATCCGGCTGCAGCGCAACAATCTGGGCCATAAACCAGTCCAGCGAAAGGTGTTCGCCAAGCTTAAAATAAAGCTCTGCCACCTGCTGCACTGGTCGATCCAGCTGCAGTGACGTGTCGACCACGCCGAGACTGAGGAACATACTGTCCGAAGCCGCCAACCTTGAGGCGAGCTGATCATCGACAGCGAAATCGGTAAGATTAGCTTTCTCGGCACTCCACAGGTTAATCCATTCAACCTCATGCAGGTCAGCCATATGCTGCAGCACCGAGTGCATGGGCGCGGTGAATTGACCGATAATTTCGGAGCAGTTGAGGTTGTGACGGCGATTGCGCAACAACCAGCGGGTAGTGCGACGCGCCATGCGAATCAGGATATGCAGCAGATCGAGCTGGCCTTTGGCTGGTAGATCACTGTCTTCAATCTCTTGCCAAAGGCTTTCGATACCGAGTACCTGCATAGCAATGGTGTAGGCGCGAATCACATCCCCAGCCGAAGCGCCAGTGGACTCCATCTGTCTGAAGAAGAAACTAAAGCCAACCCTATCAACCAGATCATTGGCAAGTTGAGTGGCGGCAATTTCCTGGCGCAGCTGATGATTCGCCACCTCGTCGGCATAACGTTCAACCAGTGCCGGGGGAAATGCCCGATTGACCGATGCAGCGATATAGGGCTCTGAGATCAGTTCTTCCTTGATCAGCGCCTCTTTGAGCATCACCTTGGAATAGCAGACCAGCACCGCCAGTTCCGGCCGGGTCCAGCTCGGCTGATTGCGATTGATACGCTCGTTAAGCTGATCATCGCTGGGCAAGAACTCCAGGTCACGATCGAGTTTGCCTGTACTTTCCAGCCACCCCATAAAGCGCTGATATTCGGCGTGCTGCTGATCGCTGCGATGCAGTGCCAGACTGATCGCCTGGGTCTGTCGTCGATTGTGATGCAGGACCAGTTTGGCAACACTGTCGGTCATCGACTCGAGAAACGCATTCCGCTCATCCATGCTCAGCGCGCCTGCCAGAAACTGCTTGTTGAGTAGAATTTTGATATTCACTTCATGATCAGAGCAATCGACACCGGCTGCGTTATCAATAAAGTCGGTGTTGCATAGCCCGCCGTTAAGACAGAACTCAATGCGACCGCGCTGGGTCATACCGAGATTGCCACCCTCACCGATTACCTGGCATTTGAGGTCGCGACCATCAACTCTTAAGCCGTCGTTGGCGCGATCGCCGACATCGGCATTGTTTTCCACGGAGGATTTTACATAGGTACCAATACCGCCATTCCAGATTAAATCAACCGGGGATTTCAGAATCGCACTAATCAGCTCCGTTGGCGTCAGCTCATCGCGATCGATACCAAAGCGCTGTTTGATCTGCGGAGTGAGCTGCAATGATTTCGCGGAGCGAGAATAGATCGCACTGCCCTCAGACATCAGCGCGCGATCAAAATCGTCCCATGTGGTGCGCGGTGTATCATAGAGCCGCTTACGTTCGACAAAGGTTGTCGCCACATCGGGATTGGGGTCGACAAAAATATGCAGATGATTAAATGCCGCAACCAGTTGGATATGTTCTGACAACAACATGCCATTGCCAAACACATCGCCGCCCATATCGCCGATACCCACGACAGTGAAGTCCTGCTGCTGAATATCGACGCCAATTTCATGGAAGTGCCGTCGCACGGCCACCCAGGCACCGCGTGCAGTGATACCCATAGCCTTGTGGTCATAGCCGTTACCGCCACCAGAGGCGAAGGCATCACCGAGCCAAAAATTATTCGCCAGTGAAATTTCGTTGGCAATATCGGAGAAAGTGGCAGTGCCCTTGTCCGCGGCAACCACCAGATAGGGATCATCACCATCACGGCGCACCACGTCCAACGGCGGCACGATTTCACCGTCAATCAGGTTGTCGGTTACATCAAGCAGAGCCTGTATATAAAGCATATAACTGGCAATGCCTTCCTGCAGCCAAGCATCGCGGCCGGACGCCATAGACGCCTGCTTGGCGACAAATCCGCCCTTTGCCCCGGTTGGCACAATCACCGCATTTTTCACCTGCTGTGCCTTGACCAGGCCAAGCACTTCGGTACGGTAATCCTCAAGCCGATCTGACCAGCGCAGGCCTCCGCGAGCGACCTTACCACCCCGCAGGTGCACACCTTCGACACGGGGAGAGTAGACAAAAATCTCAAATTCCGGGCGCGGTTTGGGGGCGAGCGAGATGTTCTGTGATTGCAGCTTTACCGAGATATACGATTTATAGCTACCGTCTTCGACCGTCTGGAAAAAATTAGTCCGCAGGGTTGCTTCTATCACTTCGAGATAACTGCGAAACACGTGATCTTCATTAATATTATTGACGCCGTCGAGCGCCTCAGTAATTTTAGTGACCAGCCCCTGGGAGCGCTCACTGCGATTGTCGCCAGCATAACGCGGATCAAAATAGCTCTTGAACAGTGCCACCAGATTGCGGGTGATATCCAGATAACGCGACAGTGTGTCAGCAATAAACTCCTGGCTATACATAATTCCCAATTGCTTCAGATAACGCGCATACAATCGCAACATGGCCACTGCTCGCCAGTCGAGGCGTGCACCCACCACCAAACGATTAAAGCTGTCATTCTCCGCATCGCCTTTCCAGATAGTGCTCAAGGCTTCTTTAAAACTGCCCTGAACCGCTTCCACATCAACATTCACATCAAGTGAAAATGCCAACTGGAATTCCTGCATCCAGATCTCGCCATCGGCCTCGGGTTGAATCCGATAGGGATGTTCCATCACTACGCGAAAGCCGAGATTTTCCAGCATCGGAATCATATCCGAGAGTTCCAGAGGTTGCTCACGGTGAAACAGCTGAAGTTGCAAGTGGTTGGTTTCAGCCGCCTGTTTGTGCTGTAAATCAATCGCCAGTTCGCCGCTGCCGTCGAGGCAGTCAAATAACTGGATATGCTGAACTGCCTGCTGAGGCGAATAACTCTCTCGATAGGACCCAGGAAAAGCGCGCTGATAACGTCGCGCCATAGCAGTGCCCTCATTGCCACCCAACTGCTCAGTGGCGACTGCAGCAAACTCATCCGACCAGTTGCGAGTGACATCGCGAACAATGGTTTCCAGCGCACTGCTGTCAACGTCCAGATACTGTTTATTGTGCACCTGATAAACCAGGTAGATGCGCACCAGTACCGACTCCGGCAAAAACTGAGTGGTGAACTCGCTCTCAACCGCGCCCAGTCGATCGCCAATCGCCTGTTGAATCGCCATCCGCGCCTGAGTGCTAAAGGCTTCCCGCGGCAAGTAGACAATACAGCTGACAAATTTATCGAACGGGTCGGGGTGCATAAACACCTTGATCACCCGACGCTCGTAGATCTGCCAGATTCCGATCGCGGTTTCCGCAAGACTTTCACTGCTGACATAAAAGAGTTCGTCTCGGGGATGAAAGTCAAGGATCGCCATCAGCGCTTTGCCGTCATGGCTGTTGGGCGCAAAGCCGGAATTTTCCATCACCCAGTTGACCTTGTTGCGCAATATCGGAATACGGCGCGGGCTATAGGAGTAGAACTGCGAGGTGTAGAGCCCCATAAAGCGCACTTCACCACAGGGCTGACCAGCATCATCGAAACGCTTGACTACCACATAATCCGAGTAGACATCGCGGTGCACCCGTGAGCGCTGCGACGATTTGGTGATAGTTAATAATTCGTCACCCTGATACAGCGCGCGCACACCGGGGCTGAGTTCTTCCACCCACCCTTCGCGACGCTCACCAATGTATTTTTGTAACAGACCATAACGACTGCCAGGCACCTCACTGAGATACATCTTGTCGCCATCATATTTGAGATCAAAATCGACACAGCCGGTAAACGTAAAGTAGCCGTTATAAATCCAACGCAAAAATTCCAGTGATTCTTCGATATGTTCCAGACGCGGCGCATTGTGTTGCAGCTCATCGATCAGGCTCTTGACCCGGTTGCGCATCGGGTCGAAGGCATCCACTACCACCTCAACGTCATCGAGCACAGAGAGCAGTTCGCGGCGCAGGTCGACCAATTCGGTCTCCAGATGCCGGTCGATCTCAATGGTAATAAAAGCTTCCCGCTGACTCTGTTCGGCAAACTCAGCGTAGATCTGTTCGATTACACCTTGCGTGTTGCGCACAACCCAGACCGGATTACTCTGCAAGGTAAAAATATTAAGCCCACGGCGATTGAGAACAATGCGCAACGAGTCGACCAGAAACGGCATATCGCGCTGGTTGATGTAAATGGTGGTGTGAGGGCTGCTCCACCCATCAGACTCAAACTCGGAATTAAACACCCGCACCCGCGCACGACCCTTACTGGTCGCATCGCTGCCAACATTTATTGACTCTGCGCTAAACTGGCACAGGCCCCAAAGATTCCAGAAAATATCCTCAACCGGTCGTGCCAGATATTCTGCGTCCGGATAATGGTGCATGGCGTTAGCAATAAAATTATCAAATTGCTTTGCCTGAGCGTGACTGAGGTGTTTACCAGCAACCTGGTTCAGCGCTGCAATCAAACTGCTGCGCTGGCTATTGTTTTTTTTAACTTCCATGGAGGGTTTTGCAACCTTTTCCTGTTTTGTGAGTCTGTGTTTGGGTTGCCCTAGAGTAACAAAATTTATTTGGTTCTGGATAGCGAAATCACAACCACCAGTCGAATCAAAAAGGCCATTTGTGTGTTGTCATGATAGACACTAGAATCACCGACCATCCACTTGTCTACACGCTTATCAGAGGTATGTTTTGCATCAGAAAATCCACTTGCTCAAAGACTGGCTAAATACCCAAATCGTTGGCCAGGATCATCTTGTTGAACGTTTGATTATCGCCCTGCTCGCCGATGGCCATCTGCTGGTTGAAGGTGCGCCAGGACTGGCCAAAACCAAAGCCATCAAAACTCTCTCCGAGGGAATCGAAGGCAATTTTCAGCGTGTCCAATTTACCCCGGATCTGTTACCCGCCGACATCACCGGCAGTGATATCTACCGTCCTGAACAAGGCAAGTTTGAATTTCAGGCCGGCCCGTTGTTTCACAATCTGGTGCTGGCCGACGAAATTAACCGCGCCCCGGCCAAGGTCCAGTCAGCACTGCTCGAAGCGATGGCCGAACGGCAGGTTTCGGTCGGCGGCACCACCTATCAACTGCCTGAGCTGTTTTTGGTAATGGCGACGCAAAACCCGATTGAACAGGAAGGCACCTACCCCCTTCCAGAAGCGCAAATGGACCGCTTCTTGATGCACATTATGGTCGACTATCCAGCGCCCGAAACTGAACGCATGATTCTCGCACTCTCACGCAGCGAAGCGCTGCAGCAAACTCGCAGCGCCATCTCAGAGCTGGATCAGGCAACCCTTTTTGCAGCACGCAAACAGGCCCTGGCCGTGCATATGGCCGAACCAGTCGAGGAATATCTGGTGCAACTGATTCTCGCTACGCGCGATGCCAAGCGCTATGGCGGCGATCTTGCCCACTGGCTCGACTACGGCGCCAGCCCGCGAGCGACCATTGCACTCGACCGCTGCAGTCGTGCACTAGCCTGGTTACAGGGCCGCGATTTTGTCACCCCGGATGATGTCCGCGCCGTTGCCCATGATGTCTTGCGTCACCGCTTGATTCTTAGCTTTGAAGCCGAAGCCAGTGGCGTGACGACCAACCAGGTTATCGATAGCTTACTGGACTCTGTAGCCTCCGCCTGATGACTGAAAACCCAGAGCACAGCAATCACCCCGCCATCGCCAGCCTCAGTGAAATGGTCAGGCTGCGCTATGGTGCTCGTGAGCTGACGGGCTTCCCGCAGGTGCAGGCGAGGCAGATGATGGCCGGCGGCCACCGCTCTCGCTTTCGCGGCCGTGGCATGGACTTTGATGAAGTGCGTATCTATCAGCCCGGCGACGATGTGCGCAGCATTGACTGGCGGGTAACGGCCAAGACTCAAACCCCGCACACAAAAATATACCGCGAAGAGCGCGAGCGCCCAGTGCTGGTGGTCTGCGACCTGCGCAGTCCAATGTTCTTTGGCAGTCAACGCCTCAAGTCGGTGGTTGCCTGCGAGGTTGCCGCAGCACTGGCCTGGGCCGGACTCAATGCCAATGACCGCGTTGGCAGCCTGGTTTTTGGCCCTCAACATCAGGCCGAGGTAAAACCGCGCCGCAGTCACCATGCGGTGCTGCAGTTTATTCACCAACTGCAAGACTACAGTGAACAGCTGTTGCAACCGAGCCACGACCAGTTTGCTCTGACCGACATGCTCGAAGAAGCGCGCCGCTACGCCCTGCCTGGCACCACCGTGTTCATCGTCAGCGACTTCCACGATGTAACCGATGACTGTGAACGTCAACTGTTTGAGCTGGCGCGGCACAGCGATCTGAATTTTTGCCATGTCTACGATTCGATGGAGACCGAACTGCCAGCGCCGGCAGTCTATGCAGTCAGTGACGGCGATAACCAGACCCTTTTGAATACTGCTGACGGCAAACTGCGCAGCCAGTTTGAGCAGGCATTTATCGATCGCAGTCAGCGGCTCAAACGCTTCAGCCAGCAACTCTCCGCCGGGCTGCTGTCATTTAACAGCTCTGAACCAGTCATGACGGTGCTCGCTCAGGCGTTTGGCAAACGACGCAAGGGACGGCGCAACTGATGGCCACTGCACCTCAATCGCCCAACCCTCTCGAGCAACTGCGTGATATTCATTTACCGGAACCGATATCCTGGTGGCCGCTGGCACCCGGGTGGTGGCTTCTGGCACTGGCCTGTGTTGTTCTGCTAGCCTGGTTACTGCTGTGGCTCTCTCGTCGTTACAGTGCCAATCTCTATCGGCGCCAGGCTCTGCATCAGGTGGCACGGTTATCATCTCAAAGCGTGTCTGGCGGCTGCGCTCAAACACAGGTTCAGGAGCTGTTTGTAGTCCTAAAACAGACGGCTAATTACGCCTATCCCAAGCGCCTCCCGGCCAGTTTAGGGATTGAGCAGTTTGTGCTGTTCCTGCAAGACAGCTGCACAGAGCCAGTATTCAATGCGCTGGATACCGATCTGCAACGACTGCTTTACGCACAGGAACAAACGAGCATGCCTGAGCCCAACCTTGGGCTGCTGTTTAAGGATGCGCAACGGTGGATTAAACAGCATTGTCCTGAACATAAGCTGGAGCACGACCACTGATGCTCGACCTGATATGGCCATGGGCGCTGGTACTCGCGCCCCTACCGCTGCTCTACCGCTGGTTGCGCAAACCGGCAGCAGTCCAGATGCGTGCCCTGCGTGCACCATTACTTGTTCAGGTTGCAACCGCTAAGCAGGCGGCAGGTGCAGCCTCTTGGCACAAATTGCTGCTGCTTACACTTCTGACGACTATTTGGCTGTGTACTTTGCTGGCCCTGGCACGCCCAGTGTGGATTGGAGAGCCGGTAGCGCTGCCCACCAGCGGCCGTGACATTTTGCTGGCGGTAGATATCTCGGGGAGTATGGAACGCGAGGATATGCAACTGCGTGGCAACACTGTTAACCGTCTGATTGCGGTAAAAGCCGTGGTCGGTGAATTTGTCACCCAGCGCGAAGGTGATCGGCTGGGCTTGATTCTGTTTGGCGAGCGCGCCTATCTGCAGACACCATTGACCTTCGACCGCAAAACCATGCAGACCCTCCTCTATGAGGCGCAACTTGGTTTTGCCGGCAACGGCACCGCGATCGGTGACGCCATTGGCCTCTCTGTGAAGCGCCTGCAGGATCGCCCGGAAAATCACCGGGTTGTGATTCTGCTCACCGACGGGGCCAATAATGCCGGTGAGCTCGAGCCCCTCCAAGCCGCAGAACTGGCCAACCGCATCGGCGTAAAAATCTACACCATTGGTATCGGCGCCGAAACTCAGGAGACCTGGGGATTATTCGGCAAGCGCGTCACCAACCCTTCGGCAGACCTCGATGAAAAAACACTCAGCGAGATTGCCGCAACCACGGGCGGCAAATACTTTCGCGCTCGTAATCCCGAAGAATTGACCGCAATCTACGACGAGCTCAATCGTCTGGAACCAGTAGAGCAGGATGCCGAAACCATTCGCCCTATCGCTGCACTCTATTACTGGCCTCTGGCACTGGCCTTTATTTTAAGCTTGCTGATTGGGCTGCTCAGAAGCCTGAGGACGTCTTATGCCTGAGCTTCTCGGTATCGATTTCACTCAGCTTCATCTGCTGCGGCCGCTGGCGCTGTTTGGGCTAGTCCCGGCGCTTGTGCTGGCCGGCCTTGCGCACTGGCGCAAGCGCAGTGCCGGCAACTGGGAAAAAGTGATCAATCCACAGTTGCTACCCTATTTAATGCAGGGAGATGAAACCCGTAACCAGCACGGGATTATCTGGGCACTACTGGCCTGGGTGATTACCTGTGTTGCACTGGCCGGGCCGACCTGGCAGCAGTTGCCGCAACCCGTGCATAAACAGGATTCCGCGCTGATTTTAATTATGGATCTGTCCCCCTCGATGCTGGCCGAGGATGTTAAACCCAGCCGCCTGGCGCGGGCGCGCTTTAAGCTAATCGATATTCTCAATACTCGCGAAGAGGGTTTTACCGCCTTGGTGGTCTACGCGGGCGAAGCCTACACCCTGGCGCCATTGACCGAAGACAACAACACTATTGTCAGTCTGGTGCCGGTGCTGCATCCGACATTGCTGCCAGAGTATGGCAGCAATACCGAAGCGGCCATTGAAACCGCACTGGAACTGGCGGTTAACGGTGGCTATCAGCAGGCTGATCTGTTGCTGATTACCGACGAAGTATCGCGCTCAGCCTTTGCCCGTATTCAATCAATGATCGCGAGAGCGGGTAATTTCAGACTCTCTATTCTGGGTGTTGGCACCGATCAGGGTGCACCGATTCCCACAGGTGCAGGCGGTTTTGCCAAGGATGCTGATGGCGCAATTATTATCCCCAAATTATCGTCCGCGTCGCTGGCAATGCTGGCCGCCAACAATGGTGGCATCTATCGCGGACTGAGCGCCGACGACAGTGATATTGAAGCGTTGCTGGATGCCACCGATACACTTTTCCCAGACGCAACCAAAGAGCTCGAACGCGCTTTTGACCTCTGGGATGACCAGGGTTATTGGCTTATATTCGTGCTGCTCCCTGCCCTCTTGCTAAGTTTTCGCAAAGGTAATATTGCAGTCGTTGTATTCTGTGCCCCGTTGCTGTTTTCGGATCCGCTGACAGCCCAGGAATCGACCTCTGGGCAGAAACCAATGCCTGACCGAGGCTCAAGCTTGGCTGGCGATATTTGGCGAGGCCTTTGGCAAACCCCGGATCAGCAGGCCAGTGACGCGCTGCAAGCCGGCGATCCGGTTACTGCACAGTCGCTATTTGAAAACCCCCAGTGGCGCGCCAGTGCCGCCTATCAAGCCGGCGATTATCAAGCGGCAGTTGATGATTTTATTCAATTTGACAGCGCCGATGGGCACTACAATCGCGGCAACGCGCTGGCTCATACCGGTGATCTCGACGCGGCAATCGAGGCCTACAATCAAGCCCTGAAACTCGACCCAGATATGGAAGATGCCGCAGCCAATAAAGCATTGTTGGAACAGCTAAAACAGCAACAGCAGCAGGATTCCTCCCAGAAACAGGAGCAGTCTGACTCATCGCAACAGCAACAAGATTCCTCACAGCAACAGGAGACGGATCAGCAAAATCAGGCGCAGTCAGACACTTCGCAATCTCAGCAGCCAGCCGATCAGCCTCAAAAGCCGCCACAGCAAGAGCAGCAATCGTCTGGCGAACAAGAGTCGCAAGAGCAGGAATCCCAAGAGCAG
>ERZ807291.3474-NODE-3474-length-22251-cov-8.026311_pt1 | contig 22251 bp, 31 predicted proteins | sample MGYA00521257_ERZ807291 | MGnify/ENA primary metagenome ERZ807291 (study PRJEB31413, sample SAMN03169783) | marine metagenome | biome: Marine; feature: Water; material: Subsurface seawater | place: North Sea | collected 2011-04-28 | depth 1 m m ... | reverse complement strand
GCTTTGTATTTTTTACTAAGTTCTTTGCCAATTTGAGAGCGGCGTTCAGGTGACAGTGTTGTCATTCCTGATCCATTCCAAACGTATTGGTGTCGTTTCTTTGGGGCAGAAGACGGCATTATTCGCACTCCTTCTTGCCTGTTGTCGGATCGATGTAACAGGCTTCAGCCTTGGGTTCTTCTACGACTTCATTCAGAATTCCATATCTCTTACCGTTTGCACGGAATGTCGTGATACCTTTGCAGCCATTTTTCCATGCCGTCAGGTAGAGGTCTTTGAACTGGTCGTAAGTCACATCGTCACTGACGTTGCAGGTCTTAGACACAGCGCTATCGATGTATTTCGATACGAGCGAAAGGACCGCAACGTGATCTTCTGCGCTGATCTGGTTTGCTGTTCGACCTTTCACACCACGCCGAAACGCATAGTCCTCCACACGTTCAACGGTGTGGCCATCGAACTCTGTGATCGTTCGGTCGTAGTAGAGTGAGAACGGCGGCTCGATACCAGACGACACGTTGTCGGCAGTAAGACTGATTGTTCCTGTAGGTGCAATCGAAGTTAGGTGCGAATTGCGTAGACCTTGGACGCCAATCTTTTCGCGGACCCAGTCGGGAAGAGTTTTTGCGAACTGTCCCGTTAGATACTTTTGGCTATCAAAAAGAGGAAAGCTGCCTTTTTCAACGGCAAGGTCCGAGGAGATGCTGTACGTTTGATCTCTAAGAACTCGCATGAGTTTTGCAGTAAAGCGCATGAACTCCTTGCTGCCATACGGGTAGCCACACATTTCAGCACAGTTCGCGAGACCAGTAACACCAAGTCCCATTCGACGCTTTGCTTTTGCTTCTTGCTCTTGCTCTGGCAGCGGGTAAATCGTGCGGTCAATGACATTGTCCATAGCCCGGACGCAGACCTCGATGTCATCTTCAAACTGTCGGAAATTAAAGACACGCTTTTCGATGTACTTTGGGAGATTAAAGGAACCCAGCAAGCAAGCGCCGTAGGGTGGGAGAGGCTGCTCACCGCATGGGTTGGTCGCTTCAATCTGTTCACAGTAATACAGATTGTTCATCTTGTTAATCGTGTCGAGAAACAACACACCCGGCTCAGCCCAGTCCCATGTCATTCTCATTATCATATCCCAAAGAGCTTCAGGATCGATTGTGTCGTAGACCTCACCGTTGAACTTCAGATCGAAGGGCTTCTTTTTAATCAGACACTGCATAAACTCATCAGTCACACCAACGCTGACGTTGAAGCCAGTCAGTTTATCACTGTTACTTTTCGCGGTGATGAAGCTCTCGATGTCGGGGTGATCAATTCGCAGCACTCCCATCTGAGCGCCACGTCGGTGACCGCTCGATGCTATCGTCTGGCAGACTGCATCGAAGATGCCCATGAAACTGACAGGACCTGACGACTTACTTTCAAGACCAACGATGCGATCTCCGCGAGGCCGAAGCCGAGAGAAGTCATAACCGATGCCACCACCTCGCCGCATTGTCTCAGCTGCTTCGGTCGCACGGCCCATTATTGTGGACATAGAGTCTTCGACATTACCTGACACAAAACAATTGTATGCGGTCGTCTGGCGTGTTGCTCCCATCGCATTCTGTACACGACCAGCTGGTAAAAACCGCATGGCTTTCAGAATGTCTTTAAACTGGGTGAAGTGCTCTGCGCCATCCTTTAATGATTCAGCAATGCGTGTACATTTTGATCGAAAGTCTTCGCCTTCTTGTCTGTATTTAGCAGCGTCAATTTCGTTCGACAGTCTAAGTTCCATCATTATCGTATTCCTTTCAGTAGCCGATCAGCGGCTGTATCAATATTACTAGTTTCAAGTTCACTGTTGTTTGTGGTCAAATGTTGGAGGAGCTTTTTGATGTACCACTGCGCTTTTTGGATGTCCGTTTCCGGCGCTTCGGGGTGCTTTTGGCGGTAGCGGGAGACGTATCGGATAATGTTTCCGACGAGGACCGCTTCTTCACCGGGGAGCGTTTTACAGACTTCGATGATGTAGTCGATTGTTTCGACACCGTTGCCTTTTCTGTAGTGGTCTGGGTTGATTTGATCCAGATGTCTTTTTGTGTCGGATGCCATAAGCGTACCTCTCCTTTCTGTTCGTTCCAATCTTCGTATCGTAAAATCCTTGCAAGCCTGACCATCGTCAGCGCGGACTCTTCGTCACCAAATGCTTCCACGATGGCTGGCCATGCAGCCGCTGGCGAAGGGTATTCATTCAGTAACCGCTCAGCTTTCACTTGGCCGATCCCTGGCACCCCCGGATAATTGTCAGTGCTGTCGCCGCTCAATGCTTGGATCAACATCATGCGGTCAGCAGCGGCTTTCGAATTTCTTAATGCTCTTCTTGATTTGTTGGGGTTCAACACTTTGCCCGGCACGGTCAGCATGTCCTTATCGATGGAGACAATGACCGGGTCCGTGAGGTCGGGGTTACCGGCAAGGATGCCCATGACGTCGTCTGCTTCAAGGCCATCGTGGAGGGCGCATTTGAAGTTATCCTTGAGCGCTTGGTATGCACACGCAAGTGCAGCTGGCCTTTCAGTCTTCGACCTGTTTCCCTTATATTCTGGGTACACGATGTGACGAAAGTATCGATGGTCGTCGGACGATAGACACACGATGATGCTACCAGCTTTTGCAAGTTGTGCCCATTCGTTGACCATGATCTCGACGTTTCTCTTAACGCTGACAGGATCAAAAAGTGATGTGTCTTTATAGGTGTCGGTCGAGATAATCGCTTGTCGATACGCAATGATATCGCCATCTAATAGTGCCACTGTCATCAGTGTGTTTCCTTCCAGTTGTTTCCTATTGAATACGTGCCGCTCAATGGGCACCGAAGATCGAGGCGAATAGCTGCCTGTGAGATCGCTTCGCAAAACAACTCGCCGATCCGTTCAGCATTCTCAGGAGCTGTTGTGAATTGCTGTTCGTCATGCACATTGGCACAGTATGCAAACGTGCGGGGGATGTTGTTCTCAACGTGTCTATCTGTAACTGCGAGGTCGTAATGAAATACCTCGACAGCTTTCTTCATTAAGATAGCTCCGGTGGATTGGAGAAGAAAATTCAAAGCGCTGTGTGGAGACTTGATCTTAATGTGCCTACCGTCGATTGCTTTAAACCAACCTTTGTCCGCTCGCTTTTGAATTGCAGCTGATAACTTTCCGAGACCGGTGATGCCCTCATTCATGCGGCGACGTATCTCTTTACCGTCCTTGATGGGACCACCAGCTTCTCTTGAAATTTGTGCAAGCTTTCGATCACTCGCGCCGTACAAGTATCCGTATTGAGCAGTCTTTGCGTCATCGCGAGTTGGCAGTTCAAGCAGCTTTTGAGTTCGCGAGTGAACATCCGTGCCGTCTTCTTTAGAGCCCTCGAGTAAGGCCTTACGATACTCACCGTCATCCCACTTTCCAAGGTAGTGAGCGAGACACACCAGTTCCAAAGCGTCTGCATCACAGCCGACAAGAACTTCTTCGGGATCAGGTAGCCAGACCTCACGCATCCGTGGGTCCCGCTTATCAACCTGTGCCATATTTGGCGCGAAGTGAGCGCATCGATGTGTCGCAGCGCCGATGGTTCTCATCGATCCATGAACGTAGCCATTGCGTTCTAATCGCAACCAAGCGCTATCACCCTCGGCAACTTGGCTGAGCATCTTCTGTGCTCTGAAGTATCGAGTGAGCTGTTGAGCTTCGGGATACTTCAGAGACTTTAAGATGTTCTCATCGATCTTTGGAACGCCGGTCGGTGTGTAAACTTTGGGCTTCCACTCATAGTTTGCGATGAGACGCTGAGCGATTTGCTGACGACTGCCCGGATTAAAAACCTCGATGTTGTCTTTCAGCCTCTTACCGGTCTTCTCGCTCCAACGCTCAGTGACAATTGGTTCCCAATGATCTTGAAGCTCGACCTCAATGTCTCCAAGTTCCTGTCGCAATTCTCCTTCGAGTGCCGAAGCAGCTGCCACGTCGAGACGAAATCCATGTTGTTGTTGTAAGCTCATTGCCCACTGAAAGCGGTGTTCCAATTGTAAGGCATCAAGGAACTCACAGTCTTTAAGTTTATTGTAGACTGCCTCAGTCACCTCAAGGTCTTGAAGACAGTACGTAGCCATCTCATCAGAGAACTTTGTGAAATCAGAGAAGTCACCTTTCGGATGACCAAGTTCTTCACCCCACGCAGCCAGAGAATGCTTTTGACGCGCAACATCAACCAGTCGGCTTGTAACGAGAGTATCAAACACTTTAGTCTCATCGATGGCGTCACGGCCATGAAGTCGAAGGATAGCTGGCACGTCGTAGCCCAGCCCGTTGTGCATGACGATGCGATCCGCTTTACGAAACTGATCGAACGCTTGGTCAAGCGACGGGTAGTCAGGATGATTTGCGTACATAACACCATCGTGTCCGAGTTCCTTTATTCCAATGCAAAAGATTTCAGTGGGGGTGAAGCCGTCTGCTTCGATGTCAGCTATCAGTGTTTTCATTTAGTTTATTCCTTTGGTGTAGTAGTCGGTGGCAGTTGGAGCAGATCATGATGCACTTGTTGCTTTCTTGAAGTATTCGCTGCCACGATTTGCTGCTTATCGTACGTGTGTTGACGTCAAATTCTTTTGTCTGTGGAAGGACGTGGTGAAAATCAAATTGGGACTGGTGATACTTCTGGTTACAGATCGCACAATGCTCGCCCCGCTGTTCGACCAGCTTTTGTTTTGCTTCCCTTCGCTTCTCAGTCAAAGTCTTCATTGGTCTCCATCAGTCGCCCAGTTTTCTGATCGAATTCAAGACAGCCCATTGGGCCGGTGATCCCGGCGTAACGGTTCTTGAGACAAGTCACTTCAAGTGTATTGTCACCGTCCGTCATGTTCCTTGAGATCGAAACGACACCGTCTGAAAGCTGAGCGATAGCTTGGCTTCCACGGAGGTGAGACAGGTAGACCTTCTCGCCACCCTCGTGACCTTTGTCACCACCCGCTCTACGAAGATGCGATACGAGTATCAGCGACACTCCAGTGCGTTCAGTAAAAGACCGGAGTTGTGTCATTGTGTAGTCAATCGCAACGCGCTCGCTGTCGTGACCCCCACTATCAGCGCCAAGTCCTGAGACAAGGATCGAGAGGTGATCGAGGATGAGAAACTCAACGCCACATCCGACCACCATGTACTCAAACTTCCTGATCAAGTTATCACTGTCGAGTGATCCGAAGTGGTCATAGAGAAAAAAGTTTTCGGTGCCGAGTGTCAGATCGAATGCTGTCCGTCGTTCTTCTGGCGTGATGTCATTAGGTAAATGAATGGGCTTATCGAGTGCCATTCCCATAAGTCTCAGGCCTGTACGACCAAGCCCTTCTTCGAGTGCAACGTAGCCGACCTTGCGGCCATCCTCGATGCCGAGCTTGAAAGCAACTTCAGATACAACGGTGCTTTTACCGGTGCCGCTGCCAGCTGTGATTGTCAGTATCTCGCGGGGCCTAATGCCAAACAGAACGTCGTTCCAAGATTTCCAAGGATACGTCGTGCCCACCTCGATGGGCTTGGAGACTTCACTCCAAATGTCTTTACCGTTGATAATTCCATCTGGTCGAAAAGGTGACGCTTCGTATACACAACTGGTAACTTCTTTTAGACGATTAGCGATAAGCATTTCGTTGCAGTCTTTAAGCGGCAACGAAGCGATAGCCGCACGTCCCGGCGTTAGAAGCTCAGCGCATTCCTTCGCAGCATCTTGTCCTTGCTTGTCGTTGTCGAATAGGAAGACAACTTCTTGGAACGAGTTGACAAAGTCGTAGTTTCTTTTGAGCGCAGTTGAAGCTGACGCTGCTCCGTTTGGTACAGAACAGACAGGCCATTTAGTTATCATCGCGTAGGAAAGACAATCGATCTCACCCTCAACAAGAACCAATCGTTTACCACCCGGCTTCCAAAGATGCTGACCGAAGAGCTGCACGTCACGAAAGTTGCCGGTCGTATAGAACTGCTTGTCAGCGGTGCGAACTTTCTGAGCACATAAGTTGCCGTGCTGGTCGCGATACGATGCGATCTGCACCTTCTTACCTTTGTCGCGGCCAGTCATGTAGCCGAACTTTTTGCAAACGAGTTGACTTATGCGACGCTTACCGAGCTCTTCGAAGTCACCGTCGAGTAGCCCTTCGACAACAACAAGCTCTGGCTTTTCGTCACCGGTTTGGACACTCGTTTTGCAGCTGAAGCAATACGTGTGGTCCTCGTAGATTGTGAGTGCATCACTGCTTCCACAGGTGTCACACGGCTGGTGTGTCTGTGCTTCCGTATCGAATTCTGATGCCATACTTTTCGTTTCCTTTTTGATATCTTTTTGTTGCTTCGATATGCACGATCTGGTCGTCGTCATTCCAAAAACCACCGTGCTTTGTCATGCTGTCGAGCGGTCCTTTAACGTAGTTGTCGATGTCCCCGCGAGGACTTGTTCGTGTGATCTTCTTTGGTGGGGGACAAATGAATTCAGCTTCAAGCCACAAGTCACCAGAAATTGGAGCTGACTTGTTGAACTGCAAAGCTTGAACCATCGCGACACGAAAGCGCTCGTATCGCTTTCCGTAGTAGGTGCCCCAGCGCGTCACCCGTGGGCGACTTGCTGGGACTGGTTCGACCTCGAAGAAGAAACTTCGTTCAGAAGTCTTCGTCATCGTCTTCTACAACAGGCTTTGATGACGACGTGTAGCCACCACTGACTGCTCCAAACTCATCAGATTCCTGCCCTAGATTATTACGTTCTACGAGCTGAACATTTCTGAGCTGTGCAGATACACCAAAGTTAGATTTGCCCATCGCGTAGGGCTGGATTGCTATTGACGCTCTGATCAGATCGCCACTTCTAGGCTCGTCACCTTCGGGTAAGGACTGAACAGGGTCTGAGCAATCGACCATACCGGGGCGAAACTTGGTCTTACATGTCAGCGTAAAGAAGCCATGAAAATCTTCTTTCGTGCTGTCGTCGCCGTCACGATAAGCTGGTTTCATTTCGGAAAGGTCTTTCGATTTCCAAGTCTTGTCGTTCTGTTGGAGCTCCTCGATCATCTCCTTAGTATTTGCATCGAGCTCCTTGATGAAACTTTTGTGCTCTTTGTTGTTCTTGTCGAGCTTGAGGGTAACCTTGTACTTACCATCACTGTACTCTTGGCCTTCGTCTGGCTTAGAGAGCCATGCGTAGGCAGCGCTTGATGGTGGGGAGATCATCTTGATTACATTTTGCTTAGCCATTAGTTTTCCTTGTGCTTCTAGTTGACTGTAAAAATTTCGAGTAGTTCGAATTCGGCCATGACGTTCCATGCGATATCGAAAAACTCATCGATGCTGACGCCGTTTTCTTTGAGGCGCTCTGCGTAGGTAACCGGGAGTTGCTGTTCGCAAGCGATGAAGACATCAATAGCAATGCTGATGAGATCATTGGTCTGCTTGTCGTCGAGCGCGTATCCCGGCATAAGTAAGAGTGAAATGCAGGAGCTTTGAGTTAACATTTTACTGTATCCTTCACGCAAAAAAGTAGGGTGCAGAAAGGACTTCACTGACGTCAAAACTACCTTGCTTCGGCGGCTCTGGCAGATCGATACCAGCGTGTCTGCTCACGTATCGATGGAACTCATCTTTCAACCAGTCACCTTTAAACATCTGGTAAGCTTGCTGCCTGATGACGTCACGCAGCTCATCAGTGTGACGATAGTGGACGCTGAAGCTGTCGTGGATTGTAGAGAAAGAGTAGACCTTTCTTGAGACTAGCTCGTTCACAACTTTGTGCAGGAGAGCAGCGTCCAGCGAGTGGATGACATTAGGTGCTGAACCGAGGGCTTGTTTGCGGACGTTCAGGCCACCCTCCGGGTCTTGGTCCCACATCAAGAAGCTTCCCATGACGGTCTTCACGTCTGACTTTTGGATGTTCCAGTAAGACTGTTGGATTGTACTGCCCGTTGGTACACGCCAACGAAGCGGTCGGTTAGCCTCTGCGAGAGCAGTCGCAACTTCCTGAAAGTAGACCATGATTGGTCTCGAAGCTACGATGGTCTCTTCGAGAGCTTCGATGAGATAGTTTCTTAAGTACGAAGCGTTTTTGATTGGCGATCCTTCGAGGTCTTCGACGTGACCATCTGCGATCAACTGGTCAGCGATGCCACGAGGCGTAACTCCGTATGGTGTCGTCATACAAGCTCGTTTTGTAACAGCCCTGTCGATCTTACCGGCCCACTTCATGGCCATCTCGTCGCCTTCAATAGCTTGCTGAGAGATAGACATCTTTAGTATCTCAGCTGTCTCCTCGTAGAGATCGTACCGCTCAAGACTGCTAGAACAGTTGGTCAACTTCGCGCCAATCGGATCGCGACCGAGTAAGCTTAAGAGTTGCAGACCGTTGTTCGATCCGTCCATCGAAGACAGTTGGTGACTTATGTAGTTCTCCTCGTTGTCCATTCGTGTAGCTTCAGCGTATTCACGAGCGACACCGATGAATTCAAGTTGCTTATCTGCTTGTCGCCAGAACCTGAAGCCATCGATAGGATCGTCACCGCTGTCTACGATGAGATCGTGGTGTTCGTCACACCAAGCTTGCATATCTTCGAATGGCACCTTGTCGTATCCGTAGGTATTGCAGAGCTTCACTCTCATCCAGAAGAGACCTCGTGGTCCAAGCGGCTCTCCGTTTGCAAACTCAATAAGACCACGACCGATGCTGTCTGATTGTGGATTTAGGTCAGGCGGTATGGGATACAACCGGCCTCTTGTGTCTACCTTCTGCGGATAGAAGAATGACTTGTGGTCTTTCATCTCGATGGCGGTGTTGATCTTTCTGTGAGCAGCTTCACGCTTCGACATGTCTTTGTGATTCTGCTCGTGCCGTTTCATGCGGTCATACTTCCATTCTGCTCGTGCCTTTTTGTCCATTCCGTTCCACTCATCGTCACTCTTCGATTGTAGCTGAATGGGGTCGGGGTTTGGGATCGAGGAGAACCAACTGACTGTGTGCTTTCGAGCTTCCAAAAGTGCACTCAGTGACGGCTGGTTAACACGCCACTGAACGCCACCCACAGCGTCCGCAGCTTGGAGGGTCTCGCTGCTCAAGGGGTTCTGTAGATCAGCGGTGTGGTGGTGTATACCTCCTCGAATGAAATCGATTGGTATCTTGTAGTATCCACCTGTGTATCTCTTGTGGTTTTCAGACCATTGCCAAATGTCAGGCCGTGCCAACATGGGCCGCATGACTGGCGTGTTGATTTCTAAGTGTGTGTTCACATCGTCAATCATCGTGCGGCAGATATCAGACAAAAAGATGTAGCGTGTCGATTTATTACGATAGAACTCGTACTTCAGTTCGAAGAACCCTCCGCCGTGTTGGACTGCAATCTCAAGCAGCTTGCTGCCGATGTGCATCTTGTCTTCGCGTTGCCACTCAAGGCGCTCGATGTCATCCATGCGACGTCGCCAATTGTCCCATTGCCGGGCGTTCATGTTCTTCGCACGTGCGATGAGTAGCTTTGCGACATCCACACCGCCTTCTTCAGCAGCTCGCTCAGCAGAACGCTTGGCCCACATTTCGAATTCTGTTTGCATCTTCACGCCATTGCCAATGTCCAGCGTGATCGCTGAGCCTTTACGACCGAGCGTCTGTCGGTGCATTCGAACTGCGAGGATCGAGCGGACCGTGATGTAAGCCAGTTTCTCCGCGGGTACATAAAGTATGAGCCACTTCCAGATTTTCTTAACGCCCCTACCGCCGTTCGCAATGTCATCCGAGGCCTCGAGCTGTGCAGCTTCAATGGCGGGGATCAGCAAGTTCATCATCTCTGTAAAAATCTTGCGACCGGGCTCTGTGTCTACGAGGCTTGTTGAGGACGATTTGAGCATCCTACGGACATTCTCTGCGCCTCTATCGACGCCCTTCATTTCGTACTCCACTTGAACCTCTCGGTGCCGCTGGTCCATTGTGTCCTTGAAAGGCAGAAGGTCCTCGAAGTGTGCCGAAACTGTGCTGTTCTTACTCATGCTTACTCCTTTGAATTCATTAGATAATAGTCAACGGTTTACTGTACTCATTTGATAACGCTGAATTTATCCAACAGTCTCAACTACTTAAGAGCTAGGGCCGCAGCCTCATAACCTGAAGGTCGTTGGTTCAAATCCAACTCCCGCAACCACTTTAAGTAACTGAAACTATTAGATAAAAACAACACGGGGTTAACAATTTACTAGATACGCAATGACTTAATGTGCCGACTGTGTGCCGGTTTTCTGTTCAATAGCCACAAGACGGCGAACAGAACAATGAGAGCTGGCTGAATGATCACAAAAAGCCAGATGTTTATCTCCACGTAATTCATGCCGAAGTACGGTGCGATGAAGTGTAGAAAGCTTACGCACTGGTCAAATAGTTGCTGCATATTGTGTCCTCTCGTTCATGATCTGAGCTGCTCTCTCCGTTGCTGAGCCGCTCACAAGGTGTGAGTACCGTTCGGTACATTGGGTCGTCGTGTGGCCTACTAGTTCTGCAATCGATTTCAGATCGAGCCCCGCCTGAATACATCGCGATGCAAACGTGTGGCGGTAGCAGTGCTGTGTGAACTTACCGTATCTCTCGACGAGGTGTGGCTCATTCAGTCCAGCTCGAATGTAGGCATTCCGCATACCCTTCGTCGAGTAGCCCCGGTGTTTTGTAGCATCGATGGGAGACGGAAAGAGCCACGGACTGTTGCTTGCTTTTAGCATACGCTCGAAGACCTCTGACATGCGATCCGTAACGCGAAGTGTGGACCAGTTTGACACCTTGGGTCTCCAAATGCGTATGTACTTCAGGTCGCTGTCGATGGCAGTTCGTGGTGTCGATGAGGCCTCGCTGTATCGCGTTCCGAAGTCGATACAAAAGAGTGTCATATCGAACTGCTGCTGAAGCTTTCGCTGTGCCATTGTGTCTGCACGATCTTCGTAAAACGCCATGCCGTTACAGTTACGTTGCGGATCGAGTTCGGCGAGCAGTCGCTCTTCTTCGGAGTACGTTTCGCCGGTCACGGGGTCTAGCAGATCGTCCATCAGATAGCGGACTTTATGATCCACTTTCGTTTTGAGCTTGTCGAACTTCTGTCCCAGAGGGACTGCAAGCTTCAGCTCGTCTGCGTAGTTGTAGACAGAAACGAGGAACGTGATGAGATTGTTCGTGTAGCCCCTTGAGTAGCCTTCACGAACGTGACTGTCACGCCATCTTCTGATGAGCGAACGGTCATACTGTTTGATCATCAAGTTCTGCTTCAAACAGAAGGGCTCAACGTACGACATGTAGACCTTTTGGTTCTTAAAGTCCGCTTTGCCGTTGGCCTCGGTGAGACTGACGAAGTCTTGAATGACCTCGAGGAGCGGCTTGTCTTCGCGATGACCGAGTTGACACTCATCGAGCAGCTCTTTCGATCTCTTCCGCTCAACGAGGCGAGCCTCCGATTTCTCTTTTCTTTTTGTGGATTTCCGCTCGTACTCGATGACGTGCCCCCTCGCATCTAGAACGGGTAACTTGTAGTACCAATAAGGGCTGTTTGGTTTTTGGTATAGAGACATCAAACGACCTCCTGATTTAACGGAAACTCGTAGTTCGCATAGTCAGAAATGTTACCAAGTGAATCGCTGTTATAAGTCGTGCGTAAGTGCATGAGGAACTGCACGTCAAAACTGGACGGTAGGTTTGTGAATGAGGATGTCAGCGTATGGTACCATGTATCCCAATCCGACAAAATCTTATTGCAAGACTTTAGGTGATGAGTGAACACCATTTGCGTTAACAAAATGTGTGCTTTTCTATGTCCTGTGACTTCGAGGGTTTCAATAATATCCCAACTGTCGTTGAAAGTTTCTGAATAAGTTTCTGATTGTCCTTTTCGTTCCAACAAACATTGGATCAACTTAGCGTGAGGCCTGTTTTTATGCGGGTCATATCTATCTCGAGTCCGCACTTTTCCGTTTCGAATACAGTATTTCACGCTGCCGTCACTGAATGGTATTTTTTCAATAAGAGTACTCAACGTTTCTTTATCAGTTCCATATTGATACCAACCGCCAAGGACGTGAGTACCGTCATCTGTTTCTGTAAAACCAATTGATTGATCATGAAGATCATTGGCGTTACTGACTGGTGAACTCACATCAAAAACGGGCATCATGATCCGACGAGCGATCTTAAACGAAAGGACATACAGAAATTCCCGCCCCGTCCACCCATCAACTTTTAATGTTTTGCCCTCTGTATTGAGGGGTATTACGTTAGTCATACTTTAGTCCTTTTTGTCTGTGCTATTTTGCATTCTGAATACTTCAGGCGTGTAGCACTCCACTAGCTTGTTTGCGAATGACTCCTGAGTAACACCAAGAGCAGCCGCATATGCTGACCAAGTGTCATAAGGTAGCTTACCGTGACCACCTTCTATTTGTGAGACAAAGGTGTAGTACTGAAAGCCGACAGCTATTGCGATTTCCCTTTGTGTTTTTCCAGAAGCCTCTCTCGTTTGCTTCAAGTACCTCCCTGCTTTTAGTCGTCCTTCCTTCCTTAAGTTCTTAATGTCATCAGCGTCACCATTATTGTCGTTTGTTGGAGACATAAATCTTCACTCCCTTTTGTTTACGTTTGCTTACCTATAGTCTTACGTTTAGTTACTATTAGTCTTACTTAAAGTCTCTCTAGTCTTCTTCTACAGCTTCTACTACTTCCGATCTCTTTGGGATCGTTCTTCTGTTAGTGGTCTTTAGAGCTTCCCTCTGTTGTCTTTAGGGACCTTTGGGCATAAGTCGGATTGAATTGCACAAAGATGCTTTAAGAGGCCTGTAGGAGTAGTAGCTGTTATGTAATAGCACTTATGATGAGGTAAAGCAGCATGACGACTTGAAGCCAAAAGAAGAACGGATTGGCGATTGGATAGACTGGTTGTCTCTCCCTCGGCCTTGGTCCTTTTAGAAATTCTTTAAACTCTTCAGTCACTTACTGTCTCCCTCTTCAGCACTGTAGTTTACTGTACACTTTATGTACTAAAAGTACAATAGGTTTAGCTTGTGGTGTCAGCTCTCGAGTACTCCAAAGCAGCTCTTACGAGAAACCCTTTGGACTTCCCGGTCCTCTCGACCATCTCGTCGAGCCACTCATGTTGGCTTTGCGTCACGTTGATGTGCAGAGCCTTCGCAGCCTCTCCAGTTGTCTTTTTGAAATCTGGTCGTCCCATTGTGTTCTCCTCGTAATGTTTTCTGATTGTGTCCAAACGAAACACCAAGTCATCCAAGCTAACCTGTAGGGCTTGGTGTCTATGCTTTATGTACAGATCGTCACTCAAGTCACTGAGTGCCAGGGCGATGTCCTCGAGCTCCTCAAAGCCCAAAGTCTTCACCTGTACTGACGAATTGATCCAGCGGCGACACGCAGCCAACATCAATTTGAAGAGTGCTACGTGTCCACACGCTGAAGCAGCTCAAGCACTCATTGTCTGTCGTGCTGCCAATCGCAATGAGCTGCTCGGTGTCTAATGACCCACACTCGGGGCATTTTGGTCCTGTGATCATTGTGTTCTCCTTGCTAAGTAACTGATTACTGTACAATAAACTATCAGGTGGAGTTTACGCAACAGTAAACCGCTAACTAGTAGTCACTGGATTTAAGGCTCATACAGCGCAAACAAAAAGCCGCCCGGTGGGTGAACACCAGACAGCTTTGAGATGGCTCTGTACGAGCTCTGTAGAGGCTTTTAGACCCCCTTTAGTACTAGAGCATCGTATTGTTTTTCACTTTCTGCGAATAGCCACTTCGCTTCCATCTTCGAAAAGACATCGCCAGCGACCTGCTCGTCCTCGATGTCTTCATGCTCCTCCAGCACATCAATTTGACCCGTGTCGGGATCGCACAGTGTCACGACGACGTCCCAGAATTCCGCTTGGTTCGGCTCGCACGACGTAAAGTCGCCGTTTAGGGTCTGTCGCATTGCAAAGCAATTTACTTCGATAGTCATACTTTTAGTCCTTCCTGAGTTTACTGAATGCCCAATACGAGGCAATAAATTTCCATGAAGACAACAAAGGCGTAAATACTAACTGCCATCAGCACGACCTGACCTGCGAATTTCAAATGGTCTAACATGTTGAATACCTCCGTCCTGTCGTTGTGATCCTGTTGTTTTTCTTGAGCCAGCGAAGAGCTGACATGATGCGCTTTCGATCCAACGCACACGCCTTATCGAGCTGGCCAATTGTGCTCGGGCCGTTCGGTCTCGAAAGTAGCTCGATGATGATGGCCCGGTCCTCAGCTCGTTCTATGCGATTGGCCTTTCGATTGTGTCGGACCTGACGTCTCTCAGCTCGTTCGCGTTCCAGTCGGTCACGCTCCTCTCGCATCTGATCAACGCGACGCTTCGCCAGCATCGCTTTGTGACGCTCGTCTCGATCCACCTTCGACCAGTATTCTCGGGTGGTCTCGCGCCGCCGCTCGGCCACCTCAGGAATGGACAGATCGAGGAACGGCGGGATCGTCAAAAGGTCGTCAAGTTTCTGATCGTTCATGACGCACCTCCGCACAGGCACTCGCCGTGCTCGTCGAAATCTGATGAGCACTCTGGACACCAAGCCTTGAGGTCCTCAGAGTGTGGCCACAGTGTAAGACTAGTCAGCGGAGTGCTGTACAATTTAGACATAACTGTTGTGTGCTCGAACTGGTCGAGTAGTAACTTTTTAAAGCTTATAGTCATTTTGATAACTCCTCATCAATTGTTTTGTGCAAATCACGGATATCCTTTTCGACATAATATAAAGCCTCGGATAATTCGGCTTTCTGTTTTTGCAGATTGTCGCTAAGTGCGAGCGCGTCATCTAAAGCTTTATTTAACGCTTGAATGTTTTCCATCTGAGTAGCTCCCTTATCGAATTGTTATTGATGCGATGATTATCAAAAGCATACCGGTGAAAATTGGTAGGATCACGGCGCTGACCACTACCAGCAGCTGGTCCGGTGACCATGTAGAAAATCCAGTCGTATCGACAAAACTATTGGCCGTTATCCCTGCGAAGAAATAGAACGCGCCAACAATAAAAATCAGAACGCCAAGTATGTTGCGTGTCATCGTGTTAGTTCCTTTCGAGAGTGCTGTCTCATCAGACCTCGAGAGCAAACCTCGAGGTGACGCCCGAAGGCGTTTCGACTAATACTAGTCAGCGTTTTGCTGTACATTTTGAACAAGGTGACCCTTGCCAGCGCCGTGCGCCACGATGGCTATTGACTTGGCGTGTACATCAGAGCCACCACACAGCCCACAAGCATGGCATTGTGTGCGACGTCCTGCCTCTTCACTAGCTGGGCACAGGATTTCCGAGGGTTGCACCTCGAGCACGTCTGTGATGACCCGGAAGGTCCTGATCTTTGCGGACCAATACGCCCGAGCGGCTGCTAAGGTGTCAGCTGAGGCCATAAACATGTCAGACCGGAAGTCAGCGCCCGTTTGTTCTGACTGGTGGCTGTACGCCGTATGGCCCTCTGCCTGATCTAGTAGCCGTGCCCACACGTAACTCGGGACCGCTGCCGGGTCGCCGTATGATCCCAAGCGCACCATGCGATCCTTTCCGAGCTGCTCGAGGTCGTCGGCGACTGGGTAAGACCCCGCTTGGAAACCTTGGTAGACCATACGTGGTCCTTGACCCAACAATACGTAGCAGGTTCGCTTAAGGGCTTGTTTCTTGGTAGGGTCATCAGTCGCTTGGCCCCGGTGTGGGCAGCTGCCGCAAATTGAAAAGTCAGCGCCCGTCTTGCTAGCGTCTCTCGGATCGATGTCAGCTCGCATAATGTACGTCTGGACCATGCTGCCGGTTTTTGTGTTTTTGCTGCCTGTTAATGCGACCACGAAGATAGGCTTTCCGTCGATTAGACTAGGGCCTTGGTAAATTATATGGCCGGTTGGTTTTTTGCTTTTTGTCATCTTGTTAGTTCCTTTCTGTTATCGGGCACAACTACCCGCCATTGCGCCCCCTCTCAGAGACGCAAGGCGCGGGTAGTTATCCGTCGTTGGGAACGCAACTGTCTTCATCGTCGATTGGATCGAGTAATTCTTGGAAATTACATTCAAGGGCGTCCACATAATTATCGACGTTTGGGTGCCAAGCGCTTATTTCCAAGAGGTCCGCGCAAAAGATGAACTTTTCATCCGTTATGTCATAAGCTTGAGCATTTTCGAGAGTGGATAACATTTTTACTTTGTCGGTATAGAGCATCTTACTAGTTCCTTTCTAAAAACCCTGTCTCATCAGCGCAGGTCGGGTAGTTCCTGCGGACGCCCGAAGGCGTTTCGACTTAAGCGGCGATCTGCTCGTCTTCACTTTGCTGTACATCGAGGATAAATGTCGCAGCTGCTTGGGCCTTCGCAGCCGCTGAGAATATTGCTTTCGGATCATCCTGAAGTTTTGTGATCCAACCTGATAAGTACTTAGCGTGGTCTTCTCGGGGCTCATTGGATATACCTAGTGATCCACAGAGCATCGCAGCGCCCAGCTCAGCCACCAGCTCTTCGAAGGCGTAATCTTTTGATCCGAATGCATTCTTAATGTCACGGTCGCAGCGCGTTTCGTGACCAGTCCAGTGCGTCAGCTCATGAAGTAAAGTCGCTGCGTAACATTCTGCCGAATTGAACTGAGCCTGCAGCGGCATGTTGATATAATCGATTGAGGGAACATAGAAAGCGCCGGCTTTGTCAGTGTGTCTGACGTCAGCACCGACCGCTGCCGCTAGTTTGTCAGCTGCGGTCGCTGGCATGTCTTCGAAAAAATGCGCCTCAGCTGGCACGTCGTAACCCTCAACCTGATCGGCGTTGAAGACATTAAATGACCTCATCAGACGGACCTGCTTGTCTTCGCCGGTCACCTTGTCTGTCACTTTGATCGGCTTATACAAAATGACCATCTCAGACTTTTCGCCCTTGCGGACGGAAGCGCCCAGAGCCTTCCACTGATTGAACGTTGCCCAGCGTCCCGACTGGTAACCGTTGATCGACCGGGACATGCTCAGCAATAGCCAATTGATGCCATTATATGGCTTGCCGCTGCTCATGCTGGTCGGCTGATCAGACGTCGGGACAGACCATGATTTTGTCCACCCGGTGCCGGATGTTTGCATGGCGGTTATGACCTTGTCAGCAATAATTCTGTGCAGCTCAGCTGTGGTTCTCTTTGACATTTCGATAATCCCTTGTTGTGTGATTTAAACATGCCCTTTTTATAGACTATGATTTACTGTACAGCAAACGAAAAAAACAGTGGTGCTCATACAAGCCGTGATTGTGCAAAAAGTGCGAGTTATGAGCGCCGGGTGATCAGCCGCTCATCGCACGGTATAGCGATCAGGTGGTGCGGCATGTCAGTACAATGAGAGCCCACCTAGCAGACCGTACAGCCAGCAAGCGATGCGACCTCGAGCATTCGAGAGTGTGTCCGGCTGTGTGTCGATCGTCTGAGAATTCTGCACCGCATCCCGAGCCGCCGCCGGGAAAAACTTTTTCCTGTCTTCTGTGGTTCAAGGCGGGGGTAGCGGGGGGGATCGCCGTTTGCGCCGGGGGGAGGTATGCCCTCGTGAATTACTGTTATTTTTTCAAAACGGCCTCAGAAACATGCAGTAACTCGCTGACTATTAGTCAACTGCATGTTCTGCCTCTGCTAGTTACAGAATGTTCTCTGTTGTCTCCACTCGATACCCGGCGCGTCTCTTGCCGCGCTTAGCGACAGGCGCACCGCTCTGCATGTACTCAAGGAAGTCTTCGATCTCTTCGTCCATGCGGGTCTCAAGGACTCCTCGCGCAGCCTCGTGGACGTCTTGTGCCATTGAGCGCTGGTAGTGAGCGACAGCACCCGCGAGGGCATCCAATCTGTCGTCGTGCTTCAGGGAGCCTCTGTCTCTCGTGATGTGAGACAGCTGGTACAGTAAGCTGTACTTGTGGTCATCTGCTCGGCTCTCTCGTCGCGCTAAAGCTTCGTCAATGACCAGTCTGTGCTGTGTCATCACGGGCTCCAGAGTGTCTATTATGCGGGTCTCTTTCTGCCCTTTAGCCCATTCGGATTCCTGCACTGTGCAACCACCGGCCCAAACGTCAGACAGGATGGGCTGGAACGCAGCGATCCACATGCCCTGACCGTAGTTCGGTTCGACCTCAACGGTCTGCACATCGTATTTCTTTGCAGCAACAGCTATGCGCGTCATGGCCTCTGTGGGATCACCGCTGAAGCCACCAACATCGAGCAGATACATGATGCCATTCAGCACAGCCACAACGGCCCATGCTGTCTCATCAGCACCACGTCCCGCTGGATCGACAAATAGCACCTTGGACTCATAAGCGTCCCAGTCGGCATCCACGAAGAGAGGCCGCAAGAAGTGATCACCAGAGAACCCGAGGTTCGGGATGTCCGTGATGTAGTTCAGCTTGTCGTTGTGTCTGCCCCACTGGCACGTCAGGGGAGCCTTGAGTGGACTTAAAGACATCAACACGAGATCGTGTTGTTTCAAAGGGTATCTCTCAGCGTCACTCAGCGACGTGTCGAGCATGTACTGTAATGCAAACGCAGAGCGCCCTTTGCTTTCAATCTGTATCAGTTCGTCCTCACCGAAGCGTGTGTCCGTTGGTTGTCCATACGAAATGTCTTCAGTGTCAAACCGTCTCCGCAAGTAGCTGGCGAGAATGTTAACCTCTTCGCCACTTTCAGTTCTTGTCATTCTGTAGTTGGACAGCTTATCAGCTGCGGGGTATCGGACGGGGATCGTAAAGCACTTGAAGCCCATCTCTTTGACCAGCACGTTGTAGATGGACTCTTCGGTCTGAGGGGTCCCGAGGAAGATGATGTCTCCCTTGCCGTGCTCTGTCTTCGTGATGGGCACAAAGTCATTCTGTACGACCTTGATGATCCTCTGACGAGCGTCTTCAGTCAGTGAGTTTCTCTCGATCTCTATGTCGTCTGCTACGATCAGTGTCGCACGGCTACCACTCAGCTGCGAAGAGATACCTCTCGCGACAACTGAATAGCTCTGAGACAAGCTGGCAGCTGCTACGTCGAATTGATCTGCCATGTCCCTACGTGTGGCACCGGACTCTCTGCTGCCGTCAAGCAGCCACTGAACGAGCGGCATGGACTCAAGGATACCTTTTGTCTGCGCTACGAACTCTTTGGCCTTACTGCCACTGGCTGAGACAATCATGATCTTCTCGTCTCTGGGGTTTCTCATGAGCCGCCAGATGGCATAGGCACTCGTGGTGTAGGACTTTCCGAGTGACCTGAAGCACCGGATGATATCCTCACGTGGTCCTCTCAGAATCTCCACTTCTTCTGTTGCGTCGTAACCGAACTGTAGTCGGTGTGCGATCTGATACTGAGCCTCAGTGGGCTCTGGGAGACCGAGATGATCCCACGTGAGAAACAGGAAGTTGCGGAGGTCCTCGAAGGCTGGATGAACTTCTTCAGGGAAGCGTGTCTTCCAGTGAGGCTCTCCGTCAACTTGTAAAGGTTCAAGCATCTATTTACTGCGACCCTTTGCAGTCTTAGCGCTCTTAGTGAAATTCTTTTTTGTCGGTGCTCCTTTAGAGCCGACCTTACGCATCTTCTCGCCGCTACCAGCAGCAATACGTTTTCGCTTGGCATGAATGTTGGCATAAAGCCCCGGACGTTTAGCCATCAAGCGTCTCCTCTTTGCTGAAATGGAAGGGGCGTCTTGTACTTCTCGAGGCTCTCTGCCAGACGCTTGGAGACAGGAAGATCATCCAGTTCATCAGGTGGCGGGAAGGCCTTCAAAAAGTTAACTACCGAAGAGACCATCGATGGCGATAGTTCTTCTTCAGTCTTAACGATCAGCAACAAGCGCTGACCTAGAGCGTCTCTCAGTTCTTTGTTGTTCATAATGCCTCTTCTTTCAGTCCACGATAAGCAACGTAGAAGTTGCCGCATTCGGGGCACGACAAGTTGGACATAATGAGGTGTTCGTCATCATCTTCCGTGTTGTCATCGCCGCCGTGAATCAGTCTGTTTCCGCAGTCCATGCAGTCCATCAGTAGCTGCTCTTTTTTGTTTTAGTCATCGTCTTGCCAGTCTTCTTTGCGTAGCTGGCAGCTTTCTTCTTTCCTGCCTTTGAGTAGGCAAATGTTTTCTTTCCGACTTTCGGCACTGTGTTGTCTCCTATTAAAGTGTGTCTGGTGGTGTCACGACAGAAACATCAACAGAACTCTTCTGTCGCCTCTGTGTGGCAGAACGCGGTGCATTTGGTTACTCGAGTAAATGAGCATACTGAGGTAGCTATCAGCTGGCTGCTCGTCGCCCTCAAAGTAGAAGCCACCGCCCTGATAGTCTTCAGGTGGTGACAGCAAAACAGTTGCGGTGTGAGTACACCACTTCATGTGATCGTTGTTGCCAGTATCGCAATGCCACTCGTGTCCCTGCGCTTGACGCTGGACCTCGCAATACGCGGGGTGTCTTGTTGAACTTTTGGTTGCGCTTAAAGCAATGTCGGTGAGTGGCTGAATGTCTTCCTCGTGGAGGTCCCTTAGTCCCAGCGTCGTCGCTATACGTTTAGCTTTACTCGCTGGAAGGCAGCTTGGGATCACTAGGCGCATTACAGGGGCAGCCTTTCATAGACTGTCCGCACTTCTGGCACTTGGGGTCTACTGACTTACCGAAGCGAACAGGGTTACTGTCTGTCATTTCGAAATCTTCCCTGCGATTTTTTCACCTGACCTGCCCAAAACATAGCCGCCGACGCCGACCGTCAGTAGTGTCCAAAGCTCTTCGGGCAGAGGTATCGAAAGGGGTATTTGATTGCCTGTTGCAAGTGTGACTGCAAGTTCAACGAGAGGTGCAACTAGATAGTTCCAACCCACAATCGCTGTGATTGTCAGCATTAGGATAGGTCGCCACGTCGCTGTGATCTTGTGCTCGCTGTTGGCCTCTGCGATTACAACAGATGCAGCTGCCTTCTCGATTTCCGCAGTGTTCTGCATGAGTGCCATCGAGAGTTCTCGCTCAATCTCTTGTGCTTTATTCTTATCAGCTGGGAGCACTCTGCCCACAACGTCCGAAAGGATTGGCCCAAGGATTGGCAACAAAGCTGCAATCATAATTCACCCCACCATTGCTTAACGTCAAACGTCGGACAGTCTTTCGATGACACATCGTTATGACCGATCACATTGGCGGCAGGGAATTGTGCAACTAAAGATACAACAAAGTCTTCCAATGAATCCCACTGTGCTTGTGTAAAGTTTGTCGGACTCTCGTCGCCACGCGCTTTACCACCCGCTACTGCAACGCCTATGGAATGTGCGTTGTGCCCAACGGCATGAGCACCTGGGCGATCAATGTCTCGACCAGTTTCCACAGAGCCATCGCGTTTAATGAGGTAGTGATACCCAACGTCTGACCAACCGCGTTCTTCGACGTGCCACTTTCGGATCAGCTCGATATCGACATCCATGTCTTCGTAAGTATCTGTGCAGTGAATAATGATTTCATTTATATTTCGCATTCTTTAAGCACCCTTACGAATCTTAGGATTTATCTGGATTGCCACGTAAACTTCTTCGTTGGTTAATGTTTGGATCGACCAGATTTCTCCTGCCCCGAAGCCTCCTTTGATAGGCATTTGGAACTCCGTGAGGACGACAGGCATGGGTTCGCCATACGAAACACAGACACCTCTCTGCACGTACAGTAGCACTTTGAGAGTGTAAGTTTTTTCGGTTTTGCTGCTGACGATATCAGCGACGGGTTCTATTTCTGAGCAAGCCCAAAATATCGCTGCGATGGCACCTTTAGGTGCTTGCTGAGCGTTGGTGGGGAAAGAGAAAAACAAGCAGAGGCAAAAGAAGAAGAAGCCAAGCTTACGTTTCACTTTCTGTTTTTCCACTCCTTAATTACAATGTGTAACCTTACGATTACAGTGATGAGGACAACCAGTGTCACTCCAGTTTGCATGTAGCCTTCAAATAGCTGAACCCAAAGCGGCAAGCTTAAAGCTGGCCCTGCGACTGCGGCGTCTATGACAAGTTTCTCCTTCACTTCAAAACGTCCTTTTCTAAACGTGCTACTCTGCACAATATGTCAGCGGCTTCACGGTGCCGAACTGCCTCGTGGTCAGGACTCATCATGCCCGACAGAATTAAGAGCTTCTGTTGTTGCGTTTCGATCTGTGTGTGCGTTCTGTCTATGCGCGAGTCCATCTTTCGGA